>Ga0114978_10001233_pt1 | contig 21620 bp, 12 predicted proteins | sample S_140212_EF_Meta_FD_87027 | JGI IMG/M metagenome (GOLD analysis project Ga0114978, IMG submission 87027) | Freshwater microbial communities from Lake Simoncouche, Canada to study carbon cycling - S_140212_EF_MetaG | ecosystem: Environmental > Aquatic > Freshwater > Lake | place: Lake...
GATTTTACTCAGTCAACTCAGGGATTTTCCGTCACCGCACTGATTGGTCCCTCGGGCTGTGGAAAAACAACGCTGCTCAGGTCGCTGGCCGGGTTGACCCATCCTGACCGAGGCGAGATCACCTTTCGTGATCAAATCTGGTTTGACTGCGAGCAGCGAATCAACCTGTCCCCACAACAACGGGACATTGGATTTCTGTTTCAGGATTATGCACTGTTCCCTCATTTATCCGTCCGTGAAAACCTTGGTTACGGATTACGGAAACATTCCGCAGCAGAACGACAACGCCGCGTCAGCGAGATTTTGACGCTCTTTGATTTACAACGACTTGAACGCCGATTCCCTGCGGAATTATCCGGCGGTCAACAACAACGAGTCGCATTGGGTCGCGTACTGGCCCGTCGGCCCCAGTTACTGTTACTCGACGAGCCTTTGTCGGCGCTGGATCCCTTGTTGCGGGAACAATTGCGAATCGAGTTGCGGCAGATGCTGGCCCAATTCCAGACGCCCGTGATTTTCGTGACCCATGATCGCATTGAAGCGATTTCTTTGGCAGATCGAGTCGCGGTAATGGATCAAGGGCGGATTCAACAGGTCGGTACCGTGAATGAGGTCTTCACACGACCCAAAAATGCAACTCTCGCTCGACTGGTTGGTATCGAAACGGTGGTTCCCGGAGAAATCTTGGAGACGGATCAGGGATTGGTCACCGTCTGCGTCGGGCAAACTCGGTTATTAGCAGTGGCCCCGTCGACACCGACGCGGCTGGTTCACGTTTGCATCAAAGGAGAAGATGTGGCGCTCAGCAAAGGGGGTGATCGGGCCATCAGTATCCGAAACCAATTACCCGCCACGATTCTCTCGCTGACTGCTGAGGGGCCACTGGTCCGCGTCGCATTGGAATGTGGATTTGAAATCACCGCACTGGTAACACGTCCTGCGAGCGATGAATTGCAGCTTCAGTGTGGCGATACCGTCACCGCGATGCTCAAAACTCCCGCCATTCATCTGATTCCCAGGTCCGTTTGATGAGGGGTTGTCTCGCCGCGAAATTTGGTTCTGTCAGGGCCAAGTCCATGATCGTTTCTCCGGACGGATTGAGCCACTCTTGTGTTCGGTCGATACCGGGGAGGGCGGGGGGAGTGAAACTCTTGCCGAATCGGCAAACTCGACCAGTCAACGTCATTTCGGCAGGTGCAATTTCGGAATCGCAGACGATCTTTCCGGAGATTCCATCATGCACTTCTCGTGGTGTCTTCGATGATAAGAGGGTACGTTCAGGTCCTCGCGACACTCGCTCGATTGGATGTCGGAGTAATAATGACTACCAGCAACCCACTGCGAACTTTATTTTCCAGGGATGATTCCCGGCACGAAAGTTTCCCTGATGTCTTGGTGGCGCTTTGCCTGAATGATGATTCCGTTGTGATGACTCACGATGGTTTTTTGATCGGATCGAGTCCTCGCTGTGATCTCACGCTGAACTCTCATTCGGTCTCACCAGTGCATGCCATTATCCACCAGCAACAAGGGGCGATCTGGGTTGAGGCGGCGTCGGATGAGCAGATCTTGTGGGTGAATCAGCAGCGATGCCGGCGGATGACCCTGCGTCATACCGACCAGCTCCAAATTGGCCCCGTTTTGCTGTCCATCAAGCTGGAAATCGTTGCTGCCGAAGATTTTCTGTACTCGGCCAATCTGGCGGATGGGAATGGGCTGTCATCGCTCTCTGCCGCAGAGTTATGCGACAAGATTCAGCGGGAACAATCGAGGATCACAGAGCTTTCTCAGGGCGAATCCCGTGGATGGGAAGGGCTATTGAGTGCGATCGAGTCGGTACACCAAGAACGATTCGTCGCCGCAGAAAACAAACAAGCTTCCGCAATTTCCTGGGTTCCTCAATCCGTCTCGAACGAGGCACTCGCCCGGCAGATTCATGAGATCCAGGTCACGATGGCCGAGCGAACAAAGGAATTGAGTCAGCTGACGACCGAGACAATTTTTGCCTCGGCTCAGTTGCATGAATCCCAGCAGCGAGCCTTACAGCGACTCAACGAAATCCTCGATCAACTTTCGAACACCGAAGAGCCGAATCAGTTTCGGGCCAGTGCCTGAATTTTACGGATCAGATGTTTGAGGTTAATGCGTGATACGCTCGCTCGTTTCCCTCCCCTGGAAATATCTCCCGAACGCAAAGAACGCGAGTGCCATCAGCAGATACCCCAGTGCGGTGTTCCATGAACGATAAATGGTGGCGGATTCCAGTGAGGGTTGGGCAAACGCAAACAGGAAATCGACGATATTACCATTCAATTGATACGCGTGCGTCAGGCCGATGCCGGCGCAGATCGCACCAATCAGTGACCATGCTCCGGCAGCATAAAACTTGCGGTCAATCAAAAAGGCAGAGATCGCGGCCAGAATCATGCACGTGAAGATATAGCCTTGCTGCAGCGAGATCATCCCATGCAACAGGAAATCATTCACATTGGCCAAGGGATCCGCGATCAGTAACTCTTGCAGGGTTTTTCCGCCGGACTTGAAGAAGGCCCCTTGCGTAACGGTGAAACCCCAGGCGGCAATCGCCGGGAATAAGCCGACCGCCACGGCCGGGGCATGCTCGGGCGGAACAGCCGAGAAGGCTTGAGCGGTGATGATAATTCCGATCCACAGCACGATTGCAATCCCCGACTCGATTGGAATCAGGCTCTCAATCAGGCTCACGGCCCCCGTGAGACAGATAACGGTGACCACCAATCCATTCAGTGTCGAGTAACCGGCTCGAGCCCCCAATCCCTTCCAGCCTGGGTGACCAATATAAATCGTGGTAGGAAAGCAGCTGCCAAACAGGGCGGCACAAATCGATCCCACTCCGTTGGCTGCCAACGACGAGCGGGCATCATATCGATCACCTGCCGCTTCTGCGGATTCGATGTTTTGCAAGCTTCCGATCAGATTGAATAATCCCATCGGGATGATGACCGACAGAAAACCAATCCACTGGGACGGGTCTGCCAGTCGTGCCACGATCAGCCCGCCGGCAAACTGCGGCCAGTAAAAACTCAATTGATTGGCCGCAGTTCGCACCCCCACCAGGCTTAATGTGGATTCCGTTAACCAAGGGGCCAACCCCGGAAATGCGGCCGCGATTCCTGACATTAACCAGGCGATCGTCGTTCCGAGTACGACTGCCACCATCCCTCCCGGTAAATGCCAGGGAAAAGGAGCTTGAGCGAAGTAGGTGATCAGAACGATTGCCAGCGGTAGCATCGCGATGAGCGGTTTCTGGAAAATCTGCAGCGCAAAACTCATTGAAATGAATCCAATCGCAATTCCCGCGAGCGTTGATAAGAGGGCCGCACGAGGGGTTCGCCGACGGATCGCCTCGGCAATAAATGCCCCAAAAAACTCGATCAGTCCGCTCCCAATACAAGCGACCAAACCCATTTCCCAAGCAACTTTCGCTGCCGCTTCGTTGGTTTGACCTTCTCCGAGGGCTCGCGCATAGACGGGATTCATCACGAAGAAAACATAAACCAATAGTGATGGAGTGTTGATACCATAGGGAAGCGCTGCCACGTCGCTGCGATGCTCTTTGTGTGCCAACTGTCGCGCCTGCCAAGCGTAAAACAAATTGCCGATCAAAATACTGACTGCGGCCCCAGGCAGGATATGCTGGAAGAGAAGGTATGAGGCGTCTCCTGTCATTCCGCAAAGGGCTTTACAGAGTGTCAGTATCAACAGCAGTTGGATCAGGTTATCGACAAACAAGCCGAAAAAACCATCCAGATCACGACGCACGAACAACGGATATGAACGAGACACGGCAGAAGTTCCCAAGACTGGAGCAATGATCAATTTTCACGAGTTTCGATCTGAGGTCAGTAGCCTGTGGAAAAACAGGGACTGGCTCCGACCGAGATCAAAAAACGACTTGAATGATAAACCATGCGAGGTGCCAGTCCCCCTTTCTCAACCGACGGTCAGGTCATTCATCGTACAGCCGAACCTGAATTTTTCCGTCCGAGGTGATCCAGCCACGGTAAAGACCCTCGCTGTTTCTGGCGGTCGTAAACCGACCCGATTTATCCAGCACGATCGCGGCACCTTCTGCGTTTAAGTCCTTCAACTGTCGATTGACCACGTCTTCCACCGCTTCCTTGATGGAAACCTTCTTGTATTTGAGTTGCGCCACAATCTCGTGTGCGACCGAGAGGCGGATGAAGAATTCGCCATGGCCGGTACAAGAAATCGCTGCAGTCTCGTTATCTGCATAGGTACCCGCCCCAATAATGGGTGAATCACCGACACGACCGAACATTTTGTTGGTCATTCCCCCGGTGGAAGTCCCTGCGGCCAGATTTCCCGCAGCGTCAAGTGCCACCGCACCGACCGTTCCGTAATGGGGTTTGGCCAACGGGGCTGCAGGTCCTTCGGTACGGTCATTTTTTCCTTTGGCATCCGCCTCTCTCTTTTCTTTCTTCCAGATCTCTTGAATGGCTTTCCATTGATATTCCGTCCAGAAATACGAAGGGTCGACGATGTCAAGCCCCTGTTGCGTCGCAAAAACCTCAGCCCCACGCCCTATCAACATCACGTGCTTGGAATGATCCATCACGGCCCGGGCGGCGCTGATCGGGTTCTTGATAATGGTGACGCTGGCGACCGCTCCCGCCTTTTTTGTTTTGCCATCCATGATCGAAGAATCGAGTTCATTCCGTCCCTCATGCGTGAACACGGCTCCGCGGCCTGCATTCAGAATCGGATCATCTTCCATTACTCGAATCGCCGCTTCGACGGCATCCAGACTCGACCCACCCCCATCCAGTTTGGCTTTGCCAACTTTGAGAGCCTCGTTCAATGCCGCCCGAACCTTTCGTTCCAGATCGGGGGAACTGTCTTTCTTGTCTTCGCCAATTCCACCGTGGATTCCCAGAATGACGTGAGGAGTCACCTCGTCTCCAGCCATCAGGCAAGCGTTTGTCGATGCCATGACCATTCCTATTAAGCAGTACCAGCGGATCATTACAGTCCCTTCAAGCCAAGAGGATTTCTCTGTTGGTGAAACTCTCTGGTGGCAAATACGAAGACTCACACCAAAGTACGGTGAGTATATCAACGCTCGGATTCGCTCGCATGGTACTGGGGACGGTCACTGGCAAGAAAATGCACGACCCGTCTTGCGGAATGCAAACGTTGATGGTTTGTTGCTGCGACCTCACCCGGCTCGTTTTCGTCGCTGGGCAGCGAACAATCGCTGATAAAGTGGCGAGGTCTTCAAGAGGGTTTCGTGCGAGCCGAATCCCGTTGCCTGGCCCGAGTCCATCACAAGAACATGGGTCACACAATTCAAGAGGCTCGGAGTCATCGCGTGCGTGACGATGAACGTCGTACGATTGCCGGCGCTCTCAAGAAGCGCCTGGTGAATATATTGCTCGCTTTGCGTATCAATTGCCGATGTCGCTTCATCCAGAATCAGGATGGCTGGGTTGCGCAGCAGGGCTCGTGCCAGCGCAACACGTTGTCGCTGCCCACCCGATAGCCGATGACCCTTATCACCAATTTGGGTCGAGAACCCGTCGGGAAGTTGTGTGAGGAAATCTGTGACATGTGCCTGATCGGCAGCGCGTTGAATCTCGAACTCGGTCGCGTTTGGCTTTCCGTAACGAATGTTTTCCGCGATGGACCAATCAAACAACAGCGTTTCCTGTGTCACAACCCCGATTTGGCCACGCAAAATACTGGGGTCGACTTCAGTGAGGTCGATTCCATCAATACGGACTACCCCGGAATGGGGGTCAAAAAATCGGGGAAGCAAGTTCACCAGCGTGGATTTACCGCAACCATTCTCACCGACGACAGCCACCGTGGAACCGAATGGAATGGTGACCGAAATGTTGTCCAGAATTTTTCGACCAGGCTCTGCTGAATCGAGTTGGGCATAGTGAAATGTCACCCCATCAAACTCGATCGACGCAGCATGGCGGGGTAAAGGGGCCAAAGGATTTGCCTTTTGCACCAGAGACGCCCGATCCATCCAGGCAAAAACCCGGGAACAGGCGGTGGCAGATTTTTTCAGTTTCGAATAGACCCCGGATAACTTTCGGCCAGGATCCAAGACCCCTGCCATACAGGTGTAGAGCAGCGCCAGATCGGAAACCGTCATTGGTTCGGCAGCAAGCTGAACCCCCCAGATGGCTGTCTTGTGTCGCAGAACAAGATAAGCGCCGGGTAGTGAAGCAATAAAAACAGCACACATGGCCAGGAATTCCACCGAAGGACTGACCATGGCATCAATCGAAAGAATTCGCATCGCTTTTTCATAATAGACCCGATGCTCGTGGGAGAGTCGACGTCGATGTAAACGCTCGTTGCGGTAAGATTGCACAATCCGCAATGACGAGAGTGTCTCGTTAAGGACTCGATAGATACGAGACATACTCTCCATCTGACGCTGCGTCGCTTTTTTCAGCCGCTTTCCCAATCCCCCAAAAAGCATGGCGAGCAAAGGAGCACAAATGAATGCGAACAACGTCAATCGCCAGTTCGCCCAAAATGCGAAACCAATGCATAGTCCCGCCTTAATCGGCTCGACCACAATTTTTCCGCCCAGCAAGACCAACCCGTGAGCGACCTGCGTCAGATCGAAGGTAAATCGCGACATCAGTTTTGGAGTCGTCTCGAGCATCAGAGTTTGCTGATCCAGCTTCAATGTGCTGCGAAAGAGCTGTTGTCGCAGTGATTGCATGACTTTATGAACGACGCTCCCAACGAAGATTTCCTGAAAATAGGCGCAGGTCTCTTTGAATAAAGTCAGTACCAGCAGGACTCCCAGTAGTGCACCGAGAAAAGCGAACGGATCGGCGGGTAGCCAGGGACCGAGATGCGTACTCAGCCAGCGAAACTTCCACAGGTTCCAGTTGGAATTCCGCAAATCGGATTCGATTTGGGATCGCTCACGCCGTAGCCGCTTGTCTGTGATCGTGCGATCTGTGATTGTGCGATCTGTGATTGTGCGATCTGTGATCGTGCGATCTGTGATCGTGCTGGTTTCGGGATTCCCCTGAGCGTCACGGATTTCACTGGAAAATTCGGACAGACGGTGCGTATGCCGCTCGACGGCCCCTTGCGCAGATTGCAGTTCCTCGTGCAGATGCTGTTCGAAGGTTTTTCCTTCAAGCAGTAATTTCATGGTTGGATAAATCAACGACAATTGCGCCACTGCAAACAGCGCAGAACCGATCGAAAGCACCACCGAGGCAATAATTGCACGGCGTTGCCGAAGCACAAATGGAATCAAACGAACAAGACTTTCCACGGCGTCATCCCCGGCCGGATTCGGAACGAACCAATTAGACACGGAAGTGGCTAACCGGTCCAGATCAGCATCCGTTGGTTTTGTGGCATCCGTTTCCAGGACTCGGTTGTTTTCAAATCAACATCGCGTTATCTGTTTGTAGTTGGGGGCGAAGAGCGGCTTCGCAGCCTGATACACAGGTCAATAAAATGTTGTTGAGTGAACCACGGTAAGGGGTCAGTGTCATGCAGAGATGGACGAATGTGCGAAGAATCCCGGGGAAAATGGGTTGTCTGGCGACGACCATCGCCACGATCTTGATGGCAACCTCCGTGCAGGCCGAGGTCAAATTGCCGAATGTTTTTGGCGATCATATGGTTTTGCAGCAGGGGCAGAGGAATAAGGTTTGGGGTGTTGCTGCGGCAGGGGAATCCGTCACGGTGGCGATTCACGGACAGAGTCAGCAGGCAACGGCCGCTGCTGACGGCACCTGGCAGGTTTTTATCGATCCTGTTCCTGTCGGGGGACCCTATGCCCTCATCGTGAAGGGGACAAATGAGATCAAGTTGACCGATGTCCTCGTGGGTGAGGTCTGGGTCTGTTCCGGACAGTCAAATATGCAGTGGTCGGTTGATCGATCGAATGATGCGGATCTGGAACGGTTGGCTGGCAAGCATCGCCACATTCGGATGATCAATTTCCCCCAGGTCGGTACGCAGGAAGTCAAGTGGAGTCATGACAACCACAAATGGATGGAATGTACTCCCGAAACCGTGGGGAAATTTTCTGCGGTCGGTTACTTTTTTGCCAGACAACTCTCGGAAACCCTCGGAGTTCCCGTCGGCATGATCAATAACGCCTGGGGGGGATCGGCGTGTGAAGCTTGGGTTCGCCGCGATTTGCTGGCCGCTGACCAGAAATACCAACCGTTGATGGATCGTTGGGGGCAAATGGAAGCAAAATATGCCGACCTGCTCGCCAAAGCAGACGATTTGACGGAAGACCAAAAGAAAGAACTGGCATCGCTCAAGGGACAGATGGCCGGAAACCATCGGCCTGCGAATATCTATAATGGTGTCCTGAAGTCACACCTTGGCTACGGCATCAAGGGAGCCATCTGGTATCAAGGAGAATCGAATGCGGGTCGGGCCTACCAGTATCGTGACCTGTTCCCCTTGATGATCAAAAGCTGGCGCGATGAGTGGAGCCAGGGGGATTTTCCGTTCTACTGGGTACAACTGGCCGATTTTCAGAATGAACAGCCACAACCGGGTGAGAGCGCCTGGGCCGAGTTGCGGGAGGCCCAAACCATGACGATGTCCAGGCTTCCCAACACGGGTGAGGCCGTGATTATTGATATTGGTGAAGGGAAGGATATTCATCCGAAGAATAAAGTCGATGTTGGTCGCCGACTGGCACGCTGGGCTCTCGCCCGGGATTATGCCGTTGCGATCCCCTTTCACAGTCCCCAATACAAATCGATGATTAAAAAAGAAAACAAGGTCGTGTTAACGTTTGACCACGTTGATGGGGGCTGGAGACCCTTTGATGTCAATGATCCCCGAGGATTCGCCATCGCAGGCGAAGACAAGAAGTTTGTCTGGGCCACTGCGAAAATCCTCCCCGACAGCACGATTGAGGTCTGGAGTGATCAGATTGCGTCACCTGCTTCGGTTCGTTACGGCTGGGCAGACAACCCCGTTGTGAATCTCTTTGACGGAGCCGGTTTGCCGTTAACCCCCTTCCGTACCGACGACTGGCCAGGTGTGACCATGAACAACAAGCAATAATCGCTGGTTTCCCGCTTAATGGGTGTCAGGGGGTTGGGGCGTAGGGATTTTGATTGAAAATTCGTCTGGCTGACGTAAAATCATTTGATTTCAACGCGACCCCGACGCTCTGATCCCCCTTGATTTTTCTTGCGACGAGCTCAATCTTTGCCCCTGCTCAATGCGCCACTGTTGCAGAAGATTCCGCGAGTTGCCATAGTTCAGCAGATTCGGGGTGTGTATTCATTGGAAGCGACTCACCCAAACTCAGATTCCAGATCGACCAGCAAATACAAATGGCAAATCCTGCAAAACGCGGTTCCAATTCCGAAGATGACTCCTGGGGCAAAATCGCTTCGGATTTATTCGGGATTCAATTTAACGACGATGACTTTGAGCTGCCGGATGATGAATCCCCGGTTTCGAAGCCACAATCGGTCGAGCACCCTGCGCCAACCTTCGTCTCGAGCGGGCCTGTTTCAGGGAAGCTCGAACCGGATGTCGAGGACGACATTCCAGAAAGCGTGGAACAACCGAAGAAAGCTTCGGTTGCGGGTAACGAAGATCAAGATGAGTTCTGGGATATTCTGGAATCATGGAACTGGGACGAATCCTCAAAAACGCCAGCCTCCAGCCGCAAGCCCGATGACTCTCGCGGACGCCGCGCCCGACCCGAACCGGTACAGCCTGAGTCGCGTCGCAGTCAACGGGACGAGCCACCTCGTCGGGAGGAACCACCCCGCCGCGAAGAATCACGCCAGCGTGATGAATCCGTGCGTCGGGACGAGCCACCCCGTCGAGATGAACCTCCACGCCGTGAGACCACTGCCCGCCGTGAAGAGCCCGCCCGCCGTGAAGAGCCCGCCCGCCGTGAAAGCGACGAGACGCAACATCGTGATGAGTCCGTTCGCCGTGAATCACCCCCCCGACGCGAGGAAAAGCGTCGAGAAAATGCGGATCGTCCGCGTCGACGTGAGGCTGAGCCTGCTCGTGATCGGTTAACGGCTGCCGACGAAGAAGCCCCTAAAATTCGTCCAGAACGGGAACGAGAAGAAGTCCGACGGGAACGCCCGGCTCGGGCCGAGCAGCCACCACGAGCCCGCCGCACGGATGTCGAACGTCCCGCACCAGAACGTCCCGCACCAGAACGTCGTCCCGTTGCGGGAAAGCCCGCTCCTGAACGTGCACCTTCTGAACGTGCACCTTCTGAACGTCGTTCCGAGCGTTCCGGCGATCGACGTTTGCGTGAAACACCATCGGGTTTCGTCGGGGACGATTTTGGCTCGGACGTCGAAGGGTCAACTGAAGCCCCGCGATCACGACATCCGGCACCTCCGCGTCGACGAGAAGAATCGCCCACTCCTCCCGCTCCGAAAAAGACTGCTGCAGCGAGAAGGCTCCCCGAAGATGATTTCGAGGGGGATTTGTTCGTAGAAGATCTTGATGAAGAGGCTGAACTTGAAGCGGCTGACGATGTCGCTGTCGAAAATACCGATGGTGAAAAGGATGATGGTGACAATGGCCAGCCACGACGCCGCAGACGTCGACGACGACGTGGGCGCGGTCGTTCTGCTGTCGCATCTTCGACGACGGATGAGGGTGATTTTTCTGAATCCTCAGAAGCGGAACCCAGCAACGCCGCCGATGATGACGACGAAGACGACGATGCGGTTGAAGCCGAGTCAGTAGGGACCGAATCTGCCGATGACGATCAAGACGATGATCGTCCACGTCGGCCACGACGACGGCGACGACGACGCGGTCGACGCACCGAAACGGTCGCCGCTCAGGAATCGGAAGTGGATGAGGTCGAGGAACAAGCACTTGATGACTCGGACGAAGACGACGAAGTCGAAGACCATGATGAGATTCAAGAAGTCGAGGATGATTCCGAATCCTTCGAGGGGGATGATCCCGATGAAGAAGTCGTGGTTCCGGTCAGTTATGAAGGGATTCCGACTTGGGAAGAGGCCATTTCCTATCTCGTGATCACTCCACCATCCGAATCACGCGGGCAGAATCGTGGTCGCAATGATGGATATCGACGTGACGATTCGCGAAGGCGCTAATGGTCACAATCCGAAGTTCCCTGCAGCAGCGTCCATCAAATGATGGACGCTGCGATCCCATGCGAGGATTCCATGTCTGAAAAACTTTGTCGACTGGTAACGCTTGGGTGTAAGGTCAATCAGTACGAAACCCAGCTTGTGCTGGAAGCACTCGAAAAAAACGGCTTTCGCGAAGCACTCGACGACGAGAATGCGGACTTATGCGTTGTCAACACGTGCACAGTCACCTCGAATGCCGATTCCCGGTCGCGTCAAGTGATTCGACAGCTCGCCAAACAGAACCCTGGTACAAAAACCCTGGTGATGGGGTGCTACGCGACGCGTGACCCCAGTGCCATCGGGCGACTACCCTCGGTGTTTGAAGTCGTGACAGACAAACGAGAACTCCCCGACGTGCTGGGACGTCACGGGATTATCGATATGCCCTCGGGAATCAGTCGATTCGAGGGGCGGCGGCGGGCGTATGTGAAAGTCCAGGATGGCTGTATTCTGCGCTGCACATACTGCATCATCCCACAGGTCCGCCCGGGTCTTCGCAGTCGATCTCCGGAAGAGATTGAAGCCGAAGTTCGTCGTTTGATCCAGAACGGTTATCAGGAAATCATTATCACCGGTGTCCATGTGGGACACTACGGCGTGGATACCTCACGCCGACGACTGGGCCAAGAGCGATTTCGGCTGCCTCACTTGCTTCGCAAACTGGACCGCATTCCCGGCGACTGGCGCATGCGTCTGTCCAGCATTGAAGCGGCTGAAGTCGACGAAGAATTTATTGCGGCGGCGGCAGACTGTGAACACCTTTGTCCTCAGTTTCATCCTGCACTTCAAAGTGGTTCTGATACCGTTCTCCAGCGGATGCGGCGGCGGTACTCAGTGAAAAGTTTTCTCGATAAACTCGATCGCATGCGTGAGGTTCTCGACAATCCTGCGTTCTCGACCGATGTCATCGTTGGCTTTCCTGGTGAAACCGATGCCGAGTTTGAAGAAACGCTGGAAACCTGTCGCCAGTCTGCGTTCATGAAAATTCACCTCTTTCCGTTCAGCCCCCGTAAGGGAACCCCCGCTGCCGATTATTCGGATCAAATTCATGGAACGGTCCGTCAAGAAAGAATGGCACGACTGGAACAGCTTGAGCGTGAAATGGCGGAACAATTTTATGCCTCATTGCTCGGTCGCCCCCTCGAAGTGATGGTGGAAACCGAGTCAACACGTGCAGGTTGGGTTTGTGGGACCGATCGACACTACGTTCCGGTGGAACTTCCCGGAACATGCAATGACATCGGTCGGATGTGTTACGGCCTCGCAACGCGGACAACACGACAGTTTTTGGAAGCGGATCGAGTTGAGCAGACCCGACCCAGACCCTCCGCTCAGTCTGGAGGCCAGTCCCTTTCGATTCAAAGTTTTGGTTAACGTTTGATATCGTTTCCTTAATCGCAACGGTTTTTCTCTGGGGAGGCAATCCGCTTTCGGCGAGTTTCCTGCGTGACGGGAATCGCTTCGGGGTTCCCTTCGCAAACGTTAATCTGGATTCACGGGTTTCTTTCCTTACCGATATTGGTCACGGCCGATGTTGGTCACGGTTCCACGGATTGGTTTCGCAATGTCTCGGATTCAACAGCTCTCTGTCAGCGTCATTAATAAGATTGCCGCCGGAGAAGTCATTGAACGTCCGGCGAGCGTTGTGAAAGAGTTGTTGGAAAACAGCGTGGATGCGCTGTCGACCCGGATTGAGGTCGATGTGGTCGCCGGCGGTAGCGAATTGATTCGAATCGTGGATGATGGTGAAGGAATCCATCCCGAGGATCTCTTGCTCTCGATCGCATCGCATGCCACCAGCAAAATTCGGAATGCCGATGATCTGTTTGGTGTGCAGACGATGGGGTTTCGTGGCGAGGCACTCGCATCGGTGGCCGAAGTCAGTCGATTACGAATCCGGACCAGGCAGGCGGATCAGTCGCACGGCATGGAACTTTCCGTGAACCTGGGTGATGTCGTTCCGCCAAAGCCTTGCGGTTGCCCCCTGGGAACGCAGATTGAAATCCGAAATCTCTTCGAGAACACGCCGGTTCGTCGCAAGTTTCTCAAGACCATGTCGACGGAATTCGGGCATATCAGTGAACAGTTCACTCGGGTGGCCCTGGCGAATCCCCGTTTACACATGGTGCTGCGACACAATGACAAGTTAGTGATGGAACTCCCCGCGTCGGACCGCCCGCTGGATCGATTGAAGCTGTTCTTTGGGGCAGAAATCTCTGATGAACTGATCGCCGTCGAATCCGATCAGGGGGGAGTTCGGATTTGGGGTTATGTCGGTCATCCCGATACTTCGAAAGCGACACGCAAACAACAATACCTCTTTTTAAATGGTCGCTGGATCACAGATCGATCGCTGCAGCATGCGTTAACGGAAGCATATCGCGGTCTCTTAATGATCGGCCGGCAGCCGATTGCGTTCTTATTCATCGAGCTTCCTCCCGACCGGGTCGATGTGAATGTGCATCCTACCAAAGTGGAAGTTCGTTTTCAGGACAGCCAGCAACTCTTCCGACAACTCTTGTCGATGATTCGCTCGAAATTCCTCAGTATGGATTTTCAAAGCCAACTTCGCATCCCTGCCAGCACACCGCTTGCCGGTTCGGGAACGTTATCCGGGTTTGCTCCGCCCCCCCTCCGCCCTCCCCAACATCAGCAGCGTGAACTGGCAGAATCGTTTTCGAATTGGGCCAGCCAGCAGATGTTCAGTCCCTCGCGAGCGGGGTTGGAATCAGTGGAAATGGTGGCTGCACCAACAGATCCCCTGATTTCCCTCGGGGAACACGATCGATTACCTGCGGTTGCTGCCGCGTGGCCGGATTGCGCGGTCCCCGAAGAGGGTCTGCCCAAATTCACCGAGGGTGACAGGACCGGATCACAAATCGCGGCACGCGAAGAGACGGGGGCGAGCGAGTGGCAACAGGGCCCGAGCGGGGTGGCAGCAGTCACGAACTCGGTCCCTCATGCGGAAACTTCTGCGGCAAATGGCCCTGGTTTTGGCGGGGCATACCGGGCGATGCAGGTCCACGACTGTTATCTGATCGTGGAAACGGCCGAGGGGGTGACCGTGATTGATCAGCACGCCCTGCATGAACGGATTGTGTATGAACACCTGCGAACGCGTGTTCTGGCCGGGGCGGTCGAATCGCAACGATTGTTGGTTCCGCTTCCGATCGAGGTCAGCTCAAAAGAGGCTGCGATGCTGCTCGAGCAAAGCGAATCGCTGCAGCGGGCGGGATTAGGGGTCGAAGATTTCGGCAACGGGACGATCATTGTCACCAGCTATCCGGCGATGTTGCGGAAACTGGATCCTCAGGAACTGATTCGGGCTCTCGTCGAGAAACTCGAAGCAGGGGGATCCGCCGGGGTGCAAACCTCGACGCGTCGCGATATTCTCGATGAATTATTACACATGATGTCTTGCAAGGCTGCCGTTAAGGCAGGACAGCGACTGTCGCAGGAAGAAATTGAAAGCTTGCTGTTGCAGCGACACCTGGTTGATGATGCTCACCACTGTCCCCATGGGCGGCCGACAGCATTGTCGCTCAGTCGGATGGAATTGGATCGACAATTCGGTCGATTGGGTTAACCCACAGGTTTGTGAACCTCCTTTGACGAACAATCACTTTACACTGAATAACGGGATGTGTCTCCGCCATGATCTGTGTCTCTATCGCCCGTACCCGACATCGAATGGTGATTGCCGAGCATAAAGCCCTGGCTGAACAGGGAGCCAAGCTTGTGGAATTGCGAGTCGATTGGTTGTCGACGACTCCCGATGTTCCTCGACTGCTGAAGGATCGTCCGACCCCAGTCATCTTGACCTGTCGCCGTGTTCAGGATGGGGGGAAGTGGCGCGGGACCGAGGAAGAACGACTGCGACTGTTGCGGACAGCCATCATCTCGGGGGTCGAGTACGTCGATCTCGAGGATGATATTGCCAAATCGGTTCCCCGTTACGGCAAAACCCAACGGATTGTCAGTCATCATGATTTCGCCGGAACACCCGAACACGTCGAAGAGATCTGGGCGGAAATGGCCGAGATGAATCCGGATATCATCAAACTGGTGACACTCGCGAAATCACCCAGCGATTGTGCCCGCGTGTTGAATCTCGTGAAAAACGCCAAAATCCCCACGGTCGCTTTTTGTATGGGTGAGTTTGGTGTTTGGAGTCGAGTCGTCTGTGGCAAGCTGGGGGCTCCGTTCTCTTACGCCGCATTCAGTCCTGACCGCGAAGTGGCACCCGGCCAATTATCCTTTCCGGAGATGAAGGGGCTGTACAACTTTGAAGAGCTCAACGCCGAAACCGAACTATTCGGTGTGATCGGCGATCCGATTGGACATAGCCTCAGCCCGTTGCTGCACAATCGGATGATGCGAAAGATCGGTTTCAATGGCGTCTACGTCCCAATCCGGGTGGCATCCGATCATTTGACTCGTGGCTTGAATGATCTCGATGCGCTTGGTTTCCGCGGCCTCAGTGTCACAATCCCTCACAAAGAGGCGGTTCTCGCCTTGTATCCTCAGAGTGACGAGATCGCTCAGCAGATCGGTGCAGCCAACACGCTTTATCGGGAATCCGACAACGAATGGCATTCCTCGAATACAGACTTTCAGGCGGCACTCGACAGCGTGAAACTCGGACTTCGCCCGGGTGAGACGCTCGAAGGAAAAAGAGTTTTACTATTAGGGGCAGGAGGAGCTGCAAGGGCGATTGGCATGGGAATCGTCCAGGCAGGAGGGGTCTTGGTCGTTTGCAGCCGTACCGCAGCTCGCTCAAAAACACTGGCTGCGGAATTAAATTGTCGCAGTGTGACTTGGGAAAATCGTGGTGCCGAATTTGCCGATATTTTGATCAACTGCACCCCGGTCGGTATGTTCCCCAAGATGGATGAAACTCCGTTTCTGGCGAATTGGTTGCGAGACGGGATGATTGTGTTTGATACCATCTACGCCCCTGAAAATACCTTGCTGATCAAAGAGGCCAAAGCGCATGGCTGTACGACCGTGACAGGGGTCGAAATGTTCATTCGTCAAGCGGCAGCGCAGTTCGAGCGCTTCACACGTCAACCGGCATCACTGGACGAACTTCGTGAAACTCTTCGGCGCGGTATTTCCGCCGCAAAGGAATGATCCGCTCCAAGTCGACAGAACGTTGCTGTGGCGTTGAGAATCGGCAGGAAATCGGGTAGAATCCAAGCTTGTACGGAATCCCCGCTGAGACTGTTTTTTTGCAGTTCAGTTTCCCCCCTGGAACGATTGTTCTTTTGCGCTGCTCCCCATTCTGACTGGGGTGTATCGAGAGACTCGTCCCCCGAAGGAACCGACGATTGTCAACTGGTGATGGAACCCCAATCGATCCCGCGTTGCCCAACGGTCCTGCTGGCGCCGGTGGCAATGTCGAACGTGTCAAAGATATCGCGATCCAGGACGAAATGCGGACGAGCTACGTCACGTATGCGATGTCCGTGATCATCAGTCGTGCGTTGCCGGATGTTCGTGACGGCCTGAAGCCCTCGCAGCGCCGGATCCTCGTCGCGATGAACGATTTGAATCTCGGTCCCAGTTCAGGCCGTGTCAAATGCGCAAAAATTTGTGGCGATACCAGTGGAAATTACCATCCCCACGGTGATGGGTCCATCTATCCAACCCTGGTACGCATGGCCCAAAACTGGAACGTGCGCGAAGTCCTGATTGATAAACAAGGGAATTTTGGTTCGCTCGCCGGGATGCCTCCCGCCGCGATGCGATATACCGAGGCCCGTCTTTCGGCCGTCGCCGCAGAAATGCTCGATGACCTCAAGCGAGATACCGTCGACTATGTGCTGACCTACGATCAGCGGAATCGTGAACCGGTTGTTCTTCCCTCCCGCTTTCCCAATCTGATCGTAAATGGTTCCAACGGGATTGCCGTTGGAATGGCAACCAGCATTCCTCCCCATAATCTGGGTGAAGTGAGCGACGCCATCATTCGGCTGATTGACGATCCCGAATCGACGCTCGACGATTTGATCGAGTGTATGCCGGGGCCTGATTTTCCCACAGGGGGAGTCATCTGCGGTCGCCTTGGAATTCGCCAGGCTTATCTGACCGGCCGCTCGACAATTATTCTGCGAGCAAGAACGCGGTTTCTCACCGAAAAAAATACCGACATCATCGAAGTTACCGAGATCCCCTATCTCGAAACGCGGGACCGAATTCGCGAAAAGATCGAACAACTGATCAAAGACGAGCGAATCAAGGGGATTGCCCGCGTCACAGACCTTACCGATCGGACCCTGCCCGCTTGGCAAACCTGTCTGCACATCGCCGTAAAACGGGGTGAAGACAAAGAAGTGGTCCTCAACCAACTCTTCCAATTCTCGTCCCTGCAATCGACCGTCAGCATTATTTTGCTGGCTCTGGTCGGCAATCGACCCCGATTGCTGTCCCTCAAAGAGATGCTGGCCGAATTCATCCGGCACCGGGTCACCGTCATTCGGCGTCGTACCGAGTTCCTGCTCGGTGAAGCGAGAAAGCGGAAACATACGGTCGAAGGGATGTTGATTGCGCAAATCAATCTCGACGAAGTGATCTTAACAATCCGTAGCTCTGCCAGTCGTGCCGAAGCGAAAGAACGATTGCAACTGATCCAGGTTCCCGCACCGCTGGTGAAGCGCGCTTTGGGGGATGATGGATTCCTGATGTACCAGAGCGAAGTCGGTGACAAGCCAAATTATTCGCTTTCCGCTAACCAGGCCGAAGCGATTGTCTCGATGCAGCTCGGTTCGCTCGCGAATCTGGAACGCGAAAAACTGCACGAAGAGCACGCCAAACTGCTCGCAGACATCAGTGGTCACTTCTTCCTGTTGTCTGATGAAGCCAATATTCGAGCCGTGGTTCGGGAAGACATGCTCGCCATCAAGGCCAAGTATGCCACGAAACGTCGTACGGAAATCAATGATCTGGAACTGAGTGGCATCAATCAGGAAGACTTGATTGCCGAAGAACCGATGGTCGTGACGCTCTCGCAGCGCGGCTACATCAAACGGATGCCGCTGAATACCTATCAGGCACAAAACCGGGGTGGCAAGGGGATCATCGGTGCTAAGGCGGATGACGAAGACGCCATCGAGCACCTGTTCGTCGCCAGCACCCATGCCTGGCTGCTCTTTTTCACCGACAAAGGAAAGGTACTCTGGGAAAAGGTCTATAACCTGCCGCTGCAGAACCGGACCAGTAAAGGACGTGCCCTTGTCAATTTGCTCGCCTTGCCCGAGGGGGATCGAATCAGCAGTTGTGTCGCGGTACGGGAATTTGATGATGTGAGATTCCTGGTGATGGCAACCAAAAATGGGATCGTTAAAAAGACCCCCCTCTCGGCCTATAAACGTCCGCTCAAGGGGGGGATCATCGCCATCAATTTGCGCGATAATGATGCCCTGATTGAGGCGATGATCGTTTCGCCAAACGATGACGTGTTGCTCGCAACCCGCGGCGGGATGGCGATTCGCTTTGCACAGTCCGATGCCCGCAGTATGGGGCGCGACACAACCGGCGTGCGGGGTGTTCGCCTGATGAAAGACGACTTCGTGATCGGGATGATCCTGGCGGATCCCGCCATGAGTCTGCTGACCGTCTGCGAAAATGGTTACGGCAAACGGACTGCAATCGGTTTAGGTGGCCCGGTCAACGAAGGCCCTGTCACTGAAGGGGCCGTCAGCGAAGACGCGGCGGCAGGGGATGCTTCCGTTGGCGAAGACGCGGCGGTGACGGCTGATGAGGAACTGGTCGAAGACGATTCAATCTCGGTTGACGAAGTCGACGCTGAATCAGATGACGCGGCCTCTGGTGATGAAGTGGTCGGTTCCTCGAATCAGTACCGTCGTCAGAAGCGTGGCGGAAAAGGGGTCAAAGACATCAAGGCCACGAAACGAAACGGCCCTGCCGTTAAGATTCTTGCGGTAACGAATCAGGACGAAGTCTTGATGGTGACCGCCTCGGGCAAAATTCAACGAATTCGCGCCGGGGATGTCAACGAAATCGGTCGAAATACTCAAGGGGTTCGCGTTATTCGACTCGAAGAAAATGACAAGCTGGTCAGTATGGCACGGATTCCAGCCGATCTGGTCGTCGAAGAACCGGCGGCCCCTCCGAAAGACGTCCCTCCAACTCCCCCCGCCGAAACCCCTGTTGCTGAGTAAACTGTCGTGCAACCATGACCTACTGGTAACGAATCGTACCAAGCAGGTCTCGACGGGGTTTGGTACCGAGTTCAAATTGCCCAGGTTGATTCAGTTCATGGGGAATGAGAGGGGATGGTCACTACGGTCAATATCGCCTTGCACCTGACACAGATGGCGACATCTCATCCCGCTCAATTGGCGGTCATGGTGCCATTGGGCCGTCGCAGTAACGGGGAAAGAAACTACGCCAGTTACACGTATCAGCAACTCGGCGAACAAAGTGATCTGCTCGCCGCAGGACTGGATGCAAATGGGATCGGCCGTGGTGTCCGTACCGTTTTAATGGTCCCGCCGTCACTCGAATTTTTTTCACTCACGTTTGCCCTCTTCAAATTAGGAGCGGTACCCGTGTTTGTCGACCCCGGCATGGGGATCAAAAACCTCGGGCGATGCTTGGCCGAGGCGGACCCCGCTGCTTTTATCGGAGTGACCAAAGCGCAGATTGCACGAGTGCTATTTGGCTGGGGAAAACCCTCGCTTTCCCGAGTGGTCACGGTCGGACGACGCTTGGGATGGGGCGGCCTGAACCTGGCGGCGATCCAGCAGGCGGGCCAGATTCGTCAGTCCGAGATCACCGATCGCGAGCTTCGCTGGTCAGCCCCTGCGACGACCCGCGATGAAACCGCCGCCATTCTGTTCACCAGCGGAAGTACCGGTGTCCCCAAAGGAGCTGTCTATTCTCATGGAAATTTTGCTGCTCAGGTCGAAGCCCTGCGGCAGACATTCCATATTGAGCCGGGTGAGATTGATCTTTGTACCTTTCCGCTGTTTGCATTGTTCGCCCCCGCACTGGGGATGACCGCCATCATTCCTCGCATGGATTTTACGAAACCGGCTCGAGTCGACCCTCGAGAAATTGCCGAACCCATTCTTCGATTTGGGATTAACAATCTGTTTGGATCCCCCGCGCTGCTGAACCGCGTTGGTCGCGAGGTTCAAGCGATCGAGTCGCGAACCGTCATTTCCGCTTCGAAGTTGGCGAATGATCTTTTGCCGCCATGGACTTCCGTCCGACGTGTCCTCTCGGCCGGGGCTCCGGTTTCTCCGATGATTCTGGAGCGATTTTCCCAGCGGATTCCGCAGGATGTGCAGATCTTTACCCCCTACGGTGCCACGGAATCCTTGCCGGTGGCGGTCATTGGCAGCCATGAAATCCTGCAGGAAACGCGTCACCTGACCGCCCGGGGGGCAGGAACCTGTGTTGGACGACCTGTCGTGGGTGTGGAGGTAGAAATCATCGAGATCACCGACACGCCGATCACGCGATGGGATGAAAAACTCCGTAAACCCCAGGGGGAAGTCGGTGAAATCGTCGTCCGTGGACCGATGGTGACACAGGAATACTTTCGTCGGCCTGACTTGACGGCACTGGCGAAAATCTCCGATCCGAACACCGGCCAGATGCTACATCGGATGGGAGATCTCGGCTATTTCGATCAACAGGGGCGCCTTTGGTTTTGTGGCCGAAAATCACACCGGGTGGTAACGCGCGAACAGACCTATTTCACAGAACAAGTCGAAGGGATTTTTAATACGCATCCCGCGGTCTTTCGCACGGCTCTGGTGGGGGTCGCTCGCGATGGCCAGGTGCAACCCCTCTTGTGTGTCGAACGGGAATCGCGTCGATCGCTTTCCGCTGCGCACCAAATCACGGACGCCAACCTGATCACCGAATTGCTGGAAAGCGGTTCGGCGTTTGAGTTGACGCGGGCCATAAAAACCATTGTTTTTCACCCCCGCTTTCCTGTCGATATCCGCCATAACTCGAAGATATTTCGCGAGAAATTGGCGGTCTGGGGAGCAGCTCGATTTAAATAGAATTGGAATCCAGAACTTCAATCAGATCCCCAATCTGAATTTCGGCAGCTTCCGGATCAACAGTTCTCGGTTCCAGTAAGTGTGTATTAGTCGACAGTCTGTAGTAATGTGGAAACAGCGAACGGTCCGCCCAGTCAGGAAGCGTTGCTTCTCGATTCCTGGCAAACTGTTGGGAAAAGAGGGGGGGATGGACTTCTCCTGTTTGCGAATCTCGGGTGGGAACGACGCATCGCGGGCAGGGGTTCACACCGATAAAAGTGATCTTACCGATCCGAAAACGTTGCAGGTTCGGTCCCGCATGGACCAGGCGATCTTCCCAAAAAGGCTCAACGCCCCCTACCTCAATGTTGGCACGGAAACGGCGGCGAACTTCGTCCAGACTCAATCCTTCAAACCAGTCCGC
>Ga0114978_10001234_pt1 | contig 21620 bp, 16 predicted proteins | sample S_140212_EF_Meta_FD_87027 | JGI IMG/M metagenome (GOLD analysis project Ga0114978, IMG submission 87027) | Freshwater microbial communities from Lake Simoncouche, Canada to study carbon cycling - S_140212_EF_MetaG | ecosystem: Environmental > Aquatic > Freshwater > Lake | place: Lake...
GATCCGGCCGAGAGTGTGGATAGTGGCGAGGCGGTGGGTGATGATGAGGGTGGTGCGGCCTTCCATCAACTGGCCGATGGTTTCCATGATGGCGTGTTCGGTGCCGGGGTCGAGGGCGCTGGTGGGTTCGTCGAGAAGGAGGATGGGGGCGTTCTTCAGAAAAGCGCGGGCGATGCCGATGCGCTGGCGTTGGCCGACGCTGAGGTGTCCGCCGCGTTCGCCCACCGGACTTTCGTAGCCGAGGGGCATTTGCCTGATAAAATCGTGGGCTTGGGCGCGTTGGGCGGCTTCGAGGATTTGGGCGTCCGTCGCGCCGGAGAGGCCGTAGGCGATGTTCTCTTTAATGGTGGTGGAGAAAAGCACGGTGTCCTGCAGGACCATGCCGATCTGGTCGCGGAGGGATTTTTTGGTGACGTCGCGGAGGTTGTAGCCGTCGAGGGAAACGGTGCCTGCGGTGGGATCATAAAACCTTGGCACCAGGCTGAGGAGGGTGCTTTTTCCGGCACCGGTGCCGCCGACGAAGGCGACGCTTTCTCCGGGGGAGATGGAGATGGTAATGTCGCGCAGGATGAGGCGGTCGTCGGTGTAGCCGAAGGCGACGTTTTGGAGTGCGATGGCCCCGCGGGCGGCGGGGAGGGTTTTGGCGCCGGGGGCCTCGGGCACGTCGTTCTCGCGGTCAATCACTTCAAAGCAGCGGGCGGCGGCGGCGGCAGCACCTTCGAGCGCCCAGGCGGTGTAGCTGAGTTGCTCCAAGGGAGCGTAAAGCATGGGCAGATAGGTGATGAAGACGGTGAGTTCGCCGAGGCGGAGATGGCCCGCGAGGACTTGCTGCGCGCCGACAAAGTACATGAGCGCGGTGCCGGCGGCCATGATGGTGCCGACAACGAGGGTGCTGAAAATGGAGGTGATATTGAGGCGCAGGGCGGCTTCGAGGCTGCGGCTGGCGTGTTTGCGGAATTGGCGGATCTCGAAGTTTTCGCGTCCGAAGGCATGAACCATGCGGATCTGGCTGATGCCTTCCTGGGTGAGGGTGAGGAGATCGCTTTCGCGTTCCTGGATGGTGGTGGATTGTTTTCGGACGCGGTCGGCGTAGTGGCGGATGGTGAGGAAGGCGAAGGGGAGGACCGCGAGCGAGGTGAGGGCGAGCGGCCAGTTCATCCAGAACATGATGCCGAAGGTCCAGAGCAGGGTGACGACTGCGCTGAAAATGGTGACGAAGCCCTTGTTGTAGATCGTCTGGATGCTCTGGGAATCGTAGGCGACGCGAAAGCTGGAGTCGGCGCTGCGGCGGGCGTCGTGGAATTTGAGCGGGAGGGATTGCAGGCTCGCGTAGAGATCGGTGCGCAAACGCAGGAGGGATTGCAGGCCGACCTGGATGAAGAGGTAGTTGGCGATAAGATTGACCACGCCCCAGAGGAGAATGATGACGACGAGCACTACGCACAGCCAGAACGACGCCATGATCGGGGAGACATCGCCGAACCATCGGGTGATGGCGGCCCGCGCCGTTTCGCCGCTTTTCGTCGGGTCGAGCACCCCGTCAATGATGTAGCCCAGCGGCCAGGGCCGCAGGGAGTTGATGGCGATGCTCAACAGGGTGAACAGCACGCCCCCCAGCGTGGGCCAGAAATAGGGCCGGAAATAGCGGAAGGCTCTGGCGTAGATTGACACGAACCCGTTGCTACGCGAAGCGCGCGGGGATTTCAATGGCAACTCCCGCCGGGGGACCGGTTGCGGCGGGATTTCCGTCAAACGGGATTGCCTGCCGCCAGACAATGCGATTACACAATACCTCAGATGCAAACCTCCCAGAGCGAACCGCTCCGGACAATAGTCGCCCGGGTTTCGCCGGACGATATTGTCATTTATGCCAACGGGGCGCTGGCTTCGTATCTGGGAGTGGCCAAGAACAAGTTGGTCGGCACGCCGCTGGATGTGGTGGCGCGGCGGTGCAAGGGGGAGATTTCGTCGTGTTTTGCCCGACCTGAAAGCGGTCGCGCCAGCAATCATCTGGTGACGGATGAGGACGGCCGGGTTTTTGAGGCGAAACTTTATTCCGACGGTGGGGTGCTCGACATCGTGCTGGATGAGGTCACCACGGCGGCTTCGATCGGGCGGGAATTGCGGGAATCGAGCGGCACGGCGTTTGAATCGTTCAGCGAGGATGAGTTGCGCACCGCCCGGCAGCCCGAACGCCGCTATCTCACCGTCGCGCGCACACAACTCCGGGGCATTTCCCAAATCGCCGAACGCCTGGCTCCGATGGAAGTGCGTTTGATGGTGAATTTGTTTGTCGAGGAGGCCTGCGATGCGGTGTTTGAGACCGGCTGCACGGTGGGGGAAACCTCGGGGGATTCGATTCTCGGGATTTTCGGAGCGCCGCGGTATTTTGCGGATCATCCCTTGCGGGCCATTCACGCGGCATGCGAGCAAATGCACAAGACGGCACAGCTTCACGCCGGCCTTTATCGCGAAGGCAAGGAACTGCCGCCGTGCTCCTGCGGCATGTGGACGGGGGATACGCTGGTTGGAACGCTGGGCAATTCCGTCCGGCAGCATTACACTGCCATCGGCCTGCCGGTGGATCTGGCCGGAAGGCTCTGCCAGCTTGCGCGTCCGGGCGAAATCCTGTTGCCCGAACATACGCTCACCCATTTGCTCCGCAACCTGCCCGAGGGCTGGCAACATGTTCGGGCCGAGAGTGAGTTTGCGCCCGATTTGAGCGATTTTCAGTGGTCAGGCGACGACATCGCCCCCATGCCCGAGCGCCTGAAAAAGATCGTCTATCTTATCGGTCCCGGCGTGCAGGAACGCTCCGAAAACGCGGTGTATTATTTCGATTATCTGTGGTCGTTGCGTGTGCCGGGCCGGGAGCAGCCCACACCGATTTTGCGCGTGCTGCGTCCCTCCCAGGTGGGGGATTCCCTGGAGCTGAACGAGAACAACGTCGTCACCACCCAGGCGGTCCAGACCCTCGGAAAATACAAACTCATCGCGATCATCGGCACGGGCGGCATGGGCAAAGTCTGGCGCGCGGTGGACCGGTTCGGCAACGCGGTCGCGATCAAGGTGCTGCACTCCAGCGAGGCAGTGACGGAGGCCCAGCTCAAGCGTTTCCGCCGCGAAGCCGAGGTGATGGCGCGCCTTCCGCACCGCAACATCTGCCGCGTCTATGAGATGAACGAATTCGATGGCATTCAGTTTATCGCCATGGAGTTCGTGGATGGCCTTACGCTTTCCGATCTGCTTTACGGAAAGACCCCTGGCGAATCCCCCGATCAGACAATAAATAAAACCGATCTTCGGGCGCTGATTCATTCGCTGAAGTTGGAGAAATCCAAATCCAGCCCGTCGCAATCCGGGGAGGACGAGGAGCTGCCAGCACGGTCCATGGTCACGCGCATCCTGCCTGTAGAGCAGACGCTGGGTGTGATCCTCAAGGTCTGCGATGCGGTGCAGTTTGCCCATGAACACGGCGTGCTGCATCGCGATCTCAAGCCGGGCAACATTCTGCTCCGTGAGGACGGGGAGCCGTTGGTGGCGGATTTTGGTCTCGCGAAATGGAACGATGCCGACGCAAGCCATTCGCTCTCCATCAGCGGACATGTCGTCGGCACGCTGGAAAACATGTCGCCCGAGCAGGCCGAATCCAGCAAGGATGTGGACGAGCGGGCGGACGTTTACAGTATCGGCACGATTCTCTACCAGATGCTGACGGGCCGCCGGCATTTCGAGGCAACGGGCAACATCGTGACCGATGCGCAGGCGCTGAAAACCCACCAGCCGGTGCGTCCGCGGGCGCTCAATCCGCAGATCGCCGCAGACCTCGAAATCATCACCCTCAAGGCGCTGCGCAACGACACGGCGGAACGCTACCGCAGCGTGGCCGCCCTCGAGGCCGACATTGAGCACTACCGTCGCGGCGAGGTCATTAGCGCCCGGCCGGTATCGTTCGTTGAAGTGTTCAAAAAAATGGTGCAGCGCAACAAGGGGGTTTCTGCCGCCCTTGCGGCGGCTTTGCTCATCCTCATCAGCGGTGCGGTGGTGGCTTTTTGGCAATTGACCGACAAGCTGGAGGCTCAGAAAGAAGCGCGCGAAAAACTGGAAGCCCAGGTTGCGGAAACGAGAGCGCGGGAGAATGATGCGGAAATTGCCAGGGCCCAGGCCGACGCGAAGAGGCAAGAGGCTGAAAAAGCAACCGTCTTGGCGTATCAGGCAACCGAAAATGCCAATGCAGCCAACGCCGCCGCGGATACATTGGTGAAGCAACTTTCCGTCGCCAAAGCCGACACGGCAACGGCGACGAAATTTGGCGAGAAGGCCGTCGCCGATCGTTCGGAAGCCGAGCGTCTAGCCAAGGATCAGGAAGAGTCGTTGCAGAAAAAAATCCAGGATATGCAGGCCGAGCAGAATTTCAATCCGCGGCCGGGCGGTGGTTTCACTAGGCCGGGATTCGCACAGTCAGACCAGCGCGCCCACGAAGCCCTCATGCGGGCCAATGAAATCTTCATGCTCGGCTACCGGCCCGAGGATCTTGCCGGGATGGAAAAAAATCCCGAGCCCGCGCTCAAGAGCCTGACCAAGGCCATGGATCAGGTCACGCAGGCCTTAATGATCGATCCCGATTTTTTCCCCGCGTGGATGATGAAGGGGCGGCTGCATCTGGCCCTGATGGAATACGGCCGTGCGGAGGAAAGTTTTCGCCAGGCGGAAAAGTGTGCGCTGAAATTCCCGGGGCAGGCGGCTAAGGATGAGCCGTCGGCAATGCTCAAGCTCACGGGCGAGCTTGCGCGCCAGACGGGGGACAAATTTGCCAGCGGTGCGAAATTGCTCCGTGATTCGCCCCTGATGGAAAACAAAAGGGCCGGGGATTTTCTGGCTTTCATCGCGGACCAACCGAGCCTGCGCAAAGCGGGTGGCAATCCCGCGAACCCTCTGGGGCGGGCCATGACGGGCAACGAGGCGGCCCTGGAAATCATCGCGCGGAATGGCCCGGAGACGTGTGTTTTCGTCAAGTCCGGGGACATCGGAGGACGCACGGAGGTCATCATTTGGGGAACCGAGGAATTGCGTGATTTGAGTCCGCTCAAGGATATCAACCCCGCCGTTCTTTCCCTCACAGCGGCGAAGACGATTGACTGGAAAATCATTCAAAATCTCCCGCAACTCGACGCCCTTGATCTCACGAAGTGCCGTTTGGAAACCGTGCCGCAAGCCACTCCGCGGGACTTCCTGCGCATCCGCTCGTTAAACCTGTCCGGAACCGATGTCCTCAGCCTGGATTTTGTCCGCGGCATGACGAATCTTCTCAAGCTGGATGTTTCCCAAACGAACGTCTCCGACATGACGCCGCTGCTGGCCTGCCGGGGGCTCCGCGAACTGGATTTGGGAGGAACGCATCCCTCCAACCTGCGGGCGCTCATCAGTCTCCCTCTCGAGTCGCTCACGCTGAGCCCCATGCTTGTGACGGATAAGTCGGGACTGGCCGCACTGCGTCTGCACCGCAATTTGAAGGTGCTGCGTTCGCCGGATGATCCGGAGCATCAGCCTGCTCAGGAATTCTGGCGCAAGCTGGACAACAGGGCTTACGAGACGAGCCCGTGAGCGGATTCCCCTTTCGTCGCCGGGAACTTCTTGATGTTCCCGCGCCGCAGCCTCACGCCTAAAGAGACATGGAATCCGAGTCTTCTCTTCCAGAAAACGCCCCGGTTCATCACGGCCCATTGAAGGCGATGCTCGAGACGCTTGGTGCCGGCGTGCTGGTGGCGGTGCCCATTGTTGTCACCGCATGGGTTATTCACATCGGCTACGAGTTCATCAACGCAATCAGCGCGCCGATTTATCGCGCCATCGGATGGAATTTCGTCGGCCTGCCTTTTCTCACCACGATCCTCATCGTGCTCGGCATGGGGTTCATGGCCCGCAATGTCTTTGGGCGCCGTATCATCGAGGCTTTTGAATCGTTGATTCTGTCCGTGCCGCTGGTGTCGCCGGTTTATGGCGTGGTCAAGCAGACACTGGAATCCATCCGCAGCATGAGGGGCGGTGGCAATTTTAAACGCGTGGCCTACATCAAATATCCCGAAGGCAACGGACTGCTGGTCGGATTCGTCACCGGGCAGTGCTATGATCCGGCGTTCGACAAAGAGTTCACGCTCATTTTCCTGCCCTTCACGCCCAACCCGGCCTCCGGCCGCGTGATTGCCGTGCCCAGCGAGGAAGTCATTGAAAGCGGCCTCACGGTCGAGCAGGTCATGAAAATTGTGCTTTCGGCGGGGTTGGTGGCACCCGGCCGGCCGGCGGACAAGATCGCCGAATAAATTTCGCGGATTATTTGAACAAACGTATCCGGCTCTGCGTCTAATGCGTAAAGACCTAGTAAGTCCGCAATCCATGAAAAATCCCTACAAAAAAATCAACCGTAAGCATTACTCGTTGGGTGAACTGGTGGAGATCGTTTCCTCCTGTGCCCGCGACAGCAAGGAAACCCTTGCTGCTCTGGTGGATCTGTTTGAAAGCGGTCGCGTGCGCGTCGAAAACAACGGTCGCATGAAACGCATCAAAGTTGGTGTCTGAGGCTTTACCTTTGCTGCCTTGGACGGTTAAGCTCCGGGCATGGTAGAAATCTCTGTCACATACGAAGGCGATTTCCGTTGCCTGTCCACCCACGCACCGTCGGGAGCCGTGCTTCCGACCGATGCGCCCAGGGATAATCTCGGCAAAGGCGAAGCCTTCAGTCCGACGGACCTCACCGCAACCTCACTCGCGGCCTGTATGCTCACGACCATGGCCATCGTCGTGCAAAAGAAATCCCTGCCGGTTGATCTGGGTGGTCTCACCGCCAAAGTGCGCAAGCACATGACGGAGGTCGCCCCCCGCCGCATCGCCAGGATCGAGGTGGAGATCTCTCTGTCAGAAGCCCATTCGCATCGCGAGGTTCTTACGCAGGCTGCCCTGAACTGCCCGGTTTCACTCAGTTTGCACCCGGAGGTGGAGCAGGCGGTGACTTTCGTGTGGACCAAATAGAAGCGACCGAAAGTCGCTTTGGTGATTGGCAAAGCGACTTTCGGTCGCTTCTACTTGGCCGGTGATTGACCGTTACTCTTTGCCGCAGATGCGCGCGCTCTGGACCGAGCAGCGCAAGCTGGAAATCTGGCTCGAAATCGAAGTCCTGGCCTGCGAGGGCATGGCCGCGCTGGGCTCCATCCCGAAGGAAGACGCCAGGGTGATCCGCGCCAAGGCGGCTTTTGAAATCGCAAACGTCCGTGAGATCGAAAAGCGCACCAATCACGACGTCATCGCCTTTCTTGAAGACGTTGCCACTCATGTCGGCCCGGCCTCGCGCTGGATTCATCAGGGCCTGACCTCCTCCGATCTGCTCGACACCACGCTGGCGGTGCAGATGAACGCCGCCTGCGGCATCCTGCTCGACGATTTGAAACACCTGCGCGAAGCCATCGCCAAACGCGCCATCGAACACAAATTCACCCCCATGATTGGCCGCAGTCACGGCATCCACGCCGAGCCGATTTCCTTCGGACTCAAGATGGCGCTGATGTATGACGAATTTTCCCGCTGCATCGAACGTCTGGAGCAAATGCGCGAACGCATCCGCGTCGGCAAGGTCAGCGGCGCGGTCGGCACCCACGCCCATCTCGATCCCCGCGTGGAACAATTCGTCTGTGAAAAACTCGGTCTCAAGCCCGCCGCGCTTTCCACCCAGATCATCCAACGCGACCGCCACGCCGAATTCATGACCGTGCTCGCGCTCATCGCCAGTTCGATTGACCGCTGGGCCACCGAGTTTCGCCATCTTCAGCGCACCGAGGTGCTTGAGGTCGAGGAATACTTTGCCGCCGGGCAGAAAGGCAGTTCCGCCATGCCGCACAAACGCAATCCCATCACCGGCGAGAGGCTCAGCGGCCTTGCCCGTGTTATCCGCGGTAACGCCGTGGCCGCGTTGGAAAATGTCGCCCTCTGGCACGAGCGCGACATCAGCCACAGTTCGGTCGAGCGCATCATCCTGCCCGATTCCACCACGCTGCTCGACTACATGCTCGTGCAACTGCGCAAGCTGGTCGAGGGCTTGCAGGTTTATCCCGAAAACATGAAGCGCAACATGGAAATCACCGGCGGCCTCTACGCCAGCCAGTCCGCCCTGCTCATGCTCACGGAAAAAGGCCTCGAACGCAAAGACGCCTACGAGGCTGTGCAGCGCGCCGCCATGAAGACCTGGAAAGAAGGTGGAAACTTTGCCGAAAATCTCGCCGCCGAACCCACCGTGGCCCAACACCTGGACCAGGACGACATCATCAGCGCCTGTGCCCCGGACCGGCATTTCCGTTTCGTGGAAGAAAAATTCCGCGCGGTCGGCATCGTCGGTTAGTTGCAAATCGCCCCGCTACTGCTATCGAATCATGATGAGCCGTTTTGTTTTCGTCCTTTCCCTTTGCGTCCTCACCCTCGCCGGGTGCAAAAAATCCCAGCCCCAACCCGCCGTCGTTCCGGCCACCCCTGCTCCGACCCCGGCGCCCACGCCGGAACCGACCCCAACGCCCGAGCCGATTGACCTCACCGCGAAGGTCGTCGTGCTCTGTTACCACCGCTTCGAGGAAAAGGGCGGTCGCGAGATGGTGAGCACTCCCGCCGAATTTGAAGCCCAGCTTCAGGCCCTTAAGGACAACGGCATCACGGTTATTCCGATGGGGGACTTCCTGGCCTGGCGCCGGGGCGAGAAAAACATTCCCGCCAAGTCCGCCGTTATCACCCTCGATGATGGCTGGCTCACCGGTTATACCACCGCCTGGCCGTTGCTGAAAAAATCAGGTTACCCGTTCACAATGTTCATCTACACCGACTACGTGAAGGGCGGTCCAAAATCCGGCGGACAGTCCATGACCTGGGAGCAACTCGCCGAGATGCGCGACGCCGGGGTGGATATCGCCAGCCACACCGTTACGCACACCGGCCTGAACGCCCGCAAGGGAAAAACCGACGCGCAATATCGCGAGTGGCTGAAAAGCGAGATCGCCGGCTCCAAGCAGATTCTTGAAGACAAGCTCGGCATCCAGGTCAAGACCATCGCGTATCCCTATGGCCTGCATAACGACGTGGTGCGCGAAGTGGTGAAAGAGGCCGGCTACGAAGGCGGCTTCACCGTTTATGGCCAGCATCTCGGTAACGGCGGCGATCCGGCGCTCCTTGGTCGCTACGCCCTCGACTCCAAGAACTCCGACGTTTTCACCAAGGGTGTTTTGAATTTTTCCGGCGCGTCATCCGCCCCATCCGCCACGACCATCATGCCCGCGGCGGCCACGATGATGACTCTTCCTGCGGATGGCGAAACCATCAGCGATCCGGCGCCGGAGTTAAAAATCAATCTGGCCGCCTTCGGGGTGGTTGACCCCAAAAGCGTGACCATGCGCCTGAGCGGACTCGGCCAGGTGCCAGCGACTTACGATCCGGCCACCCAGCTGCTTTCTTACAAGCTCACGCAAAAAATCTACGCCCGCCAGGTCACGGTGATAGTGGGAGCCACGGCCAACGGCAAAAAAGTCGAGACCCGCTGGTCGTTCAACATCGGTCCGGCTACGCCTCAGTAGTCGGGTCGGGGATGCGGGTGAAGGCGATGCGCATGGGCGCGGCATCCAGCGCCTCAATCGCTCCGCCGAAAAAGACCGCATTTTTGCCGAAGGTGAGATTGATCCGGTCCATGGACGCGTGAAGGGTTTCGCGGCGGCTGTCGTGAAAAAGTGAAGGCGTGTGCAGGGCGGCCGGCACAAGGCCGAAAAGCGTCACTCCCGCTTTCAACGGAGAGTTGCCCTTTTGCGGCCGCCGCTGCCAGAGGGTGTTCATGGCGGCGGTGAGTTCGAGCGTGTCCTGCGTTCCGCTGAAACGAATCTCGTCCGACCAGCCGGAGGAATGCGCGTAGTCAAGGGAAAGGGAAAGTCCCCCGGCAAAATATTCCGTTTTGCGCAAACGCATGGCGGCCTTTTGCAAGAGGCGGTGCAGCACGGCCCGTGCGCCGTGGTCGTGGCGAAATTCCGGTGCCAGCACGTGCGAATGGCCGAGCGAACGGGTTTTTGCCTTGGGCCGCAGAACGGATTCGCCCCGCAGCGCCGCGTAGAAACGCTCGCCCTCGATCCCGCCCCAGACGGCGCGCAGCCGGTCCTTGCCGGACAGGCAGAGCGCCTTGACCGTGCGGATGCCGTGATCGTGCAGGCGGCGCTCTCTGTTGTGTCCGATGCCGCAAAGGTCGCGGAGTTCCAGCCGGAACAGACAGTCCGGCAGATCACTCTCCTCGATGACAATGAGGCCGTCCGGTTTTTCCATGTCGGTCGCCGTCTTGGCCAGGAACGGATTCGGGGCCAACCCGATGGAATTCCGCATGTGCGGACCGAGTTTTTTCCGGAGGGTTTCCTTGATGTGTTTCGCTAAAGCCACGGCCGGTTCGCGTTCCTTGAGTTTGCCGGTGAGTTCGCAGCGCATCTCGTCAATGGAATGGACCTCCTCAACGTGGATGCACGTTTCCAGGATTTCCACGATGCGTTGGTGGTATGCGACGTAGAGGTCCGGCCGGGCCTGCACGATCTGGATGCCGGGGCAGAGTTTGCGCGCGTCGGAAATACGGGTTCCGGTTTTTACTCCATGGCTTTTGGCTTCATAGCTCGCAGCGATGCAGCAGGTGGTTTCCGCCACGACCGGGGAAACCGCGACGGGCCGGTTGCGCAATTCCGGACGGTCCTGCTGCTCGACCGAGGCGAAGTAGGAATTGAAATCAATGAAGAGCGAATGCAGCGGCATGATGGTAGCGGATCTTCAAAATCGGACAGCGCCAGTCCGGCGTGTTTTGCCCGGGCTCCCTCCGCTTGACTTAAAGCCCCGCGGCGTCGGCCGCCGCCCGTTCCAAATGGAACGTCTCGATGGCTGTATCCACGGAGGCGTGAAGCGCCGCAATGAGATCGGGGTCCATAAAAGTGTAATCGTCGCCGATATCCAGAGACTCCATGGGGGGCAGGGAATCCAGATGGTTGAAGGTCACCTGAATGCGCCTGGCATACTTGCGCTGCATGACCAGAACCAAATCCGCCCAGAGCAAATCGGAGTCATTGACTTTGCGCTTGCTGGTGTCGCCCAACCCGGCAGATCGCACGGACATTCTGCGGTCGTTGGTGAAGATTTTTTCTGCGGTGGGGCTTCGTCTTTTGTTTTTGCCGCAAACAAAAAGAACTTTAATGGGGGCTGGCATTGCGCGGTTTGAATCTCAGCCGGTGTCCTTGGCCGCTTTCATTTAGGTTCCGGGGGAATTCAGCGCGAGCAAAATAAACAGGGAGGAGAATCAAAGAGGCTTCCAGCGGCTGAATATCCTTTGCTCCGGTTGGGCTTCGGGCCTGCGGAGCAGTTTTCGCAAAAAAGAGAGAAGAGACTTCATGGAAAAGAGTCTGCCATTGGGTCGTTCAGGAATCAAGGGAGAGGATTGAATCCGAAATCCCCATGAAACTTTCCGCGTGATTTTCCCTTTGCGAAAACCGGTGGGGATTTCCGTTTTCACGTGTTGGCGACGCGCGGGCAAGATTCGCACAAGTCCTCCGTTCAAGGTGGAGTTTTTCGAGGTGTTCGATGCCCCGTTCGTTTTGGAGGAATTCCGACGCCGCAGAAAGGTTTCCGTCCCAATTCCGGGCTAGAAATCTGGCTGCCGACGCCCGGGACATTCTGGCCGTAGGGGGCCGGAAACGCCCGATATGGATTACGTGCAGTCCTGGTGCGCCCGCCATGGAACGTCTGCGCGACTTCAAGAAGCGCTTGAGGAACTGGCCCCGTCTACTTTGTCGGCCGCTTGAGGAACTGTCCGCGTCCGACCGTGCCGACAAATTTGCCGTCGCGCACGGCGATTTCTCCGCGCACGGTGACAAAGGCCGGACGGCCTTCAATGGGCCAGCCTTCAAAGCCGTTGTAGTCCACGTTCATGATCTGCGTCTTGGCTGAAAGCTTGCCGCGGTAGGCGGGGTCGTAAACGACCAAGTCGGCATCGCTGCCGGGCTGGATCGTGCCCTTGCGCGGAAAGAGCCCGAAGATTTTTGCGGCGTTGGTGCTGGCCACATTGACGAAGGTGTGGAGGTCGAGTTTCCCGGTTTTGACCCCGTAGGTGTAGAGCAGGTTGATGCGGTCCTCGAGGGCGGGGATGCCGTTGGGAATCCTGGTGAAGTCGGCCTTGCCCATCGGTTTCTGTCCGGCGAAATCGAATGGCGCATGGTCGGTGCCGACCGTGTTGACCAAGCCCTGACGCAGGCCATTCCAAAGAACTTCCTGATTGGCCTTGTCCCGCAAGGGCGGGGACATGACAAACTTGGCCCCCTCGAAATCCGGCAGTTCGGCGTGGGTTTTATCAATGAGGAGATATTGAATGAGCGTCTCGATCCAGACCTGCACACCGCGCAGCCGGGCGCGCAGGGCTTCCTCCAGCGCCTCGCGACAGCTCAGATGGACAATGTAAACCGGCGCGCCGGTGAGTTCGGCAAAGGTCATTAAATGATGGACGCCCTCGGCCTCGACGCGGGGCGGGCGGCTTTCATGGTGGGCGCCGGTTCCGGTGCTGCCGGCGGCGAGAAGTTTTTTCTGTGCTTCCGCGACGAGGGTTTCGTTTTCGCAATGCGCGGTGGTGACGACGCCAAGTTCCTTCGCGAGCTTGAGCGTCTGGTAAAGCTCCCCGTCATCAATGCCGAAGGCCCCTTTGTAGGCGAGGAAGATTTTGAAGGACTGAATGCCGGCCGCGACGATCTCGCGGAGTTGCGCCTCGCTGTTGGCGTCGAACTTGGTGACGCCCATGTGGAAAGTGTAATCGCAGGCGGCCTTACCCTCGGCCTGGGCCTGCCAGGCGGCAAAGCCCTCGCTTGGTTCCATGGTCCGCGACGGACAGCACATATCGAAGATCGTTGTCGTTCCGCCGACAAGCGCGGCCTTGGTGCCGGTCGCGTAGGTGTCCTTCGAATAGGTGCCCATGAAGGGCAGGTAGATGTGAGTGTGCGGATCAATGAAGCCGGGAAAAATGTATTTGCCGGTGGCGTCAATCACTTCCGTTCCCGCAGGAGCCTCGATGTTTTGATCAATGCGGGTGATCGTTTCGCCCGCGCAGTAGATGTCCGCGATGTAGCGGGAATCGCCGGTGATGATTTCGCCGTTTTTGATCAGGAGGCTCATGGGGATTTTTTAACCACTAATACACCCTAAAGGACGCTAATTCTGAATCAGTAAAAATCAGTGCGCATTCGTGGTTCGTTCATGCTTTCCAGACATCGCCCGCGTGCCTCCGTCGGTGTCCTGCCGTGCTCGCGGGAAACACACTGGCAGAGCGCAGCGAAGTTTTCCTCCATGAGCTGGCGGTAGCGGAAAGACACGCGGGCGCGTTCGACCGGTGGTGTTTCGCTCCAGGCCGGGCAGGGAGTCATGGGAATTTTTGGCGGCGGCGGATGGATCGGGGGATATTTTCCCGGTGGGATGCTACGAGTCTGCCAGCGCCGAGGATTGTTTGACGAAATCGTCGGCGCTCCATTCGCTGTCGGCTTTGATCATCTTGCTCTCGCCGATCATTTTTTGCGCCGCCTTGCGCTCCTGTTGCATGCGCACGAGTTCGGCATGGCTGGTGAAAAACGGCAGGCTCTTCCCCTTGAAGTCGGCGATGGTCTCGAATTTGTGCTTCTCCATGAAGGCGAGCAGTTGCGCGCACATCGGTTTCACCATGGCATAGCCGAATTTCATCACCCCGGTGCAGACCTGGACGGTGTCCGATCCCAGCAGAATGAATTCGGCGGCATCCTCGCCGGTTTCCACTCCGCCCATGCCGGAAAGCGTGCGATCCGGAAATTCCTCCTTGATGAGCTGGCCCAGCTCCATGCACATGCGCAGGGCGATGGGCTTGACCGCCCGGGAGGAGTACCCGCCGGGGGTGGTGTAGCCTTCCACGCTGGGCTCGGGTCGCAGGGTGTCCAAATTAACCCCGATGACGCTGCGAATCGTATTGATGGCGCTCAAACCCTGGCAGCCGGACCAAAGGGCCCGCCGGGCCGGCTCAACAATATTCGTGATATTGGGCGTTAGCTTCGTCCAGACCGGGATTTTGGCGACGGACATCACCCATTTGCACACGTCGCCCATGATCTCGGGATCCTGACCCATGGCCGCACCCATGTTGCGCTCGGGCAGTCCGTGCGGGCAGGAGAAGTTCAACTCGAAGGCGTCCACGCCGGCTTCCTGGCAGCGCTCGATGATTTCGATCCAGGCATCCTTGTTATATTCCTCCATGACGGAGGCGATCAGGATTCCGTCGGGATGTGCGTCCTTGCACCTCTTGAATTCCTCCAGCCAGATTTCGAATGGCCGGTCACTGATCAGCTCGATATTTTCCCAGCCGATGACTTCCTTTTTGTCCGCGGCGTAGAGTTTGCCATAGCGCGGGGTGACATTGACGACCTTGGTGGAATCCAGGCTCACCGTTTTGGCGATGACCCCGCCCCAACCTTCGCGAAAGGCGCGATTGATCACGTTCAAATTTGTTCCGGGAGGGCCGGAGGCAATGATGAAAGGGTTCTTGAATTTCAGTCCGTCAACAGCGGTGGCTAGTGTGGGCATGATGTGGCTCGGGAGTTAATTGTGAGGATTTTTTTCGGGAAAGAGCAGCAAACCCGGGGGCAAAAAAGCGGCTTGGCAGTTATTTTTCCGCGATCCAGTGCAGAGCCTTTTCGGCCAGCTTGTCGAAGGCGGTCACGCATTGCTGAAGGTGTTCCTCTTTCGTGTCCTCGATCTTGTTGTGGCTGATGCCGTGCAGGCTTTGCACGAACATCATGATCGTCGGCACGCCCGCGCGCGCTACCTCGGCGGCATCGTGGAGCGGACCGGAGGGCAGGCGGCGTTTAGGGGCTCCGGTTTCGGCGATGGCTTCGTCGCAAAAATCGAGCAGTTGCGGGTGAAAAAGAATCGGCTCGATGTGCCAGAGCCGCTCCCAGGAGACCGTGACGTTACCTTCCTTGGCGAAACGCTCGCCGGCCTCCTTCGCCGCCTCAAGCATGCAAGCCAGTGCCGCCGCGTCGAGATGGCGCTGATCGAGAGTGATGCGGCATTCCGCCACCACGCTGGTCACGATGCCGGGTTTGGTCGTGCATGAACCGATCGTGCAAACGCCGCCCTTGCGGTCGGCGATGCGATAAATCTCCCCGCTCATCTTCGCGGCGGCGAGAAAGGCATCCTTGCGGCGGTTCATCGGGGTGCTGCCGGCATGGGCCGCCTGACCGTGAAAGGTGATGGCATGGCGTTCGACTCCATAGGTGCCGAGAACCGAACCAAGCGGCAGATCGAGATCGAGCAGCACGGGGCCTTGCTCGATGTGCAATTCGAGATAGGCGGCGGCGTTTTTGAGTTCCTTGCCACAATCTTTGGCGCGTTCAAAATCCAGACCGACCGCCTTCAACGCATCGGGCAGGGTGACGCCATCCTTATCCTGGAGTCCCCTCGCCTCGTCCATGTCGAGGTTGCCGGAACACGCAGAGGATCCGAAGAGGCTCTTGCCAAAGCGCGCACCTTCCTCGTCCGCCCAATCCACCAGCCGCACGGTGACCGGAGGCTTGCCGTTGTATTGGGCGCTGATGCGCCGGAGAATTTCCGCGCCGGCCAGGACGTTGAGGCAGCCGTCGAGCCAGCCGCCATTGGGCACGGAATCCATGTGGCCTCCGATCAGCAGGGATTTTTCGCATGTTCCCTTGAGCGTGGCCCAGAAATTCCCGGCTGCGTCGGTGTGCATCTCCACGGGCAGGCCGGAGAGTTTTTCGCGAAGCCAGTTTCTCACCTCAACCCAGAGCGGGGTGAAAGCCACGCGCTGGGCGCCGTTTTCGTCTGCGGTGAAACTGCGGAGTTCCTTGAGTTCGGCCACCATGCGCTTGGGATCCAATGTGTCCATGCCGGCGGGCAGCATAGAGAACCTGCCACCGGGCACAACCTTGCGTTTACGGCTGGGCGAGCTTTTTCCATGGGGGACGTCGCCGGTCCCTCCTTCCGCCTCCGGGGCGTAGAACACCACTCCCTTCTTTTTCGGTTTATCGAGTCAGCCCAGGTTGATCACCAGGCTTCTCAGCTCTGTCATCTCCTCCATGGCATACCGAACGCCTTCGCGTCCGAACCCGCTGTTTTTCACGCCGCCGTAGGGCATATTTTCGACCCGGAAAGTCGGAGTTTGATTGATCAAAACGCCCCCGGTTTCAATTTCCTCAAAGGCCTTCATCGCCTTGGTGATATCGGAGGTGAAAACCCCGGCCTGCAAGCCATAGACCGAATCGTTCACCCGGCCCAACGCCTCGGCAAAGGTTTCGTAACTTTCCAGCACCGCCACGGGGGCAAAGGCTTCCTCGCAAACCACGGCGGAATCGCGCGGGGCGTTCTCGATCAGCACAGGATGCAGCAGGCTCAAGCTTTCCGTCTGCAGCGGAGTGAGCAACCTGGCGCCGCCGGCCACGGCTTCACGCACCCATTGCACCACCTTATCACGGGCGGTCGGGTTGATCATCGGTCCGACCACCACCGCGCGATCCTCCGGATTACCCACGGGAATTTTCGTGGAAACGAAGGAGATCAACGCGCGGCGGAACGCTTCGTAAATGGAGGCTTGAACAAAAATCCGCTGCACGCTGATGCACGACTGACCGGCATAGCCAAAGGCACCCGCCGCGATCTTGGGAATGGCGGCTTGCCAGGCGGAATCCGCCTCGACGATCACCGCGGCATTGCCGCCCAGCTCCAGAGCCACTTTTTGTTTCGCGGCTGCGGATTTGAGTTTCCAACCCACCGCGACGCTGCCAGTGAAGCTGAGCATTTTGATGCGCCGGTCCCGCAGCAGGGGCGGGATGTGTTGGTGGCTGAAGGGCACGACATTGATCTGTCCGGCGGGAACGCCCGCTTCGTGCAGAACCTCCGCCAGCAAGAGCGCGGAGAGCGGCGTCTTAAGTGCGGGTTTGAGCACCATGGTGTTTCCTGTGGCCAGACAAGGAGCGACTTTGTGGGCCACGAGATTCAGCGGAAAATTAAAGGGAGTGATGCCGAGGATCACCCCGATGGGAAAGCGCCGAACCAGGCCAAAGTGTCCCTTGCCCGGCTCGGTTGCTTCCATTTCCAGCGTGTGACCGTGGGAAACCACCGCCTCATGCGCGGCTTGCTCGAACGTAATCTGAGCCCGCTCGACTTCCATCACGGCATACGTGACGGGCTTGCCGGCCTCGGCCACGATGGCCGCGATAAAGTCCGCCTGCCGCGCCCGGATTCCCTGCGCCACGCGCCACAGCAAAGCGGCGCGTTCTGCGGCCGGGCTTTTGCCGGTGGAGGCAAAAGTCCGGTGGGAGCTAGCGACGGCGCGCTCGACCTGCGCGGCATCTGCGAGACAAACTTCGGCCACGGTTTCCCCGTTCCACGGATTGATCACCGCCTGGGCGGTCGGCGAGGATTCCCAACGGCCATCGAGATAAAAAGGTTTCATTACAGGCGCTCCACTTCGCGTTTTTCGATAAAAACGGGCAGGCCTTCGCGGGTAAAGTTGTTCATGAGTTCCTCGGGGTCGAGCGCCTCCGGCATCATCACGCCGCGCTCGGGGATTTTTCCCGTGACGAGCAGCTTGGCCGTGACGGCGGGCGGGATACCCGTTTGCACCAGCGTGAGCGAGTAGCCATAGCGTTCATACGTATCGCGGTGGCTGTCCATCGTATAGACGAAATACTCCACCCGTCGGCGGTCTTTCGTGCCCCGCACTTCCGTACCCACACAGGAGTAACCATCCACCGTCGCGCCGAGCTGCGCGGGCTTCGGCAGATTCGCGCTGGCCACCCGCACCGGCGCGACTTCCACGCCGTCCACCTTGATTTTTTTCCAGGTGTCGAGGTTGAGAAGCTGGAGCGTCTTCGAGATGTTGATGACCTTGTCGGACAGACTGTACTTGAAGACCGAGTAGCGAACCCCCTTCTCCACAAAGGGCGGGTAAATCCCAAGACTCACGCCTTCTTCGTGCGCCACGGCGTAGGTTTTTTGGAGTCCGATGGGATCGGGAAACCGGATCCATTCCATCTCGGCTTCGAGCGGTTTGCCACTCACCACCCGGCCGTCCTTCACAAAATACGGCACCGCGCCGAGTTCCTCAAAAAATGTCTCCGGCGAAAACAACACCGCAAAGCGATAACCGCGCACTTCCGCGTTGTCCGCATCGAGCACGCGAATACTGGAGGCCGTGTCGAGCCGGTCCACCGCCCAGCGGGCAAAGACATTCACCGCCCCGGGGTCCATCCCCATGCAAAGAATGCCGGCCAGTCCGCGATCGAGATACGCGTCGTTGAATTTCTCGATCTCCGCCTCGAAGGAGTTTTTTCCCGGACGTTTGACTCCGGGTGCCGAATAAATATCCGCCGCCATGTCCAGATAATGCGAACCGGCCCGTAAACAGGCCTCGAGCACGGAGTGGTTTGTCTGGCAGGTGCAGGCATTACAGGTCACCGCGATTTTGTGTTCCCGCATCAAGGCGGCAAGTCCCTCGGTATCCATCCCGTTGGCCTGGACGACGACGAAGCGGCTTTTCGGGGTCCGCGCCGCGAGTTGCTGTGCAAAAACCGGGTCCCGGTCGGCCAGGACGATTTTGTCGAAGCAATCATACTCGTGAAGTTTCTGTCCGATAACAGAGCCTACCCCGCCGATGCCTATGACCATTGCGTTTGCCATATCTTTAGAGCTTCCACTGCGGCGGCGGGTTTGTCGTTACCATAATTTGACAGCATCCGCGGGGCGTTCAAGCCGGACCCGGGCGGCTTTGGGCTCGACCTGGGTTCCTGATGAAGACTACCGTGCCGGGCATAATGAAAACGACGCTCTGGCAACTCCTTATTGGAGTGATTGTTCTTACGGCTTCCGCGCAGGCGCAGCTTCAGGATGTTGCGATCACCGTCACCCGCAAAAAGCTCGACGAGCAAAAAAGCCGGCAGTCAATGGAAACGGTCACGACCAGGGAATACGCTTATACGGTCATTCTAAACAGCCACTCGTTTAAGTCCCTTCCGATGGTGGAAGTCAAATATATGGTATTCTATGAGGACGCCCAGCCGGGCCGTAAAGAAAAACCAGCCACCCTCCACCTGAAAGGAAAGGAAACCCTGGCTAATCTGGAAAACAACCGGCCAGTGTCGTTTGAAACCCAGCCGGTTAAACTCTCCACCTCCGCATTGGACGGAAACGCCTATTGGACCAGTGGAGCCAAGAGCCAGACAAGAGACGCCGTCACGGGGATGTGGATTCGCGTCTATTCCGAAGGCAAACTGGTCGGGGAATACGTCAACCCCTCCACAACTTCCAAGAAGAACGACTGGAAAGAATAGCCCTTTCAACGGCGGCGTTTGACAATCTCGATCCGTTGCCGCGTCTTGGCGATCAGGCCTTCACCCAGCACGCCACGCCATTGGGTGCCGGGATAAATGATGGAATTTTTCCCGATGAGCGATCCGGGGGAAATCACGCTGTTGCACCCGATCTCGGTTCCGTCGCCGATCACCGCTCCGAATTTTTTTAAACCGGTCGCGACGATGTTTCCGTCCGGTGCGGTCACGGTGATCTCCGTTTTATCCAGTTTGACGTTGGATAAAATCACCCCGGCACCCAGATGGGCCTTGTGACCGAGAATCGAATCGCCGACGTAGTTAAAGTGAGGGATTTGGGCTTCGTCAAAAATCAGGCAGTTCTTGAACTCGCAGGAATTGCCCGCGACCACACCGTTGCCCATGATGACATTCCCGCGGATGTAACACCCGTTGCGGATTTCGCAATTCTCGCCGATCCAGGCAGGCCCCTTGATCATCGCGCCGTGCTCGATGATCGTGCCCTGGCCGACAAAAACGGCGGAACTGACGAACGGCTTGCCCACTAACTTTCCGTTGATGGCGGGCTTGAGGCGGAACTTCAAATAGGCGGCAATTTTCGGCAAGGCCTGCCAGACGTTTTCCGTATTTTCAAAAATGACGCGGTGTTCGGTGTGGCTGAGATCAAAAAAGTGTTCGGGTGCGAACATGGACGGAAGTCTAGGCATAAAAAAAAGTGGAGGGAATAGTGATCACAGAGACTTTTCCCAAGGGATTCCCGGATGTCGTTCCTCCCTTTGCTGCGCTTTCCACCTGGAAGGGGCCTAAAGGGGCGGCGGCCCTTGCCCCCTCTAACCTCGCTTCAAAAGCTTCTGCCCATCTTTCGTATCCTTCACCTGCCATCCCAATGCGAGCAAGTGATCGCGCAGGGTATCGCTGGCGGCCCAATCCTTTTTGGCACGGGCTTCAACCCGCTTGGCCGCCAGTTCCGTGATCTCCGCGGGAATACCGGCCTCGTCGGGCGCCAGGGCCAGCACGCGGTTAATCCGGTCGCGCCAGAGCAACAAAGATTTTGCCTGTCCAGGAGAGAGTTCCCCCTGATCGAATCGGCGGTTGGAATCGCGGATCAAATCGAACAGCGCGCCGAGGGCAGCGGAAATATTCAAGTCGTCATCCAGGGCGGCCCCGAATTTTTCGGGATCAAGTTCGGCCGGCAGCACTTCAGCGGAACCTGCGGCCGCCTCCTCCAGCCGCAGCGACCATTCATCAAAACGCGCGATGGCCTTGCGGGCTACGGGCAGGCTCTCGCCGGTGAAATTCAGCGGCTCGCGATACTTGACCGAGAGCAGGGCGTAACGGACTTCGCGTCCCGTCCACCCTTGGGCGTGCAGGTCGCGGAAGGTGAAAAAATTCCCTTCGCTTTTGGCCATTTTTTTCCCGTCCACCAAAAGGTGCCGGCAATGCATCCACCACCGGACAAAAGGCAGCCCGGTGACACATTCGCTCTGCGCAATCTCGGCTTCGTGATGGGGGAAAATATTGTCCTCGCCCCCGCAATGAATGTCGAGTTGAGGGCCCAGCAGGCCCGTCGCCATGGCGCTGCACTCAATATGCCAACCCGGACGCCCCCGGCCCCATGGGCTTTCCCAGGAGACCGCGCCATCCGCCTCGGTCCAGGCTTTCCAAAGCGCAAAATCGCCGATTTGTTCCTTCTCGTACTCGTCGCTGCTCACCCGGCCTGAAGGCTGCAAATCCTCCAGATGAATATGCGCCAGTTGCCCGTATTTGGGAAACGATCCGATGCGGAAATACACGGAGCCATCTTCGGCACAATAGGCGTGACCGCGCGCCATCAGTATCGCGATCATCTCGATCATGCGGGCGATGTGGTCGTCTGCCGTGGCCTCGGGAAACCGCGCGCCGTCGCGGATGCGCAGTGCCGCCAAGTCCTCGAAAAAAGCCTGCTTGAACGGAGCGGTGAATTCCGCCAGCGGCACCCCGGCAGCGCGGCAACCGCGGATGGTTTTGTCATCCACATCGGTCAGGTTCATCACGCGATCGACCGTAAAACCGCGGAATTCGAGGTGTCGCTGCAGTAAATCCTCAAAAATGTAGGCGCGGAAATTTCCGATGTGGGCGTGATTGTAAACCGTCGGCCCGCAGGTATACATCCGGACCCGGCCGGGTTCGAGCGGTTGGAATTCCTCGATTTCCCGCGACAGGGTGTTGAAAAGGCGCAGGCTCATGCTCGATCCA
>Ga0114978_10001237_pt1 | contig 21608 bp, 11 predicted proteins | sample S_140212_EF_Meta_FD_87027 | JGI IMG/M metagenome (GOLD analysis project Ga0114978, IMG submission 87027) | Freshwater microbial communities from Lake Simoncouche, Canada to study carbon cycling - S_140212_EF_MetaG | ecosystem: Environmental > Aquatic > Freshwater > Lake | place: Lake...
GACAGCGGCGGCGCTCACGTTGGCCGCAAAAAAATTATCGGCCTGCGAGGGAGCGGACGGTGGATTTTCGGGGCTCACATTTCAGGCAGTGAACACCGCTTTCGAAAAATCGCGACTGCCCATTCCAAACGTCCCCTTCAAAGACTCACATCCATCGCTCATCGATCTGGAAACTGCCTGTACCTGCGTGAGCGGGCATGCGGGGCTATCGCTCTTGGCAGAGGCCGATCCCGCGGCCATGCTCCCGCATGCAGAAAAGCTGGAGCGTGCCCGTGGCAGATCTGCGGCAATCGCCGAACGGTGGTACAGGGAGTCTGCCAAGGGATTTACCACTGGCTGGGAGAGCGTCTACAAGTCGCTTTTGATTTCTAAAGCGGCTCTCGCCAGTTCTGCGAGCCTACCCTTTCCACCTCACGAACCGTTGTCGGTGGAAAAACTACGATGGGGTGGATCCGCCGCCCCCTATGAGATCGTGCCGGGGTTCGCCTCGCTCTTCTCCGGTTCGGGCTCAAAGGCTGAGATCCTCCAAGACGGCCTCTATCGCCAGTTGGCCTACCGGCTTATCGGCCTCCAGGATGCCAACGGGCAGTGGATGGGCGTGAGCATCGACCTGCTCTCTAGCGGCCGAAACGCGCTCGCGCTCAATGATGTTGCTGCGTATTGGCACAAGGGTCTCAACAGTGATCCGCCGTTGGCCATCAACGGCGATCCCATCACCTACGACCGAATGGTGGTGCCACTGTGGGCCTATCACGCCGGTCGCTCTCTTGACGGTGGTGCCTTTCCGACGCTTGCGAGCCTTCTGTTCTTGTTGAAGTCGGTGGATGGGCCTGTGGATATCAGAGGCATTTCTCTCTTCCCTGATCCACCAAGCGAGCAACCGGTTGTAGGCTCCGCAGCAGAACCAAAACGGCTCACGCCTATCGATGCGGTCAAGGGTGTCGTACGGCCGAATGCTGCACGTACGGCGCTCTACGATGCCGTGCTCATCTCGATGCAACTGAAGCCCGCGGATGTGCTGTCACCCAAGCCTACGGCAAACGCCGCAAAGCCAAAGGGCGACGGGGACTCAAAACCAGAAGAACCGAGCGAGGAACTTGGCGACATCAACGATCTGATCGACCCTTCCCCATGATCGTGCATGATGGGAGCGGTGTTTTTTCCGCTCCCGATCTCACACGAGAATCGTTGCAGGCCTACCGCATGCATCACGGCGGATTCAAATGTGGGCCATACGTGGCATAGGCCAAGCCCAATAAAATGTGCGCCGCATGACGCGGGTAGAACTGAGGATCGTCCTTGTGGCTCGGCGCGCCGTAGGAAGGCGGATACAGCTTCAACTGTGGCCACGGACCGTACAGTCGCCGGATTGTTTCAAGGCTCCGCACCGTCTGCGGCTCCGTGCCCCACTTTCCATAGCATTGCAACAGCGATCCGGTGCCCCAGAGAATTGATGGGTATTCCCGATTCCCAACCTTGGAAATCCGCAACTCGTCAAAAGGATACATGCAAATCTGGCCATTTTTCCAAAATTTTTCGACCGACTCCAACATCTGCTCCCGGGTCCATGGCAGCGGCACACTGCCGTTTAAGTCGCGGTAGATTTCCGCTCCCCAGAGTGTATAGATGTGGTGCAACAGGTCGTTTGGTCGCGACTGATTGAATCGATTGGGCATCGCCATGTACTCCCACGAAGGAAGGCCGTCGCGGAGCGTGACCGTGGCGACGATCGTTTTCGCGAAACAATCCCGCCTCGATTCCATAATCGCGACATCGGCGGCTGAGAGACTCTGGCCGTGGACGTGCAGGTAGTTCGCAAGCGCAGCGAGGTACATGGCCGGGGCATTCACCGAAAAGATATCGTTTGAGGCCGTGGGGCTATAGCGAAAATATCCGGAGCCGTAACCTTCCAGCCACATCTCGCGGCACCATCGCAGGTGCACGTCGCGCATGAGCGTGCGAAACTGCTCTCGTTCATCCGGTTTCCACATATCTGGAATGACATCGGCTTCCGCAAGCCCAAGCAAGCACACTCCTGTCGTGATCGTGTAGGGAGTGTGTCGCGGATTCATGTTTCCGGTGGCGCCTGCATCCCAGGCCTGAGGCAACCCCCAGCCCGGCTTTCCGTCGTTGTCTAAGTCGCTGTTTTCGACCAGCCAGCGAGCTGCCAACCGAACGCGACGCTGCCCTTCCTCCGTGGGACATGCCCGATATCGAAGTGACTCGGCCCAGAGAACCAATCCGTAGGTCATTGGCTGATGATCGACAAGGCCCTCCGGATCAAGCCCTTTGCCCTGTGATTCAACCGGAAAAGTAGCAAGCAGTTCCATGTACGCCAAACGCATGTCCTCACGAACCGGCAACTGCGGGGGCTGTGCAAAAGCCTCTGGAACGCACAGGAGAATGGACACAACGACCAACCAATCGACATAAATAATCGAGCGTATTCTCATCAACACATCTCCCGGGGCTTTACGGTTTGGGAAGCAAGACGATATCAGTCCACTCCAAAGGCAACTCCAGCACGACCACGTTGCCTTCGGTACGAACATCAATCGTGTTGCCTTCGGTGCTGATGGCCCGAGCAACGGCGTGTCCGAGATCACACTGAATTCGAAGCGTCAGTTTTTCGATAGGCTCATAGGTGTAGTTGACAAGCACGAGTGCCGACCCGTGTGGTCCGGTGAGGAGGTTGGCCTCGACGACCGGCACCGAGCAATCGACGACGGGCTGGATTCCGGCGGCCACCAGCGGCGCGTTGAACGCGGCTCGCAGTTCGGGGTTCCATTTTTCGTCGAGCGTGGTCTGCTCTGCCCGAAAAGGCGACGAGTCCAACCCCGGCAGAAAGCCAACGGCCAGCACCTGGCCCTTGCCGTGTCGAGCCCGCATTGCAGACGCCTTGCCATCGGCAAACGTGCCAATCACCTCCACGCCATCGCTCGCTATGCCCGAGAGATTCATCCGGTAGCCGATGACGTCATATCGCGTGGGCTTGCCTCCCACCTCAAATGTCGCGGTTGTTAACGGCTTGATACCGGGCAGATCCTTCCGCTCGTTGTATTGGTGTCCTTTTTCCTTCATGAGCGACGCTGCCGCATTGAGCGGATACACGGCCGAGGCAAAAGGTGGCGTGGAGGGCTCATAAAACTGATCGCGGGTGGCGGCACCGGCGGAGAGAAAGAGCACTCCACCCTTCCTCACCCAGGCGTCGATTGTTTCGGTTACTGTGCGACTCACGCAGTTGCCGGGCAGATAGAGCACCTTGTAGCGATCAAGCAGACCGGCATCGATCTCTTCCTCACCTAGGAAATCTGGCTGGATCGAGAGGTGCCGCAGTCCCGCGTAGAGGAGACGAGTTTCCACAAAGACAGCCGGATCGTCTGTATGCCAAAGGTCGTGGCTTACGCTGGAAAGGATCGCCACCGGATCGCTGACGGTGCTGGCGGGATAGAGAACGGACTCTGCTTTTTCGAGAGCCCGGCTTGTTTTACTGATGCCCTCATACATGCTGCGAAGGTCCGACCAATAATTCTCGGTACCGATGTAGGTCGGCCCAAATGTCCAGTAAAAGATGCTCTTCGAGCCCTGCCCAAGATTGGAGTAGGCCTTTAGCCGGAGGTAGCGGTCGTCGCTGGGAGTGATCAGGCCTCGTAGGGCGACGCCACGGTTGCGGATGCCACCGCGGAGAATCGATGTGAGATAGCCGAAGCCCTGCCCCCCCAGCCACGTGTAACGAGGCCCATACATGTGATTGAGGCCCATCCAATCCTCGGCGGAAACGATATCCACGGCCTGCTGTCGGCCGATTTCAAAAAGGTCGAGATTCAAACTCCCCATGCCGATCTTGGGCGGCCCCCATGCATTGAAAAAGGCGTGGTCGGCCGGAAGCGTCTCGGTTTTCATGGCAATGGGGGGCTTCGCAGCAGCAAAGGTTTCGTGGATCAACTCAGTCGTTTGCCGCAACTGGCGAACCGACCACCACTGTGCAAACTTGCCTGAGTAATACGCCAGCCTGCGTGTCACCAGATCGGCCTCCCGTGGGAGCGACTTCTCGTAGAGCGACTGCCCCTGCCACAAGGCTTGGTCCAGAGCAACGCCCAGCGTGGCGTCTGTTTCACCGCGGTCGCGGAGGTACTGCCGAAACCAGCCGTTGAGTTTTTCTGAGTCGACTTGGCGGAGGTCCATCGTCTGAATTTCGTCGGCCACGACATAGTGGGCCATATGCTCGTAGGTCCAACGTCCATCCACCGACTCGAAGTTGCGATGGATGCTAGTCCGCTCGCCTTGGTTCCATTGCTCTCGACCTTTTTTGGGATCGGCGGCGAGGTGCCACGTTGCGGCATACGTTTTCATCTGATACTCCTGCAGAATCTTCGTCGGCACGCCTCCCATCACATTCACGCCAAGCATCTGCAGCGTCTGGGCTGCCTGTTTTGCGAGCAACGGATCGTAGTGGCCCCACACGGCGGAGATCACGTCAAATCGACCCACGTTGGCCGCCTTCCCGCCGGAGACTTCGCGGGCCCAACGCAGATGGCGGGCAGTCATCTGCGAGCCGGTCTCGAATTCGTCCTTCTTCTCGCGGAGCGGATGGACCAGAAGGAAGGCGATCGTGTTGGACCCACTCGACTCGGTACAGTCGATCACCACGGCCGATGGATCCGCCTTCTCAGCCAGCTGCACCTGGAGCTTCACGCCGTTGGCGGGAGGGACGCCCATCACAGAGAGTTTCATCGACGGCCACTCGGCGATGCCACCGGCCCGCCGCAGCCTGCCATGCAGGCCAAACTCACTTGCATTGATCCACTCGCTCCACTGGTTGCCAACGACTGCCAGCGACTGGGTTGGCAGACTCCATTGCTGTGGTCCGTCGTGACGAAAGCCACCCACGCCAATTGTGAATTTCTCACCGGCGGGCTCCAGCACGCGGGCTCTCACGAAAATCTCGGCGTCGCAACGGCCAGAACTCGCAGCAACCATCCCGAATACCAACGCGACCACGACACAACCCCTTGCGCGACCCACAGTCATCATGATGTATTGAGGTCAGAGACCACCCTCGCGATGCACGACCTGGCCGCCGACAACCGTGAGCACCGAATAGATCTTGGGTATGCTTTCCTCGGGACAAGAAAAAAAGTCATCCGACAATACAGCCAGATCACCCAACCGGCCCACTTCGAGCGTGCCTTTGAGCGTGTCGTCACTGTGCAATTTTGCCGCATCGACTGTCATCATTCGCAGTGCCTCTTCTCGCGTGACCCGCTGGTCGGCCCCGAACACCCGGCCCGCCGCAGTCTTCCGTGTAATCGCTGTAGCCATCGTGAGAAATGGGTTGTAGGGATTGAGCGAGAGCAAGGGATCGATCCCCAGAAAATGGTCTGAGTTGATGGCCACCGTCACACCGGCTTTTCGCCACACATTGAGGCCGATAAACCGCGACATCCGCAGGCCACCAAGCGCCCCGGCAAGGGCATCGCCATCCTTATAATACCAGGCCGGTTGCGTGTCGACGCACACGCCCAGCCTCGCGCAGCGGACGGCCGTATCTTCGTTTGGAAAATACGCGTGAAGCAGCGTGAACCGCCGGAAGGCAATTGGGCTGTCGCGATCTGCTGCTTCAACGGCATCGAGGACCATGTCCACGCCCGCATCCCCAGTCACATGGGCGCACATCGGCCAATGCAGTCTGTGCCCCGTGCGAATCACATTGGTAACCTGTTCTGGGGTCATCTGAAGCAGACCGCGGTACTGCGGATCATCGAGGCCGTAGAGCTTGAAGGCGTTGGGCCCGTATGGATCTCGCAAATAGGATGTGCCGTAGAGCACGCCGCCATCCACGCCGATCTTGAGTGGACCAGTTTTTACCCAGTGATTTCCATCGCCGGGGCCGCACGGCAATCCGCGAATGAATCGTTCGGTATCGGCAACACTGCCATCCGCATCGACAAAAATTGTGAGCGTCGTTCGCACCGGCAATCGCTTGAGCGAGTGAAGGTCGTTGTATGTGCGCCACCCCTCAGCGTCTGTCCTGCGGTCTGTCACGCTCGTAATGCCAAGCCGACTGTACCGCTGGAGAAGATCTTCGAGAACGCCTCGGTAGTCTTCTTGGGATGGTTCCGCTTGCTGCAGCCATGTGGCCGTGAGCGACGGCGCATTCTCGATCCGGCCGGTCGGCTCACCGCGTTGGTCCATCACGATGCGGCCACCATCAGGCACAACTGTGTCCCGGCCGATTCCAGCGCATCGGAGGGCTGGGGAGTTGAGCACTTGCACTTCCCTGTTCGCATACCTCCAGACGAACGCGGCCGGTCGGTCTGGCGCAGCAGCGTCGAGATCGGCACGGTCTGGCATCCGCCCCTCGCGAATGCGTGTGACATCGATCCTCGGCAAAACAACCCATGAAGCCTCGGGCGTTTCGGCCACACGTTCTCGCACCCACGACTTGATTTCTTCGATTGACCCCAGTTGACGAAAAGGCAACGTACACTCGGATCTCGCTGCGAGCGTGGGGTGAACGTGCGTTTCGTTGAGGCCGGGAATCACCGTGCGGCCAGCCGCGGCGTAGACCGTGGTGTTCGGGCCCACCATCGCCATCGCGGCATCGTCGCTGCCGACGTGGATAATCCGTTCGTTCCGCACGGCAATCGCCGTGGCAATCGTACCGCGGGCATCCAGCGTGACGATGCGGCCCCCCGTCAGCACAAAATCCGCTTGTTCAGCCGCTTCAAGCGAAAGCACTCCAACACACCACACAAACGCAATCGGCAGAAAACCTGCAACGAAATAGGCACAGGCACACCGGTGACGAGGATTCATGTAATGCTTTCTGAGGATTCCCCGCGGCCCAATGTTAGCGTGCCGTCATCAGCCACGCTAGCAGATCTCCCATCCCTCGCAGATCGATCTCTCGCTCGAATCCCTCTGGCATGAGCGAACGCTTCGAACTGCGAAGCTCTTCAAGATCCTGCCGAGCGATCGTTTCCTCGTTGCCGTCGGCCCCGCGAAGGGTGATGCTCGTGGACGATTCTGCCACCAGCACGCCAGTGAGCACTCTGCCATCGTCGGTGATGGCGGTGTGAGCGAAGTATTGGGGTTGCACCTCGCGATTGGGATCCAAAACACCGAGCAAGATCGATTCCACGCCGCGAGCCTGCATGGCTACCAGATTGGGCCCCGTTTCGCGTCCAATGCCGCCGACTTTGTGGCAGGAGGAACAGTGCTTGGAAAAAAGGCTCTTGCCTGCTTCGGGATTGCCTGTGGCAGTGAGGCATGGCCGGTACGCTTCAACGAGTTCGTCGCGTCGCACAACGGGCACAGGGCCGAGGGTTGCCATCGCCCGCTTCCGAATAGATTCAACCGGATAGTTGCGGAGGTTTGTCACGACGGTGCGTTCGATATCCGCCTCGCGCACAACGCCAGCGTCAATGGCGTTCAAAAGTGCCTCGGCCCGGTGCGGGTTGCGATTGAGCATCGCCGCAGCGAAAGCCCGCAGTTGGGCCGACAATGTGGGCCACGCCTGCAGCACCACTGCCGCCGAGGATGGATCGTGGCTCTGACCCAGTACGGTAATCACCTCTTTGGCGATTTCTGAAGTCGTGCTGGAGTCCGGCTGCGCGTCAGGTGCCAGCAGCGTTGCAAACAGGTCGGCGACATCCGGCAGCGGTGCGAGAAAGAGCCCACGAATCGCCGCCAGTCGGGCTTGGGTGGGTTGTGCCGCGTCGGCGGCAACCGCACGGTTCCACGCAACCAGTCGCTGGACCACTGCCTTGTTTTTGTCGGTGGCCGCAATCGCCTTGATCGAGCCGCCCGCGTGCTCCAGCGACCGCATCAACCCCACCAGAACGGTCGTGGCGATCGCTCGGCCATCCACGCCTGGCAACTGCGATCCGCTGCGAATTCCTTCGTCGGCCAGCGCACCGATCGCTCCCACGACTGCGGCAACCTCTTGATCGTCGCCGCGACGCCCAACCTGGGCGGCCAACTCCGACAGCACCACAGGCGCTCCCGGCCCGCTGAACGAACGAGGATCGCCAAGCCACGCCACGAGCAACCGACCGGCACCGCTGCCCATCGATGTGAACGCCGCCATGCGGCACCATGCATCGCCGCCATCCCGCAACAAGATCTTCGAGAGAAGATCCGTTCGAATCTCCTCGCTGAGACCGCCTCCAATCAACGCTAACTCAAGACGCACTCGCGGATCTGGATCTTTGACAGCCATTTCCACCATGCGGTTGGCCAGTTGCGGTGCGACATCGTCATCGCCCACAAACTGCTCCAGAAGCCGCACGGCACTGGATCGCAGCAGCGGATCGTTTGCGTTGAGAGGTTTGTCAAGATCTGCGACGCGAAGCGCCCCAAGCCCATCGAGCACATAAAGGGCCACGATGCGGCCCCGGGGATCGGCTTGAGGATTTGCGGCCAGCACGGCTAGCGGCACCGCGGCAGCTGGATCACGTCGCTCGAAAAGCAACCGCTGGGCTGTTTCTCGGTGCCAGGCATTGGGGTGTTCTAGCAACTCCACTAACTCGGCTGTTGACGAACCAGAAAGCTTTGGTGTCCGACGGCGGCTGAAGTTCTGCGGCACCAGCCGCCAGAGCCGACCTCTGTCGCGTCCGCTGTCCAGATCCAGATGCTTCTTGATATCCAACGGCAGAGCGAGCGGATGTTCAATCACCTCCCGCTGCATGTCGATGATCCAGAGCCCTCCGTCTGGACCATTGGAAAACTGCACCGGGCGAAACCAATTATCAGTCGAGGCGATCAGTTCACTCTCTCGATCGACTCGCTCGGCCCGCACGCACGACCCGTCAGGCGTCAGTCGCTTGCGATGCACCAGATTGCTTCCCACATCGCCGATGACGAGCATCCCGGCTAATGCATCGCCAAATGCGTCGCCGCCAACCACGGTCACTCCGGTGGCGCTGGTAAAGTATCCGGAGGAACGACCGCCCGCCTCGATGGGGCCACTCGCGAGCCCACTGGCCCGGAGCCGCGTGCGGAGGATCCGCCATGGCTCCACTGGACTGGACCGAAACACGGCCCCCTGCGGCCCCTCGGCCGCAACGCTTATCTTGGCCGAAGGCGGCGTGTAGAAAGGGTTTCTGCTCAGAAAGCGGTCGTCGATCATGCAGCGAATGGCTTGGTCGCTATTGCTACAGACATACTTCCCACCAGCAGCGTCAAAAGACATGCCGTGCTGGGCACCGCCTGTCTCGGGCCGCACCGCAAGCGACCGCGGATCAAACGAAAAATCGCGTCCGCTGACATTCACTCCACCGTCCCCGGCCACGGCTGGGGACGAAGCAACGACGGGCTTGGAAGCTTTCGCCGTTTCAGATGGACGGCGAATGATACCGCCAACGGCACTGGCAGAGCCGTGAATTCGGTTGTCGAGACCAAAATGAAACGAGTTCATCAGCCCCTGCACGTTGGAATCGCCGAGTCCTGTGAACACACTGTGCCGCTGGTCCGCCACTCCATCGCCATTGATGTCTTTGAGAAAAAGGATCTCCGGGGCATCGCCCACAAACACTCCGCCGTCGTAGCAGCAGATGGCCGTGGGCCAAGCCAACCCATCGGCAAACACTGTAGCCCGGTCGTATATGCCGTCGTCGTTGTCGTCGTGAAGCAACCGCACCCGCCCCAGTCGCTCGCCCTGACGCTCGCTATATCCCCTCATTTCGGCTACAAACAAACGGCCATCCTCGTCCCAGGCAATCGCCACAGGACTCGCCAAGAGAGATTCGTCGGCCGCCAGTTGGATCTTAAATTCAGGCTGCACCCGCAGCGACGCGATCGCCGCAACCGCGTCCAGTGGCGGCACGCGAGGCAACTCGGCGGCGAAATCATCGGCCCGAGTCGATGCCCGCATGAGCGTGAGGCCCAGCACAACGGCGATAGCGACCAGCCTCAATGGCCATCCACAGCCGCGCGTCAAAAGTGTGAGTGCCGTGATATTGCACATCACTGCGTTTCCTCCAGAAGCGATCGGATCGTATCGAGCAACTGTTTTTCCACCTTGGGCCCGACAAACGAGGATGTTTGCTGCATTTCGTAGCCGCCCTCGTCGTAGGCAACGGCTGTCCCTATATAGGCAGGGCCATAATCGCCGTACGCGGCCATCAGCACATTCAAATCCGGACGCATTTTTTGCGCCGCGAGTTGGTATTCCACGAAGAGTTCACCCGGCAGATGCAGCATGCGAGCCTGCCCAACACGAAGGCAGGTGACCAGAATGGGGTGCCCGGAGCCGGCCCGCTCAAGCCACGCCAGTCGGTCGATCGCCCGACTGCTGCTGGGACCAGTAGGAGTTTGAATCTGCGCTGCGAGCAGTTGCGCATCGAGGTGCGAGGCCGGTTCCAGCAACACCTCAGCGGCCGACCATCCCACATCACTGGCCGCTAGCGGCGACTTCACCGTGGAATCGAAGGCTTGTCGCATACCAGAAGCCAATCGCGTTGCCAGCCTGACGCGATTGGCCGGAGAGCCATCGTTGTACTTGCCGGCCGTCACGTTGCCGCCAGCGCCATTAAAATGGACATGCAGGGCCTCAGGAACGTCTTGAGATCGAATCAATCGGGCGATGCCTGGGAAATCCGGACTCGGTACGCGAGTGTGGTAATAGCTTTGCGGATGACACGCGTAGGCCGTCATCACAGCCAGCGGCACATCCTCATTCCAAAAGCTCAACGCCGTAACGAACGGGTCGATGACGCCCTCCGGCTCGTTTTGCAGGGCAGCTTCACGAGTCGCGCTATACCGCACAGCACGCACCTTCCCATCGTCTCCCATGATGCGACGGTTACTGGCCACTTCTTCAACTCGCGCGCGACCAAAGCCCCAGTGAGTTGCTGATCGGGCCTCGGGGAGGGCCTTGCGAATCGCCGCACTCGCTCGCTTGATGACCTCGCGGTGAAAGTCGCCGTCGAAGACAGGAAAATCTTTCACGCCCATATCTCGTAAAATGCGTTCGGCCGTGAAATCACAAAACGGTGCGTCGTGTTGGTGGACTGCGTGCACGGCCACCCGATCGGGCCGCGTGCCGGCCGCCTCGGCCATCGCTAGGCGAAAGGCATCGTGCCCCTCGTTGGCTACACCGATCCAATCGATGGCACACAGCACAATCGGCTCGCCGGCCCCGAGCAACACCACGCCGCGGCATCGAAGGGGCAGATCCGCATCTCGAATGGACCGTTCGTAGGCCATCGCCTCGCCCGTTGGTGGCGTGGCATCTACGTCGAATCGGGCCACCCGCACAAGAGCGTCCAAGCGTGGCTGTTGGCCGGAAATCTGTTCGACTGCAACTGGCTCAATGCCACGCACAATCGCCTGAGTCGCCAATGGAATGAACAGATTCAGCCACAGGACGATCGGGGCAACGCCTGCTGAAACTACGAAGCCTTGCTTGAATTGTTGGCAGATTGAAAGAGGCATATAATTCTCTGCTCACCAGACACGAAAAATCTCATGAGAGTATAGCCCACGCGAGCCCAATACGCCCCACTCTCGACCACCCATCCATCGATCAGTACAATCCCCGTCGTTAGCAACAATCTCAACTGCCGCGAATAGAGGCGATCCGATGCGATTTACGACCCAAGTGCGATTCATGACCCACCTCATCCAGTTGGGATGTTGCGTGATGCTGTGGCTTGTGCTGGCTGCTTTAACCCTCGCCGACAATCCAGCCGATTGGACCGGTAATTTTACGCGCAATCCGGGTTTCGAGGAAGACTTTGTCAACGCCAATGCCGAGCCACACGTGCTCAGCTTCAAGGGTGACTGGTTCTACAACCAACAGGATCATGTGCCCGACTGCTGGACATTGGTCGGAACTGCCACGTTGAATGAAAAGAATCCCCACGAGGGAAAACGATCCCTGATCCTGTCCGAGAAAGCCACCGCTACGCAGAGCTTTCCAGGTGCGGTGCTGCAAGAAGGAGGCAGTGCCTGGCAACAGGCTCCCCACAAACCGATGACCATTCCGCAGCCCGAAAAACTCCTGCAGTCGTGGCGGGCGACAGTCTGGTGCCGCGGCGGCGGGAAAATTTCGCTGGGCGGTGTCGAGGCAGTTGCGAGCGGCGCCGCGTGGGAACAACTCACCCTTGAATGCCCTGCAGAGAAGGTTGCCAAGGACGGAAGCATGAGCGTGACGCTTGCCGGCCCGGGCGAGTTCGACGACCTCACCGTGCAGGAAAAACTTTCTGCTGCGCCCAACCTCCTCGGCAATAGCGGGTTTGAGAATGCCGATAAGGAAGGGCAGCCCACGGGCTTCTCGCCGCAGCAAAAGTTCGACTGGATCGGCCCCACCTACTATGTCTGGACCGACTGGATGCACTTTCACGATGAGAATCGCGGGCCGGTCCGCGTGGATCCGCTCATTTTTCACGGCGGTAAGCAGTCGCTTCGGTTCGACGTCTATCCCGGCGACGAGAAATTTGTGGAGAGTGACGCCATCCTACTCAACCAGGATCAGCCGCACCTGATCGAGGTGGGCGGTTTCGTCCGCGCCGACAGAATAAAGATGCTCGACATCCGCTGCGTCGATGAGGACGGAGCGAACTGGCCGTGCACCTACCCCATTCAGCCTGAATGGAATGTCGGTGGCACGGCTCTGTTTGGCAATGGCACGTTTGGATGGAGATACGTTCGCAAATACTTTGCGCCCCCATTCAACGCCCCGGTGAAGGCCGTTCGCATTCGACTGGCCGCCCGGGGTTTTAACGGCAGCACCCTCGACGACTCCGGCACACGCAGCTACGGGGTGGCCTGCGGCACCGTCTGGTGGGACGATTTTCGAGTGGTCGAACGCACCACGCCTCAGGCGGCGCTTCAGTCCCGGGGCGTCAAGATTCCACCAGCATCTCCTGCCTTACCCGCTGGCTTTACCGTCGCCGATATCGACCTAGGCGAGCGACTGTATGGCCAGAACGAACTCTCGTTGATGCTGACAAACTCCGGCGGCAACGCAGCATTTCGCGGCCGGCTCACCACAACGCTGCCCAACGCAGAGCCCATCGTCACCGAATCAGCCGCCGTCACCATCGCCGCCAAGGCCAAAGGCACCGTGCGGATTCCCTATCGCATTGATCGGCTCGTGGGCCAACTCCGGCAACAGGGCACGCTGCAACTTGAACTCTTTCGCGACGCTCAGTCACTGGGGATCGCAACCTACGCCTTCAACACGTGGCCTGTTGTTGTGGATATCGATATCGCAAGGCACTACAATCTTCCCACCGAGAATCCCGTCACCACCTCGCTGAATCTTGGCGTGGCGAAGGCGACCCTCGCACAGGTGGCGACGCTGGAACTGGAGTTGAAGCGGCCAGCCGACAAGGCCTCGCTCGGCAAGCAGGTCATTTCGAATCTCCAAACGGCTTTCGCAGAAACACTCAAGCTTCTGCCCGCATCCAAGGCACAGAGCGTTGAATTCAACCTGCCAACGCCGTCATGGTGGGCGGACCGCAACAACCTGCTCATCGTGAAACTCGACCTGAGTCAACTCAAGGTCTGGCCGCACGACAACCCAACCCGCGATACGTTGCTCGAGGTCCGCGGGCGGGATGCCGCTGGCAAGGTGCTGTTTGAAGAAACCAGCGACGGCATCTGCCGGGTCTCGCCGCCGCCGCCGCTAGAGCCGATCGGGTCGGTGGCGGTTCGCGACGACGGAGCGATGCTGATCAACAACAAGCCTCGGTATCTCATGGGCGGTTCCCACCAAAACCAGCGGCTCACGCACACGATGGCGATCATGGCCCAATTGGGCCTGATGGGCCCGCGTCTGGCGCAGGGGCCCGACTGCACCTACGAGAATCTTCACAAACTCTGGACCGAGAACCACCTCTATGCGTTGCAGACCAAACCGGTCAGTGGCATGAGCGGCATTACGGCCGTCACAGAATTGACCCCCGAACAGCGGCAAGCGCTCACCGCCTTTGTGGCGGCCAACGGCATGCAAAACGTGGTTTCAATCAACACAGGCGGCTGGGAAGCAACGATTGATTTTAATGACGCAGCCGCAGTACAGAAACACAAGGAACTCAACGACTGGGTGCGTCAGACCACAAAGCGGCCGGTGGCGATCAGCACCAGCGGTGCCTTCAACGCATGGTGGCTTTCGCACCTCTCTCTCTACGACATCAACCATGCTGAAACCGAGATGTGTGGGCCGATGGATTTCGACGTCATCTACACTCCAGCAATGAAGCGGGCGGGGCGTACCACGGCGTGGGTCTACCTGCCACAGCTCTACGACAACACTCCTTTTGAGCGGTACCGCTTCGAGACGTACGAAAACATCATTCGTGGGTCGGCCGGCGTGGGAATGATTCAGGGAATCGGCGATCCGACGTTCAACCGCGGATTGGCTGGTGAACTGAGAGGCCTCGAAGAACCGCTGCACAGCCGCGAGCCTGCGCCCGCTGTCTCGATCGAGCCAAACGTCTCCCACATGGTGCGACAGCACAAGGGCAAGACCTACATCCTGGCCACGAACGCCGGCCCAATCATCGTTGGCAACTGGCAGTGGGATCCCAACACGAAGCATTCTGGTGCTGCGAGCCACGAAGGAGACAGCGTGAACCGCATGTGGCGCCGGCCGGCCGGCGTGCGTATCCACGGATTCCGAGGGCTCCCGATGCCCGAGTTGATCAAAAAGGGCGACACAATCGTGCAGCACGTTTGGCTTGACCCCAAGGAGACACCCGAGTGGGTCATGGTGGCGGTTCGCGGTGACGGGCGGTTCTCGCACTGCGGAGTGCTCGGCCCGTTTACGTACGAGAAGTTCCGTCAGGACTACGGCAATATCCTCATGTACTCCGAACTGGAGCATGCTGTTTGGCACGATATCAATCACGTGATGGATCCACCCACCTACCAACGAGCTGTGCGGCTCATGGGAAAACCCTGGGCCGATGACCTCCGGCAGCAGGGCGACAAAGGCCGTGCAACCGTCGATGCCAACATCTTTCGCAGCGAGCATTTCCGAACGCTAGGCGCTCTGCCAGCGGCGGGAACGTGGGTCAGGATCGAACTCGACGCGGAGAAGTCTGGGCTGGTGGGCACGCTCGTCGATGGCTTTGCCTACCTATCGAAGAACGGCCGCGCACTGTGGGATCATTCGGTGCTGGAGCGGGATGGAAAGGTGGTTCGCGTCTTCTGTGAAGACAGCGTTGGGATCGACCGAAGCCTGCTCTCGGCTGTGCGGGTCAACGTACCAGGCATGAAGGCTGGGAAAAAGGTGCGGGTGATTTACGAGGATCGCACGATCACCTCCGACGACGGCGGCTTCACGGATGACTTCCAAGGCATCGACACGTATGGATTCGAAGCAGGCGGCGTAGCTGGCGACATGTTCGGCTACGTGAAAGACGACAACCGCGAACTGCCCCGCATGATTCCTGCCGGCTACGGCTACACCTACGGACCAACCGCCGTGCATATCTACGAGGTCCAACCGTGAGGCCTGTTGCAGCGGGTGCGGCAGGGCTTCGCGTGGGATTAGAGATGGCGTTTGGGAGAGCCGCCGTACGGGCACTTTGTCTGGCGTTGGCGGTAGCCTGCCTACCGGTTCGCCAGGCACGTGCGTGGCCCACCGTTTTCCCGACAGGCACAACCGTTCACGACAGACAACGGGCCGCAGATGGGTACGTCTTGTTTGCGTCGCTCGACAACGGCGAAGCGGGCGAGGCGGGCGTGCTGCATATGATCGACACCAACGGGCGAGTCGTCCACCGGTGGAACGTGCCCTTTACGCCCTTGGGGGGCAAACTCCTGCCCAACGGCAACATCGTTGTCATCGGACGCAACAACAAGGGGGCAATCAAGCGGCCCGGTGTTGGGAAGTATCACATTGGCGGAGCGTCGGGCTGGCTGGTCGAACTCGACTGGAACGGCGGGCTTGTCTTCAAACACATCGATCTCGCGATGCATCACGATTTTGCCAAACTGCCAAACGGCAACTACGTCTATCTCGCCTGGGAGCCTCTACCCGAGGCACTGCGAACGAGCATCCGCGGTGGCATCAAGGGAACGGAGTTTGAAGGCGGTGCGATGTTCAACGACAAACTGGTCGAAGTCGATCCGCAGGGCAAGACCGTGTGGGAATGGCATGCCAACGACCAGATGGATTCTGATATCGACATTATTGGCCCGCTCTATCGGCGAGAGGAATGGTATCACGGCAACAGCATTTACTCTCTCTCCGACGGTTGCATCGCAATCACGGGCCGCTTTACCGATTCGCTGCTGGTGATCGACCGCGCGACCGGCGGCATCGCATTGCGGTTTGGCTCCCCTGCCTATCTCGATGGCGTCAGCAACCGGATTGAGTACCGCACTGGTGCCAACGTCATGGGCGGCCCGCACGACGTGCGAGAGATTCCAGTCGGATACCCGGGCGCTGGCAACCTCACCTGTTACGACAACGGCACCTACACCGGGGCATCGCGGGTTGTTGAAATCGATCGAACGGGCACTCTTGTCTGGCAATGGGCCGATGGCAACGACGGGCGGAAGCACTATTCATTCCACCTCGGCGGTGCCCAGCGATTGCACAATGGCAACACGTTCGTCTGCGACGGTGCGAATGGCCGCTGCCTCCAAGTCACTCGCGAAGGCCGCGTTGTTTGGGAATACGTAAACCCACACATACTCACGCCAAAGTACCAAGCGGCGATTTTCAAGGCTGAGTTTTACTCGCCTCATTATTGCCCGCAGTTGAAGGATCTGGCAGCAACAAAAACAGTGGCCCCACAACCGAGCCGATAAGAATGATCATTGCGATGAGAGCCGATCCAAAACCGTGCGAGTCACTCGCTCAACAATTGGATCGGGGGGGGCTGTCAGGCCGTGCGACCAATCGGTCGTGCCCGCAGTGAACACCGTGCCGCCGCCCGGGCGAACAGAAACGCCTAGGCAAGCATGTCCCATCTCCTTTTGGGGAAACTCGCTGTACCACAACAATGTGCTCTCGTTTCCCCACGTCGCTGGCGCCGTTGCGAGAATCTCGAAACTCTTTGGGGTGCCATCTCTGCCTGTTGGCACAGGAAGGCCATCCTCTCGCGTGAACTCGCAGCCATCGCACTCGTACCCCACAACCGTGCGACCACCCCCAAACGCATCTCCTCGCTTGAGGTCTGTTCCCGCAAAGACCCAGTGATCTTCCCGCTCCACAGTAAAGGCCCCAGATCCTTCCATGAGCACACCATGAGATCTGTGGAATCCGCCACCCAGCACACCCACGTTGGTCATTGTATTTTCTGGGCGAGCGATGAGCCGATGGCTCCAAAGCGTGGAAAGCAAAGGGTTTGGGCCATCGGGTCGATAGCATGGATCCTCGCGAAAGCTCTGCTTATAGCAAACCAGTCCGTCGCGTTGGTTGCGTACCTGCCAGCAGCAGGTGTTGCCACTGAAAAAGGCCGCGTTACCGCCGCAAGCAACAAACGCTTCGAGCCTGTCTCGCATCGGCTTTGACCAGTATTCGTCATGCCCCACGCTCAACACCAACCGTCGCTGATCTAATCGATCAAGCAGTTCTGGATGAAACTCGAGATCGTTATTGACCGCGTAATCCAGACGGTACCCCCTTGATTCGGCCCACTGGATGAACGGAATCTCATATTTTTTGAGGCCATGAAAATTTGCTGGGCGCAAGAAAGAAACCCGGTTGCCCTGAATGCCGTCACGGCCATTGAACGCATACAGGCTATACCCGCCGAAATTGTTGTAGGCGTTGTCGGTATTCGTCGACAGTTGCAGCAGGATTTTCGCGTGCGTCGCGGATGGCGATGCCCGCACGACAAACGCGATTATCGCACCACTGCGTTTCAGTGTTACCGAATCGGCATGATCGCCGCCTCCATTGGTGACGACCTCGTAGAGACCACTGGCCCAGTCGGCCCCAATCGGCACCTCAATCGCCACTGGCCAACCGCATCCATTCGCGGAGGCATCGGCTGGCACATCGTACTCGACGCCCTTGATCCCTTTCTGCGACCAGACGACTTTTCTCGTGGCCCCGATCCGCTCGATCGAGAGGTCGTACATCGACACCGTGGCCGACATGTGGAGCCGAATCGTCTCGCCTGGAAGCACGCTGATGCGGTCTGGGTAGCCGAGCACGCACGGCGCTGCATCGTCGCTGGCCCGAGCCAGCGATGTAACGGCCATAGACGCGGTGGTGGAACCCAAAAAACCCCGCCTTGTGATCTCGGCACGGTGGCTGGAAGTCGCTTGTGTCATGGCTGGTCCTTTTGACTGACAGGCTTGCTGGTCGACTCATTCGTCAAACTCCGCAGATAGGCCACGATATCGGCGATCTGACCGGGAGTAAATGCTTGTCCCATCGGTGGCATGCTCGACACGGAAGAAGCCACACGATCGGCTATCCTGTCTGAGGCAATTCTCACCTCGCCACCAGTCGGAATGGCGAGGATAAGCTGCCCGTCTCGCTCTGCGACGATCGTTCCCGAAACGATGGCTCCGTCATGCGTTTCAACCACAATCGTCTCGTATCCTTTGGCAATCTTACGACTGGGCTCAATCAACGATTCGAGAAGATATTCTTGGTCGACCCTCCGACCCACACCAGTGAGATCAGGCCCGACAAAGCCGCCGCCAGCCCCGTCCACCTTGTGGCAAGCATTGCAACGGATTTCATGATTGGCGTGAAAAAGAAACCGCCCCTTCTCGGCATCACCCGAATGCAGGAACTCGCGGTAGGGCTCAAGCGGATCGGCATCAGCCAGAGCCTCCGTTTTTTTACTCGGATCGAGCAGGTCTTCCACGGTCCATGCCGTCGTTCGGTCCGCTGAGCTTGTGCGCATAGCGGCCACATGCTCGGGATCAACCGGCGAACCATAGTTGCCCCAGGCACGACGGACGTAGGTGAGTACGCCTGCCAGCCGCGCATCGGTCATAATCGAACTGCTACCCAGTCCAGGCATCTGCATGTTCCACTCTTCGCCAGCAACCTTTACTGGCCCACGGAGGCCGTGAAGCACGATGCGCATCAACCGATCGGCCGGTCCATTGACCCATTCCGAATCGGCCAGCGGCGGGGCCTGCCCCAACTGGCCTTTTCCATCCCCCTTGTGGCACGAGTAACAGGTCACGTTGTAGACAGCCTCACCCTGCACGCGACGCTTTTCCTGCTCCGCAGTGAGTGACTCAAGCACTGGTCGAGTCTCCCGCACGGTCGTATCGCCGGGCCACGTGATGATCCGCAACAACCGCGACGCCAACCCGCTGGTCGCAGCGTCCTCGGAAGCCGTCAGCAGGCCAAGGATTTCTGGCCGATCGTCGAGCCGAAACGGTTTCGGCCAGCGCCGCCGTGAGATTTCCGATGCCTCGATCCCAGCAACGATTGCGCCTGTTGCCCAGGATTTCTGGTTCGACGATTTTGCCAACTTAAACGATGAGGCTGCTTTCTGAAGCAACTGGCCAATGCGAGGAGCGTCTCCGGCCTGCACCACACACGTTGCGAGAGCTTCGACGACCCCTGTTTTTTCCTCAACTGCCAGCGACCACCGAGGCGAGTCGACCAGCTTTTCGAGCATCTCCAACTCGCGGTTCTTGAGTCCGCTGATCGCGGCCACGCCGAACGGAGCATCAGGATGGTCGACAAGAATCTCTTCCATGAGACCCATTGCCTCGGCCGAGACCGAGTCGGTGGCCGCACAATCGCCGATAGTCAGCAGGAGTTGCAGGCGGACGATTGGACGAGTATCGGCCAGCAGAGGCCGTAGCCGCTCAAAGATCTTGGGCAGGGGCGGTCGGTCAGCCGACACAACACACAGCCGGATTGCCGTCGCTCGTACCGAGCCATCAAAAGCATCGATGGCAGCAGACGCCGTCGCCCAGTCCAGCTGTCCGATTCCATCCAGAGTCCAGAGCGCGTGCACGCGGCCCAAGGGCACGGTGCCCATCGCTGCCACCGTGCGGAGCTGGGACGTTACCCCGACGGCCTTGCGTTCCACCAGTAACCGCTGGGCGGTGTCTCGCCACCATCCATTGGGGTGCGAGAGGTGCCCCACGAGTTCCTCGTCGGAGGCACGCGATAGGCGAGGTGGGGGGCCAAGCGGCTTCCCCTTGTGCGAAATGCGATAGATCCGCCCCTGATCAACTGGCGTGTCGAGGTGCCGCGAAAGAATCTGGTTGCGGAGATAGGGCATCATGTAAATCATGTGCTCGATGATGCCGTGATACAGATCGCATAGGTACACCGCTCCGTCGGGACCGGTGCAACTGCTGACCGGCCGAAAACGCTCGTCTGTGGAAGCCACGAACTCCTGCATACCAAAAGCATTGCGGGCCGCAATCCTCGCGCCGTCGGTATCCAGCATGTCGAGCCGAATCAGATTGCCGGCAGCTTCGGGAATCACCGCAGCACCCCAGTATTCTTCCGGAAACTGGTCGCCACGATAGATACTCGGCCCACAGGCGACCGTGAACGTTCGCAGTCGGCCGTCCTCGCGGAGCTCTGTGCCGCCAAGCGTGATCCCTGGCGTGACGCGGATGGGAAACACTTCATGGGCGTCGGCGGCCACATTGACGTTCAGCGCGGAGGCCACTGACGCTCGCCCCCGAACCGGCATGTGCGGATTACGGCGAATGAAATCTGACGGCACGAGATCGCCGTGAAGCGATGAATTCTCGTAGTTGTAGAACAGTCGGCCATGGTTATCCTGCGTCATCCCCCACTGACCTCGCAATGCGGTAGCGTCTTCCACGATGGCACCATCGGAAAACCGGTGGCGCACGCTGCCATTTGCGTTGTACATCCAATTATCGATCGCATGCATCAAGGCATTTTCGGTGTGCTGTGGATTGCCCGGCTTGGCATAGTTGCCAACCCGACGCTTCTGGTCACAAACAAGGTCGCCATCACTGTCGCGGCAGTACCAAAGGTTTGGCGGTTCCGCGACCAGCACGCCGCCCTGCACGAACGAGAGCGTCCGTGGCATCACAAGTTTGTCGAGAAACACAGTGGATGCATCCATGCTTCCGTCGCCGTCTTTGTCTTCGAGTACCACGATTCGGCAGATCGGATCACCTTCTCCCGTTCCCTCGATATCCCGCATGTATCCCCTGTATTCGATGACCCAGAGTCGGCCATCCGGGTCGAACTCGAAGAACACCGGATCGACCACCAATGGCTCTGACGCCACGCACTCGATTCGAAAGCCATCTGCCACTTCAAACGACTTGAGTGCCTCTTCTGGGGAAAGCGCAGGCGAAGGAGGCACCTTGATTCGCTTGAAGAGTTCATCGGCGGAAAACGGATTGTAGGCTTTGATCGTCTGCTCGCGATGCGTGACGACCCGACCTTCTGGTACAGCCTGCGCGAGTACAGCCTCAACGAAAAGCATCGCCAGAAAGCCCGCGCACAGAATCCGCAACGTTGCCAACGCCAACGGAAAAAAGACAGAGACTCTCATCGGCGGCACCGGATGCTTTTCTTGTTTTTGTGCCACACATTAACCGCTTCTTGCTGTTCCACTTGAAACACCTCCGGCTTGCGAGCCTACCCTTTAGTTATAGTTGAACCAATACGGCATGGCAAAATCTTGCCGGACACCCGCGACGTCGTCACAGCAACACAA
>Ga0114978_10001238_pt1 | contig 21601 bp, 13 predicted proteins | sample S_140212_EF_Meta_FD_87027 | JGI IMG/M metagenome (GOLD analysis project Ga0114978, IMG submission 87027) | Freshwater microbial communities from Lake Simoncouche, Canada to study carbon cycling - S_140212_EF_MetaG | ecosystem: Environmental > Aquatic > Freshwater > Lake | place: Lake...
ATCGCCACGAGAGTCAATGCGGGGGCCGCCAACTGCGTCACGACTAAAAGCGAAATCACATCGTGGGCGGTGCCAGCCTGGAGGGCGAGCCCATCAAACGCCAGAACGGCTAGCGGAACAGGTGGCAGCGAAATGTTTTGCAATGGAATCATGCTCCAGCGCCTTTGGCGATACCGGCTTCTGCCAACGCTGCCATCACGCGGGCCGGTGGTAGATGCGTGCGGTGGCCAGTAAACCAGTCGGCCGAGCGTTCGACGACGGCAATCTGATCGGACTCGTGCGTGTAGGGCACAAACAGACCATTTTCAAAAACAGCGAGCGTTCCGTCGGCTTCCCATGCCACCACCTGCACCCAGCGGTTGACGATGAGTCGCTTCACGGATGGCAACCGATCCACTGCTGCGAGAATCGATTCGGGAGCTGCATCAATCACAATCAACAGTCGCACCGGCTCGTGTATTTCCACCATCTGCCAAGGCAGTCCCGTGCGCAAGTCGCTGGCATGGCCATCCATCACGCCCAAAAGACCGGTGATGTTGTGCGGCAGCTTGGTGCCGCATCCGTAGCCAATCGAATCGAGATGGGAAAAGAGATACGTGAGATTGATTCCCGAGCCAACGGGGCCAACCGCGGCGAGAGTACGGGTGAGGATTGCGCCATCCTGATCGGTCGTCGGGTCGTACGAAACGAGAAACGCTCGACGGTCGAGAAAAAGACCACGTGTTCGATAGCGACGACCAATCACGCACACGGCATTCGTGGCATGGCCGAGCTCCGGCCGCACCTGCGCCAAATCCCCGGCCCGCTGCGAAACGTGACGCAATGCGGCGGCCGCGGTCACGTTGAGCGGAGCCGAATCAAACCGCCTGCACCGCTCTTGAGCATCGGATGCCCCAGCCTTTCGGCATGCATCATCGAGGAGCCGCATGTCGGTACTGTGCGTTTTCGGAACGCGATCTGCATCGAACCAGACCACGGTATCGGAGCAGGTGTCTTGCATACCGGCCACAAAAAATGTGTCTTCAGGAATCGCGATACCTCGCGTTGCCACGATTGCCCGCACACGAGAATCGTTGGCCATGATCGCAAAAGCCCTGGCATTCGGCCCGCCACGGCCGCCACCGCAAGCACCGCAATCGTAAGCGCTCTCGTGCGGATTATTGAGACTCGACGAACCGTGGCCAATGACGGCGACGATTCGCGAAAACCGGCTTTTCAGGCCAATGTCGTCGAGCATGCGCTGGACGATGCGAGCCATCTCATTCACGTCAAACCCCGCATGCGTTCCATTGGGAAGCGTGCCTGCTTCCAGTCGTTCCAGCTGCAACCGGGTAGAAATCTGACTTCGAGAAACTGCCGCCACATGCTGCCTGAGACTTGTTGTCAACCGTGGAAATACAACGCGTGCGACCAACGGCACGGCAGCGATTGCGCCGCCAAAAACAGTAAAAAGCCCCCCTCGAAAAAGTGTTCGGCTGCCGCTCGACATGCTTCCGGTGAGTTGCCCCAGTCGGCGGCGAATCGACTGCCGTAGATGATGGCTGGCACGCGCACTGTCTTCAGGCACCTCAAGCACGGTGTGCTCGGGACGCATCACAATCGGGCATAACGGAGTGGCGTGCCAGTCGTCGATGCCTCGATAATACATCGGTACTGCAAAGAATCCGGCAGTTCCAAATGTTTCGTACCGAGGGCCCATTTCCTCGAGATACCGCCGGAAGGATTCGCAGCGATCGTCGATGCAGAAAATTGCCTGCACGAGCGGCCGTTCTGGCGACGGGAGCGAAGCCACCGCCACGTGCGATGCAAGGCCGTCGAGCACCTCAATCCGATGGCGACGCTCGTAGGCCAAGTGAAAGATGCGACGCCGCACAATTCCATCAAACTCGGCGATGGCGCTTTCAAATCGCACCAGTTCGTTTTCGTCAAGCGCCCGGATATCGTGCGCCGAAAGACCCAGCAACTGCGAAACCTGGTACAGCAGATAGGCCCGTGCCACGCTCCCCGGCCCACGGCGAGGCGGATAGCGATCGCGGAGTTCCGTCCACAGTTCTGGCAGATCGCTTGCTCGCCCCAGCCTGCCCGCAGCCCATTCGGCGGCAACCCGGTCGAGCACAAGTCGCAGTGCCAAAAAATCTGCCAACCTCGCCGGCACAGCCTCCACCGGTGCGCGGTCGGGTCGCTCTTCAAACTGGCGGATCATGCCGGCCCAGCCACGCAATGCCACAAGCGATCGCGTGATCAATTCATCGTGGTATTCGGGGGGCACACCCAGTCGCTTCAATTCGTCGGCAATGACAGCGAGTGCTTCGGTGCCCTGGATCGCCGCCATCGCAGCAGGCAAACGGCTACTCCATGGCTCGGTCGGACCAATCGCACCTGAATAAATGTCTGCCACCGCAGCGAGCAACCCACGCTCGCGACCGGGCATCGGCCAAGCAGCAACTCCCTGATCCAGAAACGCGGCGCAGACTCGAATCAAAAGCGGATGCACCATCGCATCGGTGTCAACCGTTGGGTCGATCGCCAGAATCAGATCGCGGTGCCGCACGGGTGGCTGCACGTGCACGAGTGTGGGCCGAGTGAGGGCGGCGGCCTCCACGCAAGCGTGCCAGAGATCTGCGGTTGCGTCGCTGTCTACTGCGTTACTTTCTGTCAGCGTCCACCGCACTGCGGCATCGTCTTCTTGCCGTACTGGGTGTTCCAAAAGCCCCAGCAAGAGCGTTCGTAACGTCACGCGTCCGCCAGCCAGCGTGACGGCGGCACGCTGGCCCAGATCCGCATCCAGCACGGCTTCCAGATCTGCCGTGCGAATTCGGCCACGAGCCAACTCCGCCCGGTATCGCGTCTCGGTCAAAAACGGCTCGGTTCCGAAGATTCTGGCAGCATGCACGACTGCCTCCTCAAACGGTTCGTCTTCAAATCCTACGAGAATATTTTGCGCGACAAAAACACCGATCGGCCCCTGAGCTGGAAGATAGTGGGCCGCGCGGTCGATGGACTCCTGAATCTGCTGCGATTGCTTCGTACGTTCCATCAAGTCCATCAAAAGGTGCCACACTGCTGCCGGTGTTGAGCAACCATTTGGAGCCGTGTTACGTTCAAGGCGATGGTCTGCCAACGCCTGCCAGTATGACAAGGACCGATTAAAAGAACGTCCTCGATTCAGACGTCAGCACCCTTGCAATCCTGCAAGAAAAAGCCCTCTCGGGGGCTTGAAAAATGAGCCGATGCGTTCTCCGGAAACGCCTGTGGTACCCTGCGTGAGCGCTTTTTCAAGCGTGTTGCAATTTCCGCGATCCAACTTCTCATTCTTCTCCATGTTTTCTGGAAAAATATCTTGGCTGCCACCCTCACCCCATTTCCACGCACGGTCACCGTCCTGCTGATCGACGATCAGCCGATCATCGGCGAAGCGGTTCGCAGGATGTTTGCCGGCGAGGAAGGCCTCGTGTTTCACTTTTGCAAACATGCCCCCGAGGCGATTGAAACGGCGGCCACAGTAGGGCCAACCGTGATCCTGCAAGACCTTGTGATGCCCGAAATAGACGGGCTGGAACTCGTCAAGCGGTTCCGCGCGGACCAGCGGTTTCGAGATGTACCGATCATCGTGCTTTCCGCAAAAGAGGAAGCAGCCGTCAAAGCAGATGCTTTTGCCTGTGGGGCCAACGACTACCTTGTGAAGTTGCCCGACCGGCTCGAACTCCTGGCCCGCGTTCGCTACCACTCCCGCGGCTATGTCGCTCTTCTTGAGAGAAACGAGGCTTTTGCTGCCCTGCAGGCCAGCCAGCAAGTGCTCGCCAACGATCTAGCGACTGCCGCACAGTACGTGCGATCACTGCTCCCGCCGCCGCAGCACATGGGAGCAGTAACGGCCGATTGGCGATTTATCCCTTCGGCGGACTTAGGGGGCGACGCATTCGGCTACCACAACATCGATGACGAACACGTGGCCGTTTACCTGCTGGATGTTTGCGGGCACGGGGTGGGCGCGGCACTCTTGAGCGTGTCAGCCTTAAATGCGATTCGCAGCGAGGCTCTTCCACAAACCGACTTTCACGACCCTGGATCGGTGCTGGCAGCACTCAACAAGGCCTTTCCTATGGAACGCCAAAACGACATGTTCTTCACGATCTGGTACGGGGTTTACAACACTGTCGCCAGGACTATCCGCTGGGCCGGGGGCGGTCATCCACCAGCGTTGTTGCTACTCCCAGGCGAAGGAGCGAAACCCGTGCAATTGGATTCAGACGGCCCGCTCATTGGGGCCGTCGATGGCCTCGAATTCGACTCACGCGAAATGGCCGTTCCAGCTGGCTCGCGGCTCTTTGTCTACAGCGATGGAGCCTTTGAAATCAGCCGTCCAGATGGATCGATGTGGGCTTTTGACGATTTTCTCACAACGCTTGCGTCCCCCCCTTTGGGACCAGAAAGCCGAATGGATACACTTGTGACGCATGTCCGAAAGCTCTCTGAGCGAGACGATTTCATCGATGACTTCTCAATGGTAGAACTTGTTTTTGGCTGATACGGCTTCAAAAAAGGCTGGAACTGCCCCACTCCGGCCTGCGAAAAGTGCCGTCTTGCACGGGCTATTCGAATCCGTACACTTGGCAGATTCGCGGTCTCAACCGGCCGCTAGCGTAGCTCAATTGGCAGAGCAGCTGATTTGTAATCAGCAGGTTGCGGGTTCAACTCCCGCCGCTAGCTCAGCACATAGCCCCGCTAGTAGCTCGGCGATGAGCCGGAAGCAAACGCCTGAGCACACCAGCACTTCAAAACTCCAAGCATCGCGTTCAACACACCACACATTCACTTTCACCAAGAAACCAAGAAAAAAAGGGGGAGTTTCCCGAGCGGTCAAAGGGGTCAGACTGTAAATCTGATGGCTTATGTCTTCGCAGGTTCGAATCCTGCACTCCCCAGTCTTGCCTCCGCAGCCTGCCTCGGCAGCCTGGCTGGGCAGCTGAGTCCTCGTTTTGGTTGCTTGGTTCGGCCCTGCCGCCTTGGCTGGCTCGACGCGGGTGTAGCTCAATGGTAGAGCAATAGCCTTCCAAGCTAAAGACGAGGGTTCGATTCCCTCTACCCGCTTTTCGTCGTCCGCAACGCAAAACCGCTGACAAAACAATTCACTCCACACATTCAAAAGCCAATCCCCCATACATCGGAATTCCACAACTTAATGGCCTCGACAACAGGTCGCACTCGCTGCTGTAGCTCAGTTGGTAGAGCGCGTCCTTGGTAAGGACGAGGTCATGGGTTCAAATCCCATCAGCAGCTTCTGTTCAATACTTTCGTTTGATTCATGTTCACCGCAAACGCATTCATAGCAGCACAATTCAATCCGTTCGGTTTGTTTCCGATCGGAAAACAAGGGTTTTAGAAATTTGACGCAGGCCGTGGGGTCTGCACACAAGAGAGGAAGACCGAGGGAAAAAGCATGGCAAAGGATATGTTCACGCGGTCCAAGCCGCACGTTAACGTCGGCACGATTGGACACATTGATCATGGCAAGACCACGCTCACCGGAGCCATTGTTGCCGTGCAGGCAGCGAAGAATTTGGCTGTCGCCAAGAGCTACGCTGAAATCGCCAAAGGTGGCACGGTTCGAGACGAAACAAAAACCGTTACGATCGCCGTTAGCCATGTGGAATACGAGTCGGACAAGCGTCACTATGCCCACATTGACTGCCCGGGGCATGCCGATTTTATTAAGAATATGATCACGGGTGCCGCCCAGATGGACGGTGCGATTCTTGTGGTCAGCGCAGCCGACGGACCAATGCCCCAGACGCGCGAGCACATTCTGCTTGCCCGCCAGGTGGGCGTGCCGGCACTTGTTGTGTTTCTGAATAAGGTCGATCTCGTGGATGATTCGGAGTTGCTCGACTTGGTCGAGATGGAAATTCGCGAACTGCTCACGAAGTATGGCTTTCCTGGAGACGATGTGCCGATCATTCGGGGTGCCGGCAAACCGGCCTACGACAACCCGAAGGATCCCGCTGCAAACAAGTGCATCGCCGATCTGCTCGCTGCAGTGGATGCCTACATTCCCGAACCAGTTCGCGAACTCGACAAGCCATTCTTGATGGCCATCGAAGACGTGTTCTCGATCGAGGGCCGTGGCACCGTTGCCACGGGGCGAATCGAGCGGGGCATGGTGAAGGTGGGCGACGAAGTCGAAATCGTCGGACTGCACGAGAAGTCCGAGAAAACGACGTGCACCGGCGTCGAGATGTTCAAGAAGGTGCTCGACAGCGGACAGGCCGGCGACAACGTCGGGTGCCTTCTGCGTGGCATCGCCCGCGACGCCATCGAGCGTGGGCAAGTCTTGGCCAAGCCAGGCTCGATCAAGCCCCACAAGAAGTTTGAGTGCGAGGTGTATGTGCTGTCGAAAGAGGAGGGTGGTCGCCACACTCCGTTCTTTGCCGGCTACCGCCCGCAGTTCTACTTCCGTACCACCGACGTTACCGGCGCCACCAAGCTGCTCAGCGGCGTGGACATGGTCACGCCGGGCGACAACGTGAAGATGGAAGTGGAACTGATGGTGCCAATCGCCATGGATGATGGCGTGCGATTTGCCATTCGCGAAGGTGGCAAGACCGTCGGCTCAGGCGTTGTTACAAAGATTTTGGACTGAACAGAAGTTAGGACACAAGTAGAACACGAGACAGTATTTCCATACGGGTAGAGGGGCCCCCTTTTAACTGGGGGCCCCACCACCACAGGGGCGTAGCTCAATTGGCAGAGCGCTGGTCTCCAAAACCAGAGGTTGCGAGTTCAATTCCCGCCGCCCCTGCCAGCATAGTTGTTACAAGCACCGCAGCGAGAGTGAAGATCAGTGCGTGAAAATCAAACCAATACCGGAACACTGTGGCACGAACTGCTCAGTTTCTCGGTCTACAAGCCGCATCAGGGCCGTGTAACGCGTCAGGCCACGTTCGCTGCTCTAGCGATCACGCTGGCTATCGGCGTGTGGCGACTGGCGCAGGTGCTACCATTGTGGCTCTCGAGCGGCACGGCGCTTTCGCAAAGCGTACCGTCGGTGGATATTGGTGTCGTGCGGTTTCTTGTACCGGGGTTGCTGCTGGCCGTTGGGCTCTGGATGATTTTTCGCCTCGTCAATATGTCCCGCTTTGCCGATTTTTTAATCGCTGTCGAAACAGAGATGACGAAGGTATCATGGCCGACCGGGGGCGAGGTGGCCCGCAGTTCAGTCGTGATCATTTTCTTGATTTTTGCATTGGCCGCAATTCTAGCGGCGTATGATCTTTTCTGGTGGTTCGTGCTCCGCTCGATCCAAGGATTTAGCTGAGCCTTTTAGACATTCAATACCCATGAATAGCATGAACAGCATGAACGGCACGAATGGTGTGAACGACGAAGCAGTCGAAGCCCTGCAGGCAGAAACTGCGCAGAACCTGCACGCTGCAATACACGCCGAACCCGTAAAGCAGGTGGCTGACGAAGAAGAGGACGACGGCACTCCGGCGGAACTCGCCGATCCGTTTGGCGGCAGCGAAAATGCAAAACCTGTCTTGGTCCCCGGAGAAGACGCGGAAGCCGATGGCGTGCAGCCGCCGCTCGGTGAGAAACAGTGGTACATCCTCAAGGTGCAGAGCAACCGCGAAGACTCCATCCGCGAAACGCTCTTGCGACGCATTTCGATTCAGGGAATCGATCGATACTTTGGGGAAGTCATTGTGCCCAAGGAGCAGGTGACCGAGTTTAAAAGTGGCAAGAAACGGGTTATTTCACGCAAGCTCTACCCTGGATACTTGCTGGTGAACATGATCTTGAATGACGAGACGTGGTATCTCGTTCGGGAAACCGGCGGCATTGGCGACTTCACTGGCACGGCGGGGCGACCCAGTCCGATGCAGGCACAAGACGTTGCTAAGTTGCTCCGAAAGACCGAAGAGAAGGCCGACGAGGCGCCGCGTCTCAAGATTCAGTTCAAAAAAGGCGATCGCGTGAAGATTACCGAAGGAACTTTCGAAAATTTCGAGGGCGAGGTAGACCAGATCGACGAGGCCAACGGCCGCGTAACGGTGATGCTCAGCATCTTTGGCCGTTCAACGCCGGTAGACATCGAGTATTGGCAGATCGAAACGGTGTAAGCTCAGTTTCTTTTGTATCTTGTCTTGCAGGGTTTTTCGCAGCATTCGGTATTCAGTTTTTTTCGCAGTTTCCCAATCGCACGTAGAAGGTTGCACGTATGGCAAAGCAGATGGTCGGACAGGCGAAGTTTCAGGTTCCCGGCGGGCAGGCCACCCCGGCGCCTCCAGTGGGCACATCGCTGGGTCGCTACGGCATCAATCTGGGGCAGTTCGTGCAGCAGTTCAACGATCGCACGCGGGAGGCCGCAGGAATGCCGATTCCTGTCGTCGTCACTGTCTACAACGACCGTTCATTTGAATTCATTACCAAAAGCCCTCCGGCCGCGGCTCTCCTCAAGAAAGCAGCGGGGCTCGCCAAGGGATCCGGTGTGCCAAATAAGGAAAAAGTCGGGAAGGTTACTATTGCCCAACTCGACGAGATCGTGCGGCTCAAGTTGGCAGATTTAAATGCCCGTGATGGAGTGCACGCCCGCCGCATGATCGAGGGCACAGCCCGCAGCATGGGGCTCACTGTCGAAGGCTGATTTATGACTGCCTGCTGGCTTTTCGTTTTTCTCGAACCATTTTAACTTTACTCGCTCACTCTCCCCAAAGACCGTTTCCCCTTTTTCAGGACCTTTGAGTCCCTAGGACATACGCCGTGGCTCTTACCAAACGCATGCGGGCGATGCTCGCCAAGAAACCCGAGTCCGAAGCCCCCCTTCCCTTGGCCGAGGCCATGGCGGTGCTGAAAGGCTTTCCTCCAACCAAATTCGACCAAACGGTTGAGATTCATCTTCGGTTGGGCATTGACCCTAAGCAGGCCGATCAGATCATCCGCGGCTCGATTGTTTTGCCGCATGGCATTGGCAAGTCAAAACGCGTGGTTGTGTTTGCCCGAGGTAATTTGGCCGAGGATGCCAACGCGGCTGGCGCCGAACACGTAGGGTCCGACGACTTGGCCAAGAAGATCAAGGAGGGCTGGACCGATTTTGATGTATGCATCGCAGCCCCCGACATGATGGGGCTCGTTGGGCCGCTGGGCAAAGTGCTGGGTCCACGCGGTCTGATGCCCAGCCCGCGTGCAGGCACCGTCACGGCCGACATCACCAGAACAGTTCGCGAGTATAAGGCGGGGAAGGTGGAGTTTCGCAATGACCCCACAGGCATTGTTCACGCCGTTGTGGGCAAAGTGAGCTTCGAGGCCGCAAGCCTAATCGATAACGCGCGTGCGTTTATCGATCACATCGTATCGCTGCAGCCGTCGAGCGTTCGTGGACAGTTTGTGAAGAGCATCTCTATCTCCTGCACCATGACTCCAGGCGTGATGGTTGCTGCCTGAATAGGCTTCATGTTGGATTGTTTCCGTTCCGTATCAAAGTCATCTTTCTCTGCCACACTTTTTTAGAACCCACTGCACTCCAGAGCTATTCCCTCTATGAGCAAACTCATCAAGAACATGCTGGTAGACGACCTCAAGGGCCGTCTCAATAACGTTGGTGACGTGATTGTCGTCAGCCTCGGGAAGCTCAACGCTCAGAAGACCACGCAGCTTCGCCAGATGCTTCGCAAAAAGAAAATCCACCTGCAGTTGGTCAAGAACAGCCTCATACGCAGGGCCACGCTCGACACACCGCTGGCTCCTGCCTTTGCCCAAACCGAAGGCATGCTGGCAATCGCGTGGGGTGGCGAGGATGTTGTGGATCTCGCCAAGGAACTGGATCGCCTCAGCGCCGTCAAAGATTTCGCGGGCTTCGAATTCCGAGCGGGTGCTTTGGATGGATCGCATCTCAATGCAACAGAAGTGCAGGCAGTTGCTAAGTGGCCGACTCGAAGCGAGCAACTCTCTATCATCTCGGGGCAGATTCTGTCACTGGGCTCCATCCTTGCAGGCCAGATTGGCTCCGTTGGGGGGGTGCTAGCCGGGCAGATTTCGTCTCGGGTTGAGGATCTTGAAAAGATCGCAGGCGGAGCGGCTTCCGAGGCTGATCTTCCGGCTGTCTGACGCCGACTGGCGTCCCTGTCACGGGAATTTTGAAGCCGGGCTTCACTCGGCAACAGTTCATGGTATGACATTCGGTTCGCAGATTTTACAAACAGTTCAACAAACATTTATCAGGACGGCTGCATTCGCATCCGTCCTTACCTTGAAGGGAAAGGATCCGAGCGATGGCAACGGCTGAAGCAACGCGAGATTTCACTAAAGACACAAAGGATCTGGGCGACCGTATCGTCGGATTGACGCTCAAGGCTGCAAAAGAGCTCTCCGACTACCTCGATGAGGTTCATGGCATCAAGCCGGCAGCTGGCGGCGCAATGATGATGGCAGCCCCCGGTGGCGCGGCAGGCGGCGGTGAGGCCCCAGCCGAAAAGACCGAGTTCGATGTCATGTTGGACAGTTTTGGCGACAACAAGATCGGCGTAATCAAAGTGGTCCGTGCAGCCACTAGCTTGGGCCTAAAAGAGGCCAAGGATCTCGTCGAAAGCTGCCCTGCCAAGGTCAAGGAAGGAATCTCCAAGGCCGATGCCGAGAAGCTCAAGAAGGAGCTCGAAGAAGTCAACGCCAAGGTCTCGATCAAGTAAAAGCGCTCAAAACACGGGTTTGGTAGCCGGGAGCTTGGCCTTCCGGCTACCAAACGTTATAGTTTTGTTCGGTACAGTTTTTGCCTGCTCTGCCTTCGCAATCGCCGCTTCTCTTGTCACCGTTGCCCATCCCACCCCTATTGTTGTGCTGACGATCCGAATTAGGAAAGAAATTTTCCGATGGGGATCGTTTTTTTGTCTGCCCGTCTGCCTTTTTTGTGCCGATTTTTTGTGGGTTCAGCGCAGCCGTCTCCAGGGCTGTGGTCAGCCTGCGATTTGACCTTCTCACAAGACTCTCTCCAGGAGCTTTCTGTCAATGGCAACTCCCGCCGTACGCCGACTCCAGCCCACCGAAATCCGCCACTTCGGCAGCCGTCGCGCCAGCCACGCAATTCCTGATCTGACCGAAATCCAAACTCGCTTTTACGATCGTTTTCTGCAGTACGACACTGCATCTACGAAGCGAAAAGACGAGGGCATCGAGGGCGTGTTGCGGGAAATCTTTCCGGTTGAAAGCTACGACAAGACGGTCAAGTTGGAATACCTTCGATACGAACTTGGCAAGCCTCGCTACGATCCAGATGAGTGCCGGCAGTTACGATTGACGTACGGCCGACCCCTCCGTGTTTTGATGCGACTCACCCGCGAGCAACCGATCGAGGAAGAGGTCTACCTGGGTGACGTCCCGATCATGCTCGGTGGCGGCGAGTTCATTATTAACGGTGCCGAGCGAGTCGTGGTCAGCCAATTGCACCGCTCTCCTGGCATCGACTTTGTTGCCGACACCACCTCCGCCGATCGAAAGACGTTCAACTGCCGCATTATTCCAGAGCGTGGTAGTTGGATCGAATTTAACGTTTCTAAAAAAGACACGCTTCAGGTGCGGATCGATCAGAGTGGCAAGTTTTCTGCGCTCACTCTGTTGCGTGCCATGGATCCTAAATACTCTCGGGATGCCGCGATCCTCAAGCTTTTTTACAAGAGTTCTATTGAGAAGGTGTCTGGCTCACGAAGCGTGCCCAAGCTAGAAGGTAAGATCGCGGTAGACGACATCGTCTACCCGAAGGGAAGCGAGCGGGCCGGTGAGATTCTGGTCGACGCCGGCTGCAAGATCACTCACGACATGGCCGAGCTCATCTGCACATCTGGCCTGCAGGCCGTCGAGTTGATGCAGGAGCAGAAGGTGCCCTTGATCATGAACAGCCTGCGCGAGGATGCAGACGAATCCAAGAAACGCACCAACGTCGCCCCCAGCCACGAAGACGCGCTGGTGCGAATCTACCAGCGGCTTCGACCGGGCAATCCTGCCGCTCTCGATAAAGCCCGAACGCTCTTTGATGAAAAATTCAAAGACACAAACCGTTACCGCCTCGGCCGGGTTGGCCGGTTCCGCATTAATCGCAAACTGGGCCTTGCGGTGCCCGAGACAGAGATGACGCTCCGCCCCGACGACCTGATCGCTGCCATTCGCTACATGCTGCAACTGAGCGAGGGCGAGGGCGAGGTTGAGGTGGACGACATCGATCACTTGGGCAATCGCCGCCTGCGCACGATCGATGAACTCGCCAGCGATGAACTCCGCAAGGGCTTCCTTAAACTACGACGCACCGTGCAGGAAAGAATGAGCCTCAAGGATGTGGCCGAAATGTCGCCCCGCTCACTCATTAATCCCAAGAGCATTTCTGCGGCTATCGAATATTTCTTCGGGCGTGGCGAGTTGTCGCAAGTCGTCGATCAAACCAATCCGCTCTCTATGCTCACGCACGAGCGGCGGCTGTCGGCTCTTGGCCCAGGCGGGCTCAACCGCAAGCGAGCCGGTTTTGAAGTGCGCGACGTGCACATTTCTCACTACGGCCGGATCTGTCCGATCGAAACGCCGGAAGGAACAAACATCGGACTCATCTCGAGTCTCGCCATTTACTCCGGCGTCGACTCCTATGGTTTTCTTGTCACGCCGTATCGCAAGGTATCGAAGTGCAAGCTCACGGACGACGTGGTGTGGCTGCGTGCCGACGAAGAGCACGAAGCACATCTGGCCTCGGCCGATGCCTCGGTGATTGATGGCAAGCTCCAGGGCGAGTCGATCATCGCCCGCTACCGCGGTGATTTCGTGCTCGTGCCGGCAGATGCCATTCAGTACATCGACGTGGCCCCAAGCCAAATGGTTGGCGTTTCAGCAGGCTTAATTCCGTTCCTTGAACACGACGATGCCAATCGAGCGTTGATGGGCTCCAACATGCAGCGACAAGCTGTGCCGCTGTTGATCACTGAGCCTCCAATCGTTGCCACCGGCATGGAGCGAGACGTAGCTGTGAACTCTGGGCTTATCGTCCGAGCGGCGAGAAAAGGCGTTGTCGGCTACCTCGACGCCGAGCGGATTGAAATCAACGTGTCGAGCGGCTCCGGCGGAACCGACATCTACAAGATGCGAAAGTTTGTGGGCCTCAACGAGCGAACGTGCCAGAATCAGAAGCCGATCGTTTCCCTCGGCCAGAAGGTCGAAAAGGGGGATGTGCTGGCTGATGGTGCTGCCACCTACAAGGGCGAGTTGGCCCTCGGCCGCAATGTACTTGTGGGCTTTATGGCGTGGGATGGATTTAACTTTGAAGACGCCATCATCATCAGCGAAGAGCTCGTGGAGGAGGATGTCTACACCTCCATTCACATCGAGGAATACGACATTGAGATCCGCGACACAAAACTCGGCCGCGAAGAGTTTACTCGCGACATTCCAAACGTCGGCGAACGTGCCCTGCACAATCTCGACGAGGGGGGCATTGTCCGGATCGGCACGTACGTTCGCTCGGGCGACATCTTGGTCGGAAAAGTTTCGCCCAAGAGCAAAACCGAACTAACGCCAGAGGAGAAATTGCTTCACGCGATCTTCGGCCGTGCTGGCGAAGATGTTAAGAACGATTCGCTTGAGGTTCCGTCCGGTGTCGAGGGGATCGTAACTGCCACCGAGAAGTTTTCTCGCCGCATGAGTCTTTCCGAAGAGGAACGCCAAGAGTTTGAAAAGCAACTCAAGGAAACCGAAAACGAAGGAAACCTTCGCGTCGCCGAAGCGTTTGGAGCGATGGCCGCTGAGATCGAGAAAGTTCTCCAGAAGCCTTTGACGGCAGCAGACGGCAGTCCACTAGTGCGAGACCAAGACCACAAGGTGGTAGCCGATCGCGCCGCAGCCTTTCATTTGGAGCACCTCGATGTTCGTTCGCCGCAGCGCAAAACGGACATTGAAAAGATCTACAAAACCATGTGGCCGGCCGTAGACGAGGCTATTGATGCCCGTGAACGCAGCCTTAATAGCATGAAGCGTGGAGATGAACTGCGGCCGGGCGTGCTGCAGATGGTAAAGGTTTATGTGGCTGCTAAACGCGCGATTTCCGTGGGTGACAAGATGGCTGGTCGCCACGGCAATAAGGGTGTGATTGCAAAAATCTTGCCTAAGGAAGACATGCCATTCTTGGCCGATGGCACGCCTGTTCAGATTCTGCTTAATCCGTTGGGCGTTCCGAGTCGTATGAACGTGGGACAAATTCTCGAAACCCACCTTGGTTGGGCCGGGAAACTGCTGGGTTTTCAAGCCATCACGCCTGTATTCGATGGTGCCAACGAGGGGGAAATCAATGCCCTGCTCGTGCAGGCTGGCCTGCCGAGCCACGGTAAAACGCAACTCTACGACGGCCGCACGGGCGAACGACTGGAGCAGGAAACGACTGTTGGCTACATCTACATGCTCAAGTTGCATCATCTTGTCGATGACAAGGTGCACGCCCGCTCGACAGGCCCCTACTCGCTCATCACGCAGCAACCGCTCGGCGGCAAAGCACGTTTTGGCGGCCAGCGTTTTGGCGAGATGGAAGTGTGGGCGTTAGAAGCCTACGGCGCTGCATACACCCTTCAGGAGTTGCTCACCGTTAAGAGCGATGACGTAGAAGGTCGAACCAAGATCTACGAAAGCATGGTAAAGGGTGAGAACACGCTCGAGGCAGGCACACCGGCGAGTTTCGACGTGCTCACCAACGAGATCCGTGGACTGGCCCTCAATATGTCGCTTGAGAAGCGTCGCGTCTGACGCAACCTAGTAGGGCCCTGCACTCTTCGCGTTTTAAGTTCATTTCATTTGTTCAAATCGATTTTTATTTTTTACAGTCCGGCTTTTTCTGAAGCTTTTCAAGGAGATGTCTCGTGAGCATTGGTGAATCCACCTACGATCGCGTCAACGACTACTCGGCAGTGAAAATCAGCCTGGCACGGCCGCACGATATTCGTAGCTGGTCGTTCGGCGAGGTCAAAAAGCCCGAGACAATCAATTACCGCACGTATCGCCCGGAAAAAGACGGGCTGATGTGCGAGAAAATCTTTGGCCCAGAGAAAGACTGGGAGTGTTCCTGTGGCAAGTATCGCGGGATGAAGTACAAGGGAATGATCTGCGATCGCTGTGGCGTGAAGGTGACGCACAGTCGCGTGCGCCGCAAACGCATGGGGCACATCGAACTGGCCGCGCCGGTCGTGCACATTTGGTTCTTTAAGGCGATGCCGAGCCGTTTGGGTGCCCTGCTGGACATGAAAACATCCAGCTTGGAAAAAGTCACGTACTTCCAAGACTACGTTGTTCTGGATCCCAAGGACACGCCGCTCAAAAAGCAACAACTGCTCACTGAAGAAGAGTTTCGTGAGGCACGCGCCACGCACGGCGACAATGGCTTTGATGCCGAGATGGGCGCCGAGGCCGTTCGCAAACTGCTGCTAGGGCTCGATCTTGTGCAGCTTTCGAAGGACCTTCGGGAAAATCTTCACACCACCAATTCAAAGCAAAAGAAGAAGGATCTCGTCAACCGCCTGAAGATTGTCGAGAGCATTCGCGATAGCGAAAACAAGCCTGAGTGGATGGTGCTCGACGTAATCCCGGTGATCCCGCCAGACCTTCGGCCGCTTGTCATGCTGGACTCCGGTAATTTTGCGACCAGCGACTTAAACGATCTCTATCGCCGCATCATCAACCGCAACAACCGCTTGAAGAAACTCGTAGACTTAAATGCGCCCGAGGTGATTATCCGCAATGAAAAGCGGATGTTGCAGCAGTCGGTCGATGCGTTGTTTGATAACAATCGCTGCAAGCGGCCGGTGCTAGCATCGAGCAATCGCCCGCTGAAAAGCCTCACCGACATGATCAAGGGCAAGCAAGGCCGTTTTCGAGAGAATCTTCTCGGCAAACGTGTCGATTATTCCGCCCGTAGCGTAATTGTTGTCGGCCCGACGCTCCGCCTTCACCAGTGCGGACTTCCCAAGAAAATTGCGCTGGAACTGTACCAGCCGTTCATCATCCGTAGGCTGAAGGAACTCGGTCACGCTGACACGATCAAAAGCGCCAAGAAGATGCTCGAACGCAAGGACGCCGAGGTCTGGGACATCCTCGAGGAGGTTATTCGCAACCACCCGGTGCTCCTGAACCGTGCCCCAACGCTCCATCGCATGGGCATTCAGGCTTTTGAGCCACTCTTGGTGGAAGGCAACGCCATCAAACTGCATCCGCTGGTGTGCAAGGGGTTCAACGCCGATTTCGACGGCGATCAAATGGCTGTTCATTTGCCTCTTTCCATTGAGGCTCAGGTCGAGGCTCACACCCTGATGCTGGCGACAAACAATATCTTTAGCCCCGCCAACGGTGCGCCGATCATCAGTCCGTCGCAAGACGTGGTGATGGGGTGCTACTACCTGACGATGGCGCTGCCATCGCGCAAGGGCGAAGGAATGGTGTTTAAGAACGCCGAAGAAGTCGAGATGGCTCACTCGCTTGGCAAGGTCGATACACACGCCAAGATCAAGGTCAAGTTGCCGCCGCAGCGTTGCCTCAAGACCGACGTCGAGGCATTGGCCAAGCCAGGTGCCATTATTGAAACAACTGTCGGCCGCGTGCTGTTCAACTCTGTTCTGCCAGACGGAATGCTCTTTTACAACATTCCGATGCGTTCCAGCGAACTCGCGCGAGTGATCTCCGACTGCTACCAGGCGCTCGGTCGTCGAAAGACTATCGATCTTCTAGACGATATGAATCGCACCGGCTTCGGCTGGAGCACGAAGAGCGGACTATCGTTTGCTACAGACGATCTGATTACGCCGGCAAACAAGACCAAGATCATTACCGAGGCCGAGAAGAGCGTGATGAAAATCATGAAGCTCTATCAGCGAGGCGTGATTACAGACGGGGAGCGATATAACCAGGTGCTCGATGCTTGGACGCATGCCCGTGAGCGAATCACCGTGGAGATGATGGAGGAGTTGGAGCAGGATACTGATGCCCGCGATAACAGGCGGTCTGGCTACGTCAATCCGATTTATTTGATGGCTCACTCCGGCGCCCGTGGTGGCGTGGAGCAAATCCGTCAGCTGGCCGGTATGCGTGGGCTGATGGCCAAGCCATCAGGTAAGATCATTGAAACGCCTATTAAGGCGAATTTTCGTGAAGGACTGACTGTGCTTGAGTACTTCAGTTCCACTCACGGTGCTCGTAAGGGCTTGGCTGATACAGCCCTCAAGACCGCTGACTCTGGCTATTTGACTCGCAAACTGGCCGATGTGGCGCAAAATGTTGTTGTCACGATGCACGACTGTGGCACGACGCAGGGCATCACCAAGATGGTCATCTACCGCGGCGAGAAAGTGGAAGTGAGTCTTGCCGATAGCATCCGCGGCCGCGTCAGTAGGGCCAATATCGTTAATCCAATTACTGACGAAGTGGTCGTGCACGAAGACGAACTCGTTACGCCGAAGATCTCCCGTCAGGTTGAGGAACTTGGACTAGAAAAAATCCAAGTACGAAGCCCCCTCACATGCGAAGCACCTCTTGGCGTCTGCCGGCTTTGCTACGGCATGGACCTCTCAACTGGTTCGATGGTGGAGGAAGGGATGGCCGTCGGCATCATTGCAGCTCAGAGCATTGGCGAACCGGGTACGCAGTTAACGATGCGGACGTTCCATATCGGTGGTGTTGGTCAACGGGCCATTGAAGAAAATGAAAGCCGTGCCAAGAAGGCCGGTACCGTCAAGTTTACCCGTCTGCGTACGGTGAAAAACGAACAGGGCGAGCAAATTGTGCTGGCTCGCAACGGTGAAATCTCGCTGCTTGACCCCAAGGGCCGCGAACTCGAGAAGTTTGAGATTCCCGCAGGTGCCATTCTCAAGGTTCAGGAAAACGACGAAGTCAAGGCAAGTGCCGTGCTCGTGCAATGGGATCCGCACTCCATCCCAATTCTTTCGGAAGTGGCTGGCAAGGTTCGCTATGAAGACGTGATCGAGGGCGAGACGCTTCGCATTGAAAAAGACCCCAGCGGCCATCTACGGCAGATGATCATGGAGCACAAGGGCGTTTACCACCCACAGGTTGTGCTTGAAGACGAATCTGGAAAGATCCTCGACTTCTACTACCTGCCTGAGAAAGCCTACATCGAGGTCGCTCCGGGCCAGACAGTGGCTGCAGGCCACGTGCTTGCCAAAACGCCTCGTGAAGTGTCGGGTACGCAAGACATCACAGGCGGCCTGCCACGCGTTACAGAAATCTTCGAGGCTCGCAAGCCAAAAGATCCTGCGATCATGGCGGAGATCGACGGCATCGTAGAATTGCTCGGTGAAAAACGCCGGGGCAAGCGGACGATTGTTGTGAAGAGCGAAAGTGGCATCGAGTGCGAGCATCTTGTCACGCACGGCAAGCATCTACGGGTTCATGCCGGCGACTTTGTGAAGTCGGGTGAAGCACTTGTTGACGGGCCGCTTGTGCCGCACGACATTCTGCGAATTTCTGGTGAAGAGGAAGTTCAGCGGTATCTCGTTCGCGAAATCCAAAATGTTTACCGCAGCCAACGCGTTGAAATCGACGACAAACACATCGAAATTATCGTGTCGCAGATGCTGCGTAAGGTAAAAATCGAAGGCGTGGGCGACACCACTCTGCTGCCTGGCAGCGTGATGGATAAGTTCGAGTTTCGCCAAGCGAATGATCGCGTAACCGTCGGTTCTCGTATCACCGACAAGGGAGATAGCGAATTCGCTGTGGGCAGCATCGTGCCAAAGGATGTGCTCGCACAGGCCAATGCACAAATCGAAACCCTTGGAGGCACTCCTGCCAAGGGAGTCAAGCCGAAGCCAGCGACTGCCAGCACGCAGTTGCTTGGCATCACCAAGGCCAGCGTTCAAAGTTCGAGTTTCATCTCTGCGGCGAGTTTTCAGGAAACGACCAAAGTACTCACCGAGGCGGCCCTCGCCGGCAAGGTAGACAACCTCGTTGGCCTCAAGGAAAATGTGATTCTGGGCCATCTCATCCCAGCCGGCACTGGCTTCAACACGTTCCAGTCGGCTGAGGTTCGCGTGCGGCCAGAGGCCCTCGAATCGCTGCGGATGGACCGCGAAACGGTGCTTACCCGTCAGTTTCCGCTGCTGGAAGCACCTGCTGCTGATGAGGAACTCAAACTTGGCTTGCAAGACGGCGGCGATGTGGCTTTGCTCGAGAATTTACTGGGCTCCGACGAATCCCTCTAGCAATCGGCTGCTCGACTCAAAGTGATTCGGGGCGTTTTCCCATGTGGAAAACAATTAGCTTGCGCCAGTGGCGGGCATGCCTGAACAGCCTCTGGGCGTTGCGGGTACTGTTGTACAACAGCCTGTAAACCGTTCATTCCTTGCAATCATTTCGACTGATAGGTTCGTTCCGTCTGGCTCGTGTTGCTCGGGCATTCCTGCAATTCTGGCTCTTGGGCGTGCATTTTTGCAGTGCTGGAGTTGGTCTCTTGGACGAAGTATGGTTGGAGCGTCCTTTGCAGGAGATTTTAATTGATGCGATGCCAGCGATTACCGCTACTTGTCAGCATTCCCTATCTCCCTGTTTATGCGTTGGTGTTTCTCTCGCCATTTTTCCTGCCACACGCATACGCGCAGCCGGCTCCTTACAACCCATACGCCGATACTCAAGGCATACTGCCCCCGTTAGCGGCTGACGGCACAATCCAATGGGGCACTTTTTACAAGTCTGCGGCGATCCAAAAGGCCTACGAGCGCCTCTGGAACCTTGGGGCGTGTCGTGGCACAAACAAAGCAATCACTATTCCGGTTGAGAATAATAAACTCGTGATCGACACGCTGCCCGAGGAGGAGTTTCGTGGGGTTGTGCTTGGGGCGACCGGCTCAATTGCTGGAGGAATGCTGATGTTTGTCAGCGGAGATGTCGGCCATGCTGCCGGAGATGCTCTCGCCGGCGAGGATGACGTAACTGCAAAACGCGCCCACGTGGCGGTGCTGCATCCCGCAGGTGTTTCGCACCTCTTTGTCAGCGGAAACGCATCGCCTGCGATCCTCTCTCCAGGCCTCACCGTTCGCATTCGCACGCAGGTCAATGCCCAGGGGCGCGCTATAAAGCCGGTGGAAATGATCGATATTATAACCCCGCTGCCCGAACTGAAGTCAGAGGAAATTCATGCAGGTCGTCCAAAAATAATCGTTGGTCGATTGGTTCAGGTGCGGAACTCGCTCATGCTGGTGCAGGTTGATGCCGGAAGGATTCGCCGGCTCTCGCTGCCGTTGGCGGAGAATGTGGCGATCACGATCGAATCAGCGCAACTCGAACTGGTCGGTCCCGGCGACTCCGTTGAGGTGAAGGGCAGGCTCTGGACGGGTGAGGGCTCCATGGGGGCCGGCACCATCTTTGCTTCTAAGGTCACTGTTCATAAAGCCGCGCCGACGGTGCAGTCATCTCGTAAGCCGATGGCCGGAAAACCTGCCGCCGACGCGGTGGGGGCGAGGTAGGCTCTTCGGACTGGCTGCAAACAGTTCTGACTTCCTACCGCAACTCTGTCTTTTTTCCGGCTAATTCCCACGCGACTGGAATGGCACGTCCTACGCCCTCTACAGTAGGAGTGCCTTGCGGAGACACCCGCGGCAATGCGAAGCGGCCGCTCCAGATGGCTTCTGGATTGTATTGCCGACTTGCATTCCATGTTTTTCCCTTCTGACGCCTCATCTATTTCTATGGTGTTGCCGACTAGGTGGATCGTTGTGGACGACCAGCGCATGCCAGTCGGGCACGTGGCGGCCCGTACGCTGCGCAGGCGGCTCGAAGCTGTCTGGTTGGAACTCCCGCACGCGGGCAATTGTTCTGATCTCACCCCAGATCGCGTGCATCGGATCCGGGTAGCAACCCGTCGTGGGTTGGTGGCGCTCGATGCATTTCGTACACTGCTATCGTCGTCCCGGTGCGCATGGTTTGAAAAGCGTCTGCGGCGAATCCGCCACGCCGCGGGCGAAGCCCGCGACCTCGATGTCCTTGCCGACCGGCTTTCGAACGATTCATCGAACACAACGACGATCGCCACGCCTAGCGAAGACAAAATCCAGTCGCTTGCTGCTCGCACGGCTCGCAATCGTCTCGTGGCCATGCTAGCCAGGCAGCGAGACGTCTCCAGACAGCCGATTCATTCGATCTCGCAAAAACTTCGCGACGACGATTGGCCCGGACAGTTGGAACGATTGCTCGATGATATTCCGCAAAGCCATAAGCAGATGCGTTTTGGAGACTATGCTCGCCAACGTTTCAAGCCAATGATTAAACGTTTTTTTTCAGCGGCCAACCGAAAGCTCCGGCATGCCGATGAGATGCATGCTCTCCGCATCGAGGGGAAAAGGCTTCGCTATGCAATGGAGCTTTTTGCAGGTGTGTTTGCTCCACGCACTCGGGCGCGCTGCTATGATTCGCTGGAGCAACTTCAGAAAATGCTTGGGAACTTCACTGATCACGCAGCAGCGGCAGACCGACTGGGCCGCTGGGCCAACGACAGAAGTGCGCTGCCGCTCCGACAAATCCTTGTCGAACTGCATCGGGAAGAGGTGGCGATGGCCGACGAGTCACGAATGCTTTTTGTGAAGTGGTGGCG
>Ga0114978_10001240_pt1 | contig 21580 bp, 37 predicted proteins | sample S_140212_EF_Meta_FD_87027 | JGI IMG/M metagenome (GOLD analysis project Ga0114978, IMG submission 87027) | Freshwater microbial communities from Lake Simoncouche, Canada to study carbon cycling - S_140212_EF_MetaG | ecosystem: Environmental > Aquatic > Freshwater > Lake | place: Lake...
CACACAACAAACCTCACGGAACACCTGGCAGGGATGGGCATAAGAACCACGGACCCAAAGGTATTATTGCAATTCCAATTGGGTCTTTCCAATAATGCATTGGTCTAGTATAGCGGGATTAATATTTTTAGGCATAATAATTGTGTTGCTGATTGAAGACATCGTTATTGGCCTTAAAAAAAATGTAAAGAGAAAAAAATAATGTCAAAAGAACAATACAATTTAAAAACAAAAACAGATTACCTACATCGCAAGATGTTTCTGGATCCAGCAGGTCCAGTTACCATTCAACGCTTTGAGGAAGTCAAATATTCAAAGCTGACCAAGTTTGAAGCTGAAGCACGTGGATTCTTTTGGGTGCCAGAAGAGATTAGCTTGACCAAAGATGCTAACGATTTTAAAGAAGCAACAGACACAGTTCGTCATATCTTTACCAGTAATCTGCTACGCCAAACAGCACTAGATAGTTTACAAGGCCGTGGACCAACACAAGTGTTTACTCCGGTGTGCTCAATTCCTGAACTAGAGTCACTCATGTTCAACTGGGGTTTCTTTGAAACCAACATTCACAGTCGAAGTTACAGTCACATTATCCGTAACATCTACAATGTGCCCAAGGATGCATTCAACACAATCCATGACACCAAAGAAATTGTGGACATGGCTTCAAGTGTTGGCAACTACTACGACGAACTACACCGGGTCAACTGCCGTAAAGAGATTGGTGAAGCTGTCACTGAAGAAGAACACATCAGAGCCATATGGATGGCCTTGCATGCCAGCTATGCATTAGAAGCGTTCCGCTTTATGGTCAGCTTTGCTACCAGCCTGGCCATGGTAGAAAATCGTATCTTCATCGGCAACGGTAATATCATATCACTAATCTTACAAGATGAAATCTTACACAAGGACTGGACTGCCTGGATGATCAATCAAGTGTGCAAAGAAGATCCACGATTTGCTCAAACCCGTGTTGACTGCGAAGCTGAAGTGTATGCCTTGTATCAGGATGTGATACGCGAAGAAAAACAATGGGCCGACTACCTGTTCAACAAAGGTCCGGTGATTGGCCTCAATGCACAAATACTCAAGGACTTTGTGGACTATACCGCAGTAGGAGCACTCAAAGAAGTTGGCATTAAATATCAAACCCCGGCACCAAAGACCACACCTATTCCATGGTTTAACAAACATGTGAATACTTCCAACAAACAAACAGCACTACAAGAGTCAGAGTCGACTAATTATGTTATAGGCGTAATGAGTGATGTTCTTGACTACGAAGCATTACCCGATCTATAACAAGGAGAAAACAATGAAAGCAGTTGTATGGAGCAAAGACTCCTGCCCGTTTTGTGTTCAAGCAAAAGGGTTATTAACACAAAAAGGTATTGAATTTGAAGAACGTAACGTCAATAAAGATTGGACCCGAGAGCAATTGTTAGCGGCTGTGCCTGATGCTAGAACATTGCCACAGATCTTCATAGACGATAAATTAGTAGGCGGATTTACAGAGTTACGCAAACATTTACAAGGATAACATGATAGTAGAAAAAGACCGAGTTTACACATTTAAATTGACCAATGCTGACGAAGTTGTTGGCAAGATCATTGACATCACCGATGACGCTTACATAGTTTCACAACCATTAAGTGCTGTGCCCACAGAAAAAGGCCTACAATTGATTTATACAGTGTTTACTGGCGATCCCAAGCAAAATGCTACTATAAATAAAACAGCGGTAGCAATGATCTGTCAGACTAGAGAAGAAGTTGGCGATCATTACCTAGAAGCAACCACTGGTCTTAAACCAGTTCGTAAGCCATCGATTATAATGGGGTAAAGAAATGCCAGCAGTACAGCGTGTGGGCGATCAAGACAGTGCCGGGGGTGTGATTCAAAACGGCGACAATACTGTGTTGGTCAACGGCCGTGCTGTAGCTATCCAAGGTGCGTCGGTGAGCTCTCACCCATGCTGTGGTCAACGTGGTTGCCCTCCTACACATTGTAATGCTAAAACTCAAGCTAACACTTCTACTGTATTAATTAATGGTGTGCCCATTGTGTTATCATCTGATTCCGACACATGCGGCCATCCTAGATCTGGCGGCAGTCCAGACGTAATGGTAGGTTAATCATGGCTGGATCGCTAACTGCCTTACAACTTGATGCCGCAGCTGGATTGTTACAAAATCAAGGCGTTGGAATTAGTTCTAATTTAACATCGGCAATTTCGTCTTACGAAAATACAGCATTAATATCACCATTTTTAAGCACCATCAGCACCGGCACTGGAAATATATTGTCAGCCAATGTTGTGGCCAATCTTGAAACCTTGGCAGCCAGTACTTGTCCAGCACTAAGCGATAGCGTACCAACAGCATATAGTAGTCTTGGTGTACAAATGACCGATGTGGTCCTGGCCCAAGCTGTAGTAGATATATGTAGTAATAATGTTAGCAAGTTAACACAAGCAGTCAATCAGGCACAAGGATACACTGAACAAACTGCTACCTTTATAAACAGTGCCGTGAACAGCCAGACCTACCTTGGCAATACATTCACCACAACAAACAACATGATTACTGGTAGTATCAGTGCAGTTAATCTGGCCACTGGACCATTTGGTACTGATCTTACTAACCTGGGCCGTCTAATTAATCTTGCTAACCTTAATAACTTTGGTAGTCCGCTGGCATTAGTTCAACAACTATATGCAATATCAGGAATTATTCCCACACTATCTTTGGCCTTTGTTGCCGAAGGCATTTCGCAAGAAATAGTGTTAAATCTTAATAATCCCACTGCAACTGTAATTGATAGTACACAACGTCTTATGTACCAGGCCATGACTAAAATCACTGGTACTGATTTGACACAAGTTCTGGCAGTATTAGGAGTAACTACAGTAGGTATTACATCCATGGCTGATTTATTAAACCCATTAAAATTATTTCCTAACAGTTATCAAAGTTTAACAGCACCTACTGCCAATGGCCCTGTGGCCATATACATTAACTCTTCCGGATCAATTAATACACAGTTGATTCAATTGTTGCCACCTTATGTAGTGAGTAGCCTGGTATGATAGCCTACGATAGACTCAGTCAAATTGTTCCGGCTGATCAGGCCTTGGCCTCTAAAGCCTTGGCCACCAGCCTGCAACAAATTACGGGTGTGACTAACATGACCTTGCCAGTATTGGCCAACACAGTGATTAATTTACAAACCACTAATAATCTTGATCAGATATCAGCACTTACACAAGCAGTTCCAACATCAGTTGCTAACTATCTCGCAAACATAGCCGGTACTGACGGAACTTCGATTGGTGTGTGTGATGTATTAGGTATTGCCGCTGGATATCAGGTCACTGACTATTTTCTCAACACAGTATCTACCTTTGCCAACACCAATATCTCATATCTAACCACTGTGTATCAAACTATGAACAGTGTGGTTGGTAACGTGTATGGCGATGCTGTAAATGGTCCGGTGATCATCCCTGGCGGACAACCAGCAGCCGGAACATATTATTCTACTACATCCAATGCAGTGGTTGTAACCACAGCGGCTGATGTTGCAATGACCGGCACTGGTGGTGATACTCCACCTACCGGACCGGGATTGATACCAGTGGCCACTAATGCAATTTCTAATATTGTTGCAACAAGTTCAGCACAAGTGTCTACGCTTAATTCGTATTTTACTTCGATGGCTGCACAAGTGACCCAAGAAAAAACTCTACAAGCAACAGCACAGATAGATTTTGCAAATCTCATACCCAACAATAGTCCAACTGTTTACAGTTTAATTTATAATTTGCCAAGCTACGGGCAACAAACTGAGCAAGGTGGTATGGCACAGTTCTGGGAAGGAGTTGCCAACATTAGCACCTTTACCGGCCAGGCCGTTGTGGCCACACTCAGAGAAGGTGTTAATCAAACTTTATTAAATAATGCCGGCATACAAACTAATTCTATAGTTCCATCAGCACCAAATCCACCACTGCCTCCAGCCAATCTAATACCTTCGACTTATACAGCCCAACAAGCAGCCAATGCAGTAGTCAAATAACTGTTGTAAAAAACCCACAACCAAAAGGTTGACCCAAAATGGCCCATTTGCTATAATGTATGTATAGTGAAAATAAAGGAGCAAAAATGGGTTTCGAATCGATTGTATTGAATCAAGTAGCCGACACTCTTAAACAAGATGATTTGGCCGAATTTTACAATGGTACCTTATTCGTAGGAAGCATCAACGAAAAGGAAGCCCGTAAAGTTTTTCATATGTTGAGTAAAAACTACGGTCTAGGCCGTGTCCAAGTAACTCCTAAAATACTCAGCACCGGCGAATATGCCTTTGACTTTGTTGCGGAAAAACAACACCAAACTACTGAAGATTTTAGCCCGTTTGCCACAGTAAACAGCTAGGTTGACCAGAAATGCCCGATTTGTTATAATAGTTGTATAGTTAATAATAAGGAGCAGATATGACACAGAACCATTTAGCCCAGTACAATGTAGAAGAATTGCAAGGCTACTTCAGTGACTTCCATAAAGACTTCTACGGGTTCCGCCCACGCACTCTTGGCAGTAGTGAAGACTGGAACAATCGTTCTTGGTTAGAAGCACAGATTACTCGTATCCATGACACTATGGATGCAATGAAAGAGACCTTTGTTGGTCGTGAAGAACTACGTCGTCAAGGTTGGGTAGTTGACGAAGCTGAGTTTGACAATATCGTTGATCCAAAAGAGTATGCTGAGTGGTCAGCCGATGCTGATGCAGTGGCCTATGGGGAGGCTCAATAATGGGCTTTTATAAAAATATCGAAATTGAAATCATGGAATGGCAGGCCCGCGGTCGTAGCGTCGAGGATACTTATATCTACTTCAAAGACTATGTGACCCACGAAGACGTGATCCGTATTTTTGCCCGCGACTGTGATGAGGAAACTGTATAATGGATCCTAAGAAAAAAGACATAATCATGTCTATCCGCCAGGTACTAACTAAAGATCAGATTATGACCTTTGTAGCAGGTCTACATGAAACCCAACGACAAATGATTGAACTAACAGTGGCATCAAAAGAACGAGAAGGTTTTCCAGAAGCCTCTGCAGTGATCAAGCACGTTATGGAGAAAAAATGAAATCGGGTTCTTTCCGCCACTGGTGTACAGAGAAGTGGTATGAGCATAAAGATGAACTAGCATCTTATGGCCAACCGTTATCCTACGATTCTAAAGAATATTTTGCCAAATATAAGTTTTGGCTTAAACGTGAATATCAACATCAACAAAAACAAGCAAAGGATCTATGCGAGTCATACTTTTCCTTGCCGTAATTTCCATGATTGGTTGTGCAAGCCAACCAGAACGTAAATATCAGCCTGCTGACATGAACAACTTTGTGGCTGGTTGTAACCGAGCTAAAAGTCAGGTTGATTTTCTATCACAAAAAATTAACGAATATCTTGAATATCATCGAACTTATCCACCTACCTTGGAAGATCGTAGATATTATGAAAAATTGAAAAATAACATTTGGTCATTAAGGTCATCATGCTCCGCATTACAGCGTTAATTGTGGCCTTGGGCTTTTCAACTACAATACAAGCCGAGTGCTATGTTAGATCCGCGGTAACCAACCAAACAACCATGACGATCACAGACATAGCCGATGTTGATCCATTTGTGATTCCTATTAGTCCGACACAGAATAAATGCATAGCAACTTTTAGAGCACTGGTAAATGGTACATGGATTACCGCAGAAGGCGAAAAGATTGGTCCAAGATCAATGAGTGAACAAGAGCTATGTGCTGGAGCAGTGGATTCTGGACGCATACAGATACTAAGCCGTGCCAATGGCGGAAAGATAACAGTAGAACAGAATATGGTTTGTAATGACCGACCCGAAATAAAAGTACGAGTAGTTAAGCGTGGAGAAATGGTCCGTGAAAGCGAAGTTCGTCCACATCCAAGTTTTCCTAAACCTTTTAATTACCGAACTGCTACCTGCAGATGGTTTATTGAACCCGAAGTACATCCTGGTCGTGACCTACTACAACGCCAGGGCATTATTTGTCAAGTAAATGGTAACGAGTGGCAAGTGGTTGACAAATGGTAAGGATTGTAGTAATATATTGTTTATAGTAACCAAACCCTAGAGGTGATAGAATGAAGAAATTAGCAATCGCAGTAGCAGTTACAGGTATTTTGACAGCGTGTGGTACCAGCGGTACTAACTATAGTGCCCAGTACAGCGGTCAAAATAATATGCAAACCGCACAGATGAGTTCGGCCATTGAACAGGCTCCGGTCTGGATGAGCAAGTTGCCCAAGGCATCTGGCTACATCTTTGAAAATGGCACAGCCACAAGCAGTGATTTTGGATTTGCTGACATTAAAGCCAAGGCCATTGCATACGCCAAGATTTGTACAGCCGCAGGTGGTAAGATCCGCCAGCAAACTAAGATTTTCAAATCTGATACAGGTGATACCAGCGTCGATCATAGTGAATTGGCCATCCGCAGTATGTGTGCTAATGTCGACATTACTGGTGTAGAAACTGTAGAAATGAAACACGTTTCTGAAGGTAATCGCATCCGTACCTATGTGTTGGTTACACTACCGCTTGGTGACAAGAATGTGTTGAAAGCCACCAAAGATGCACAAGCTCGTGCTCCTGAAGCATTCAAAGAACTAGATGACATCACTTCAGGTAAGAAGCCAGTAGAAGTAACACCAGTTACTCCACAACGAGGTCAAGAGATTAGTGTAGTACAGCCAGATGGCTCTGCATCTACACTTAACTTGATGCCAGTGGAAAACGCTGAGTATCGAGCTCGACGTGCCGAAGCATTACAAAAACCCGGAGCAGTTATCGGACAAGTTTCAGTTGCTAACTGATCGAGTAAATAAATGGACACCATAGACTTTACCGGTGATCAATTTAATGAGATCAAAGTGGCCGCAGACTGGATAAGAGACTTAGAAAGTAACGATAGCCGTTTACACAAAGAATCAGTAATTGAAAAAGCATTGATGGCCGCCAAGTTGGGGTCATCAAATGCTCAATGCTTCTTGTTTAACTGCTATCAAACCTACAACCCCTATTATGTGTTTGGCGTAAAGAAAGTTCCTGAGACCGTCGGGTTAGAAGGTAAGCCTAATCCGTGGCCAAAGTTCTGGGCCATGCTGGAAGGCCTCCGTCTTAGAACACTAACAGGGCACAATGCCAAAACTGCCATTGAGTTTATGAGTGAGCAGTTTGACTCGGTAGAGTGGAACAGTATTGCTCGCAGAGTCATTATCAAAGATCTACGCTGTGGCATCAGTGAAAAAACTTTAAACAAAGTGCTTGGCAACACTGAATGGAAGATTCCGGTGTTTACTTGTCAGTTGGCTACGGATAGTGAAAAGCATACAGCCAAGATGACTGGCATCAAACGACTTGAACAGAAGTTAGATGGTGTGCGTGTGCTTGCGGTAGTAACCAAGACCACGGTTAATCTATACAGTCGCAATGGTAAGCCATTTGATAACTTTCCACATATTGTGGAATCACTTGAAGATATTAAAAATAAATTTGCCAAACTATTCCAGTCCTGTCCACATGGATTTGTATTGGATGGTGAGATTATTGGCGAGAGTTTCCAAGCGTTAATGAAGCAGGCACAACGCAAGACTGATGTCAAAACAGACGGTATGACTTACAGTGTGTTTGATTGGCTTCCGCTACAAGATTTTGAGCGAGGTTTTTGGAATGCCCAACAGCATAAACGATTCCACATCTTGGAAGAATACCGTGCGGTATTTGAGTCAACTGACTGTGTTCGTGTCATGGTTGGAATCGATGTTGACCTAGCAACAGCAGAAGGACACGACGTCATGCGTCGTTATGCTGAAGATGCTGTGACCGCAGGTTTTGAAGGCATCATGATCAAGGACCTAGAAGCACCATACGAATGCCGTCGCAGTACTTTTTGGATGAAATGGAAACCTACTATAACAGTAGACTTAAATATTGTAGGTTTTGAAGAAGGCACTGGTCGCAATACTGGCCGCTTAGGTGCTATAATATGTGAAGGAGTTGATAATGATCGTCGTATTAATGTTAATGTGGGCAGCGGCCTTTCCGATGCTAATCGTGATGAATATTGGAGTGCCCGAGATCAATTACTTGGCGATGTTATTGAGGTCGAGGCAGATGCCGTTACCCAAAACCAAGACGGAACTTACAGTTTAAGGTTCCCTCGTTTTGTTCGTTTTCGTGGATTTGAACCTGGAGAAAAACTATGATAGATTGGTTTATGGAACAGACTTGGTTGATCGAAGGACTAGTTACAATGAGTGCGGCCGCAATGTTAGCAACCATTGTGTATTTTTGGATAGAACATTTTAGAGGTGAATGATGGCAACGCAACAAGAAAAAGAACTGTTAATTCAAACATTAAAATTCACACCACGCACATACAAGATCAGTATGTGGGGCTATGGTGGTGAAAAGGTCATGGGCACAACAACCCAAGAAGTTTGGGATTATTGTATGGAGCATCAAGTTGACTTGAGTGATATTGCTTGGAACAGTGACGCCGCTGAGGAGATGGATCTCGATCCAGATATGTTGCCGTTTCCACCTGGGTCATGGTATGAGTGTGATGACATGACACATACCAATGGTGTTAGCCGTGATGCAGGCACACTACAGATCGAAGATGAAAACGGCAATACTGTGTTTGAAAAGTCATTAGACAGTATTGTTGGCGGTGGATGTGATGGTGAACCAGATTGGTCATGCACAGATGAATGCTTTATAGGATCTCGTAAAAAGGGCGAGATTGTATTTGTTGGCAGTAGCAACGAAAAAGGCACATTCTATGAATCAGACTTTGAACTTACAGCACCATTTGATATTACCAAGTTAACCTTGTGCTACGAAGAAGTTGACGGAGAAGAAATCGTCAGTGGCGTACAGTATGACGGCGAAGATCTTGACAACTGGGGCGGTAGCACAGACGGCAAAAGTTCTGACTTTACTATGGTTAGACTTATTGATGATGAGGGCAACTGGGAACGTTATGAGCCCGAAGAAAAAGATTGGGGCCATCCCGAGTACGGCACAAGCCCAAGCACTTGGGAAAAGTCTGAAACATTTAAGTTTAAGAAAGTTAAACCCACTATTCCGGGTTATTATAATGCAGTATGGAAAAACTTTGGCACAACCTATGGTAGTTTGTACTGGAACGGAGAACAATTTGGTGAATGGGAATACGGCCAATTTAAACCGCAGGCAGGTGTAGACACTTGGTCAGGTTATAACTGGGACACAACGTCATGGGTCAACCAACCTCCGGAGCCAGTAGACGTTGTTTGCGACAATAAAGAGTGTGGTTGGATAGGGCATGGTAAAGACCGCATTACCGATGAGGAATATGATGATCATTGTCCTGAGTGCAATGGCACAGACTTTAGTTGGATTGATTATGATCCCGACACCAAAGAAGGTCGTGCCAACCGTGCAAAATTTTGCCGGCCATGGGATCCTGTTGAGTCTTTAGATTGTATTGTAGCCGCCATGCCCGAAGATGTTGCAACCAAACCCAAGTGGCCATTTTAACTTAAGGAGAAACGTATGAATACAGCAGTATATCGTAGTGCCGCAGGTATTAATGAAGCCATGGGGCGTGTGTATGCTCACATGAGTCTTGCAGTTGTTGTATCAATGATTGTGAGTTATGTGGTAGGCACCAGCCCTGAGTTGTTGCAGTTCTTTTTTACAGGCGTTACAAAATGGGTTGTAATTTTTGCTCCACTGGCAGCCATTTTAATAATGTCGTTTGCCGCAGAACGGTTCAGCAAGTTTGAATTGCAAGTGTTCTTGCAGGCATTTGCCGCATTGATGGGTTTGAGTTTTGCCACAATCTTTGCTGTGTTTACCATGGGCAGTATCTTTACAGCCTTTATGGGAGGTGCGGTATTGTTTGGAACCATGAGCATGTACGGCTACTTTACCAAGAAAGATTTGACCAGTATAGGATCTTTTATGTTTGTAGGCCTAATTGCCATTGTTATTGCCAGCATTGTCAATATCTTTATTGGTAGCACAGTATTGCAAATGGTTATCAGTGCCATTGCTATCATTGTCTTTTTGGGATTGACTGCCTACGATACACAGACAATTCGCCAGCTGGTGTCTCAAGACACTGACACTGGTAGAGAAGAAGTATTAGGTGCCCTTAGCTTGTACCTGGATTTTATCAACTTGTTCCTAAACTTGTTACAGTTGTTTGGCGGAAGGAAAGACTGATGCAAGCTAAACCCGGAACAGCAGGACAATGTGGATGCGGACGTAGCCCAACAGGCAAGTGTTGCGGCTGGCATGCCTTGACTGAAGACCAATATAAGGCCAAGAAAGACGAATACGATCTAGCACAGTATCGTTCGCAAGCCGAAGAACTTTGGTTTGACGGTGGATCATGCACGGGTGGCAAACCCGAATGAATCCTATCAAACTATTAGCCGATGGTGTTGACAGTCTTTGGTTATGGACCTACGGCATCATTGCTGGTTGGGGATTGACCTTTACTATAATTGTTGTAGCCTTGGTATTGGTAGTGATTCGCACAATTAATTTACAACGGCGAGTAGATCGGCTAGAGAACCGACTTATTACAGCCGAACGGGACTATAACCTTACAGTCAACAACTGGAAATCCAAATAAATATTAATCTATGATGTTTGGATACTTAACTCTATTTACAGCCTTGATATTGTCCATGTCAGCGGCGGTATATTCCATACTTGGTTTAACGGCCATCTTTGCCGCAGCCTTTTGGCCTATTGTGGTACTGGGTGGTAGTCTAGAGTTTGGCAAAATTGTAACCACACTATGGTTACACAAGTACTGGGACCGTGCGGAAATACAATACAAAGTTTATCTGTGTAGTGCAGTGGTTATCCTTATGGTGTTGACCAGTATGGGTGTGTTTGGCTTTTTAAGCAAGGCACACTTGGACCAAGCAGTACCTAGTGGCGACATACAAGCTCAAGTTCAAATATTTGACGACAAGATCCAAACACAAAAAGACAATATCAAAACAGCCCGTGCGGCCTTGACACAAATGGATACAGCCGTAGACCAGGTCATGGGTCGTAGCTTGGACGAAAAGGGCGCAGACAAAGCAGTGGCAATCCGTCGTAGCCAAGCTCGTGAACGAACAGCCTTACAAAATGACATCTCAAAAGCTCAAACAGAAATCACACGCCTACAAGAACAACGAGCTCCGATTGCTAGTCAGGCACGTCAGGTTGAAGCCGAAGTTGGCCCAATCAAATATATTGCTGCATTAATATACGGCGACAATCCTGATGCCAATATCTTAGAAAAAGCAGTACGTTGGGTTATTATTCTTATTGTTATTGTGTTTGACCCATTGGCACTTACCTTGTTGCTGGCCGCTACTAAGACCTTTGAATGGGAACGTGGTATTAACATACTTGCACCCGGTAAAAAAGATGAAGCAATCGACGAAGACGAAGAAGTTAAATCCTGGTTCGCTCGTGCCAAAGAACGTGCCCGTTTTTGGGATAAGAACCCAGTAGAACAACAAGAAACCAAAGTCGAGTTCGAAGGCGTCCGCATCGACGGTGGAGATTGGATACAAACTGGTCCTGAAATTCCTGTGTCTACAAACACAAAGCAAGATGACGATCCTGACAACCTTGAGCCAGTATTTGACCGTGAGACAGATATTCCTGCCTATGAACAAGATGACGGCCCGTTAACTGACGAACAAATCAAACAAATTCGCGAAACAGTTAAAGATGATCTACCAATAGGTAATGTCATTACCAACCAATCATTATTTCCGGACTCCAATACAGTATTGATAGATCCTCATCCACCTGGGTGGATGTTTGTAAAACAACCACAGTCGTCTAATGACAATAAAGAAACTTCCAACATAGATCCATTTATGGAAGATTTGGTCATGTCTGAAGAGACTATAGATGAAAATACTCTGGAGGCAGAAATTGACGATGAAAATACTCCAGAAAAAATTGCCGAGCGTGCCTGGAAAACAGAAAATCCCAATGACACTCTTAAACGTCAACGACAACTTTATCGAGGTGGACTTATTGAACAACTACCTTGGCAAGATTCAGAATTTCAGTCTAGAATACTCGCTAGCACACAGTTAGAAGCAGATAACGCACCCAATGGACCTACTGGTGAAATGCGTGGGTTTGGAACTAGTTTCCCTGCAAGTGCCACCAAGGGTGACATGTTCTTGCGTGTAGACCAATTGCCTAGTATGTTGTACAAATTTAATGGTAATTTATGGATCGAAGTAGACAAAACACTAAGTGATCAATATGCCTACGACACAGCCTATATTGATCATCTTATTGAAAAGATCGACAGCGGGGAATATGATCCAGAGTTATTGAGTAATGCCGAACGTGACAGCATCGAACAACGTCTAAAAAACACCAGCGTCTAAGTATAATATGATCAATATGGACCATTGTAGTTTTTGTGACAAACACAAAGATCGAGTTGGTAAATTAATTGTAAGCCATAACGTGGCTATTTGTAATGAATGTGTAGATCTATGTAGTGGATTATTAAAAGATGGTAAAACAGTTCAGGTAACACCTAATCCAATTACTATTCCAGATCCCAAAGCTATAACAGAATATCTAAATCAATATGTGGTCGGTCAAACTCAGGCCAAGATTGTACTAGCTGTGGCTATTGCTAATCACTATAAACGTATTGGTAGCACAAATAGAGAACTACAAAAAGCCAACATACTAATGATAGGGCCAACTGGCACTGGTAAGACCTTGTTAGCCCGCACTGTAGCCGAGTATCTTGATGTACCATTTGTAATAGCTGATGCTACTTGCCTAACCGAGGCCGGGTATGTTGGTGATGATGTAGAAAGCATGATCACTAGACTGTATACTGCTGCTGATGGTGACGTAGAACGATGCCAACGTGGTATTGTTTTTTTAGATGAAATTGATAAAATTGCCCGCAGAAGTGAAAGTTCAACTGTTAGTAGAGATGTGTCAGGCGAAGGAGTCCAACAAGCCCTGCTCAAGTTAGTCGAAGGCACAAAATGTAAAATTCCAGCCCACGGAACTAAAAAAACCAACAATACAGAAACTGTGGAAATTGATACCACAAATATCTTATTCATTGCTGGCGGCGCATTTGTGGGCATGGATCGAATCCTACAAAATAGAGTACAAGGTACTGCCATGGGATTTGGTGCAACCCTCAGCCACAAACTAGAATTAGAATCAGAACCAGTTACGCCGGACGATTTGGTCAAGTATGGTATGATTCCTGAGTTTGTAGGCCGCTTTAGCAGTTATGTGAATTTACATAATCTGAGTAAAGAACAACTGATCAGCATATTAACCAAAGTAAAAGGTAATTTTGTAGGACAATACAAATGGTTATTTGATCAAGACAGTGTAGAATTAGAGTTTGATACTGAAAGCCTAGATCTTATTGCTGAACGTACATTAAAAACTAAAACCGGTGCTAGAGGCTTACACAGTGAATTAGAGCGTGTATTATTACCTCATATGTTTGATTTGCCTAGGTACAAGAAACAAAATATTTTAGAAGTCACAATCAATAAAACCCAGGTAAATACTCCTATGACACTATTACAAGAGAATTCATGAAGGAATATTTAAGAGGAGTACGTGTTCCTGACGGAAATGTAGAAAAAGCTCTACGTAAATTCAAGAAAAAAATCACAGAATCTGGGTTGCTAGACGATCTACGTCAACGCGAAACCTACGAAAAAGCCACAACCGAACGTAAACGCAAAAAAGGTGCCGCAAAGGCTCGTTGGCGCAAACAGTTACGTTCACAACAGCTTCCAAAAAAACTCTACTAATGTGTTTATAGAATTTAAATTACCTCAAGACGAAAGTTATGGGTATGTTTTAAATCTTATTCGACTTGACATTGTAGATTGGGCAACACGCTACAATATTCCCTACACACAAAAAACAATAAAATATACGCATAGATTGGCATTTGATCAAGACCGATTCTATACCGTATTTGCTACAACCTGGAATTCTAAATTAGAGTATCAAATTATTGACAGACAGTGGTAAATCTGTTATAAATATATTATGTAGTGCCGATGGTCGGGCTACATTTATGTCACTTGCTTATTAAAGGAGAAAACAATGACAAGACTTACAACTCTGGATCTCAATCCATTCTATCGCAATTCTGTTGGCATCGATCGTTTATTTGATCGTATGATAAATCAAATTGATACTGCGGCTGCTTCAACAACAAACTACCCACCTTACAACATTGTAAAAACTAGCGACACCACCTACGAAATTCAAGTAGCTGTAGCTGGCTTTACACAAGGTGAAGTTACTGTTAATGTCAATGATGGTCAATTGATCATTACCGGTGAAAAGGAATCAACTGATCTTCCTGAGGGACATGTGTATGAATACCAAGGCATTAGTGCCCGTCGTTTTATACGCACATTTACCTTAGCAGATTATGTTGAAGTGACTGACGCTGCTAGTCGAGACGGTATTCTTACTGTTAGCTTAGAGCGTCAGATTCCTGAAGCAATGAAGCCTAAAACTATTGCTATTACCTACAAAAAGTAATATAATATAGTAAATACAGTGGAGGGCATATTGCTCTCCACACAACAAAAGGATCTGAGATGTCACAAGCCGGAACAATAACAAAAACACAAATTAATGTAGGACTCACAGAACCACCTATGTTTAAGATTATCTATCTTAATGACAATGCAACACCAATGGAATTTGTAATTGAAACTCTAGTAGGATCATTTGATTACAATGAACAGACTGCTGTGCAGATTACTCAGGACATTCACAATGCTGGATCGGCTGTGGTAGCGGTACTACCATATGAAATAGCTGAACAAAAAGGCATCGAAGTCACAGTGCAGGCTCGCACCCAAAACTATCCTTTACAGATTAAATTAGAACCAGAAACAGTTTAACAGTCAATTACAATGCGACGAGGGTAAAATACTCGTTGACACCACTCAGTATCTCCACGTCCTCTAGGATTAGAGACGTATCTTATTCCGCCTAGTTCTCGATCCACCGGTCTGTGATAGTGGCCAAAGCACCACACTTTAATTTTATCTTCGGTATCCTCGTCAACAGCTCTGGTGATATGACTATTACCCATTCCATTATATCTCCAATTGCCCACAAGATCTGTATCGTGACTAATAATCCAGGGTGCCGGAACTGTGTGACTGACTATAACTATGGCACCTATGTCACGGTGAGTTTGTAGTTTATGTACAGTATTAATCAGGTAAGCGGCATCATTGTAAGCCACGCCCATGATATTTGTGGCTGCAGAATTAGTAATACCACAATGATCTTGTATAGATTGTATGCTGGTGTCTACATCTATATCAGGATCAAAATCATAAGTCCACCAGGCATTGGTACCTATTAATGCCACACCATTGATTACAATTACGTTGTCCTGAACATATACTACGTTTTTTATACGGCTTATATCTTTGGCAAGATCACGGTAACTAGCACCTAAATCATCAAGATAATCTTTGTGTTCTTCATTGCCATCTACGTAAAAAACTCCGCCAGGATAGCATTGCCCAAGATGCTCTAAGGTTGATAATAATCTTTCACGATTTCTGGCTACATCTCCGGCCACTACGCAATACGGACTAGTGGCTTGTCCGGTCCAATCAAAGTTATCCCAAGTTTCTACATGTAGGTCAGAAATTAAATCAAAGGCAAATGTCATGATAACTATTTACAACAGGATCACATATGAACATAATATTTAAAGACAACGCAAAAGAAATACAAGAAAAGTACACAGTATTGGACTTAGATACTTTTCTAATGCCCGACGGATCGGTTTATACCGCTTGCTGTGTGGTTGAAAATATTCCTATTACAGAGTTGTCGCAAACTCCCAGTTTAAAGGAACTGCATTCCAATCTTATTGAAAATTATGCCAAAAAAAATTGGAGTTATTGTGAACAGGCCATCGAGCAACTGGTAGGCAAATGGGGCGGAGAAGTTGATTCTTTTTACGAAGACATTCGCTCCAGAGTGAACCGTCTAAAGACGCTAACCCTCGACGATAACTGGACACCGGTTATATCAAAAACCTAGCATATAACTACAACACACCTTTTCATTAAATACTATTATAATAATAATAATAGGGAGTAAAGGTGTCAACAATTCAAGAAACCAAGCCTCTTTCTAGGAGCGAAAGGGAAGCTCACATCAAAGACAGAGCCGGTTGGGTAATCACTGTGTTGGCAGCCTTGTTGGCCATCAACACCCTAATGGGCGGATCAAACTCTAGTCGAATACTCAACAACACTATAGATGCCAACAATACCTGGGCATTCTATCAAGCCAAAAGCATCAAACAAACCTTGGCCGAAATGGCCTATGATGATGCTGTACGTGCTGGCGATCGGAAAAAAGTCTCTGACTTGCAGGCCAAAATCAATCGCTACGAATCAGATCCGGCCACAGGCGAAGGCAAACGCGAACTAATGGCCAAGGCCAAACAACTAGAAGTTAGCAGAGCCGATGCCAAAAATCGTAGTCCTTGGTATACCTATGCCGGCAGCTTATTCCAGATAGCCATTGTGTTGTTGACTGCCAGCATCCTGGCGGTGAGTATGAACTTGTTCTGGGCCAGCATTGCTGTTGGCTTCCTAGGGTCTGTATCAATGACTGAGGCCATATGGTTATGGATCCAGTAGGCGGAGCAAAAGCAGCGGCCAGCACCTTAAAAGGAGCCCAGGCCGCAGGTAAAGAACTAGGATCAGTTGTGACCTCACAACAGGCCGACATGGAAGCGGCGATACAGCAACAACATCGGGCACGGGTTCAAGCCAAGTTGTCTGAAGAAAGACGTGCCGCTATGTTGGAAGTCCGTGCTGTAGAAAAATACGAACAACAAAAGGCACACGAAAGAGAAATAGAAAAAGTCAAACAAGACACCATACGCAAACATGGAAAAAATGCCTGGATCGAAGTAGAGGCAGTAAAAGCCAAAATGCAAAAAGAAGCCGAAGAAGAAAACAAGCTGGTAGATTATGACCGTCAACGCCAAATGCAAGCGTTTTGGTGGTGCATGACTGCTGCGGCCTTGGTCACTTACTTTTTTAAATTGTACAAATGAAAATGCAACCTTTATTTTTCATAGCCATATTACTTGTTTTACTGACCATGATGGTTTTAGAGTCTGATGTCATGCGAAGTCAATCACAACGAGTGACAGCAGTGCAAACACGTTGATAAAATTTTACCAAAGGAGAATGACATGAATTTAGCACCGATAGTTTTTGTACTAGTTCTAATAGGATCTTTGAGTATCACAATCTTAGAAGCTCTGGCAAAGATGACGTGATACCTGTCCAACAATTGCAGTTATTTCATATTACAAGCATCACACATATCAACGGTAAACTATGGAACGTGGTTTATCAAACTCAGGATGGCCAAACAGATTTTGAAACTGTAGAAGCATTGGATCACGAGGAAGCCTATCATATAGCTGTAAAGATTTTGAACAATAGAGTAATAAAATAATGGACAAAGCCAATATACAATTACAACATTATGGCGATGTATTTAATACCACCTGGTACTGGACTGACGAAACTGGCAAAACAATCTCACCATACATAAATGATTCAGACGTGGCTGAACGCTGGGGCAAGTTGTATCTGCAAGCAGTGGCAGATAGTATAGTCCGGGTCAATGGCGTTACCTATAGCGCAAAAAAATAAATATCATATGAACCAATTTATACAAATATTTTTATTGGTAACGGTTGTTTACTTGACACTCAAATTATCAGTAAAAACCATGTTTGGCGAATATAATAGTTTATTTGCTATAATGACAGCTACCTTGTGTACTTGTTTTGTGCTGATGGCGCAGACCTTGTGAACAATCTTTTCATTGATTGGTATATTGATCAATGTACTTGGTGGTTTTTACAGATATGGTTTGCCAAGTATAGGATACCAGAGCATGCCGGCGACTTTGAACGATTCGTCGGATCAGTTAGTACCAATGGAATCAAATCAAACGTCTGCCGGCCTAATTAACAGGTATTCTTAGTCTAAGGCCGATCACGTTGGCACCGGTGGCTTCCACACGTGGAAATGCCACAGCACATAACCACGAATAACAAGCTTCTGGAAAGGCCATGGGCAATACTGTCATCCTGTGGTAACCCGTGACTGCTCCAATGCCAATGCCGATGTTCCATGATTCGTTTTTATACACATTATAACGACCATAGGTATAGGTGGAGCCCCGATACTCGCTGTTGCGATACCACCCACCGGCTATGGACCAATCTTGATTAACAGTTTGTTCAATGCCGCCACCATAATTGAATTCATTATATCCGGAACGATCATGTACACTAATGCCATTGACTTGAACATAGGTTTGGGCTGAGGGCAAATTGGTCAGCAACAATAAAAAAACAAACAATATTTTCTTCATAATTGTATCATTATAACATATCACAGTGTAGTATTACAACATTGATCGATAACTTTAAAAATCTTTTGTCTTCGCTGTTGTTTTTCTTGTATCATTGAAACTGAGGCACCAGCTTCTGACCATAATTCGGACGGATTTATTCGGCAGTACTCTTTAAAATGCAACCCGGTACGGTTTTGTTTCATAGTGTGCATGGCCGAATCAAAATTGTTTTTATATTCTTGAATAATATTTTTACTCCAAGTTTCAGAAAAAAATAATTGTTGATTGTAGTTGGCAATCTTGTAAAGTTTGGCCCAAAGTAATTTTTTTGATTCTGTATCTAAATTTTTAATACGTTGCATCTCTGACACAACAGCATGAAGTCGTTGCATGGGATCTTGTATTTGGTCATAAGATTCATCTATTAGACCAGAAAATGTTTTAAATCCATAATCACGTAGATACTGCAAACTTCCCGGGTTGGCTACTAATATAAAAGGTCTTGCACATGCGATTGGACGCAGACTTTTTTCAGTAAGATGTAATCGTGCATCATCAAACAAAGTTTCCAGTACCACTTCTATTCCGCATACTGCATAGTCTTGACTGTCATAATCGGCACTGTAGCAACTGGTTGCCATATTGGGTTGAAAATAATCTTCTAATTTATGATCAGGACGAAATTGTTCACAAACATAATCATGTTCTTGGTAGTGTTTATTCTGATCAGTAAATGCCATAGACATCCTGGCACTGTTGACCAGGTTACGATTGATCAAAAGATCTGCAAACTTCAGTCTATATTCTCTTGTGCCAGCCCATGCCCTGCAATAGATTAAAAAATCCTGTGTGATGTTGTCAAGATTTGGTATGAGGTCACGATCATGTTGTGCAAATCTAAACCAGTCACGGGCAATCACAGCATGACTCCAATAGTATACTCCTAGAAATCCGTTGGCTAGATATTTGTCAAGCTCTACACTGTTTTTTTCAGAATGACACAACAAAGTCAGATCAAAAATATTGCCGGGAGTTTCTGTCACTCCACGCAAGTGCATGGATGCTTCAAAACATATCATTTGTTCTCGTACTGACTGTGATATGTGCCATCCGGCATATTTTTTCTCTGCAATTTTGACAAATTCCTCCTGGCTGTATAGATCATAATTTAATGGTTCTTGGTCGTGACAAATCATGCTAGGAGACCACATCAGAGGAAGCTCTTCTAATTCTGGATATGCATGATCTGCGTCTCCGGGCAATAATCGACATAGATTTTCTAGTTTTTTTGATCCATGCGGAAAAAATTGATAAATTAGTAGCGTGGGGTCTAAATGGAAACTTTTTAAGAAATTATATAATCTATCCAGCGGAATACTCATAGTAGTCTATTTACATCTAAAGAATGACCTATAATTAAAATTATGACACAATCTATACATCGATATCAGTTGTATCCTTTTTGGGACAATGAATATAAGTTTCTTGATTACATTAAAGAAGGTTTCAATGATCCATTTGCCGTAACAGATTGGATTAGACTAGGATATTCAGCACCCTTTGGTGGTTGGATGTGCGACATGCGGAGCCCGCAACCCAGCTGGAATCAACGATTTGTAGATATTTTTGCTGGACAAGGCTGGAAGGATATTGGCACCAGTTACTATAGAATGGACACCGGTACAGTGTTACCTACCCACACTGATTTGTATTTGAAATATATTGAACTTTTTAATCTTCAAGGTCGTGAGCACAATATCCGACGTGCCATAGTGTTTTTAGAAGATTGGCAACCTGGGCACTACGCTGAATATCGAGATCAGTCCTACGTAAATTGGAAGGCAGGCTCCGTAGTTGAATGGACGTATGATACACCACATATGGCAGCCAATTTAGGATTAACACCAAGATACACATTACAAATTACAGGGCATGTTAGTGATGATTAATAGTTGCAATGAATGGGATCCGTTGGAAGCAATCGTAGTAGGATCAGCTACCAAGGCCAACTGGCCCACGACCGATCCTGTGTTTGCAGAAGAAGCTCGTAACAGTTTATGGACAGAAACACCGGCACCCAGTGGCCCGGTTCCGCAGTCGATTGTTGACGAAGCCAATAGAGAACTAGATACGTTATCAGAAACATTGGCTCGATATGGTGCTACAGTTTACAGACCTCGACCCATGGACTTTGTTCAACGTAAGGGCATGTACAACTACTGTCCAAGAGATCGATTGTTAGTAGCCGGCGACGCTATCGTTGACTGCAACATGATGTATCCGTGCCGCAATCAAGAAATTGAAAATTATTATCGATTATTGTCCGAAGCCAAGACTATATTTACAATGCCCAGAGATCAAGACATGACTTTAGATGCAGCTAACATCTGTCGCTTGGGCGATACCTGGTTGTTTTTAGAATCAGCATCTGGTAACAGATCCGCATACTACTGGTTAAAATCAAAATTTTCTAACATCAATATTGAGCTGGTAAACTTTTATGCCGGAGTGCATATCGACAGCACCATCACTCCATTACGTGAAGGACTAGTATTATTAAATGCTAGCCGTGTTAATGAAGAAAATTGCCCAAAAGCATTTAAAGATTGGGAAAAAATTTATGTCACAGAAGATCAAATTGTTGCCCAAGACTTTTACCAATATCCATATGCTAGTAAATGGATAGCCATGAATATGCTGGCCTTAGATCCCGAAACAGTTATTATAGATGCGGCCCAAACCCAGCTAATTACTATATTAAAGTCTAAAGGCATTGATAGTATTCCGCTAACCCTGAGTCATAGTCGTACGCTGGGTGGTGGATTTCATTGCGTTACTTTGGATACACGGAGAAAGCATGGTTGACACAGGAATAACAGTTGATACAAATTTGGTTCAACGTTTAGTGGAGCAAGCAGTTGAAGCAAACATAAACAAATTGGTAGATCAAATATGTGCCGACCCTGATTGGACCGCACGAGTTGAGCGATTAATCAACCAGGCCACGGTACAA
>Ga0114978_10001243_pt1 | contig 21571 bp, 23 predicted proteins | sample S_140212_EF_Meta_FD_87027 | JGI IMG/M metagenome (GOLD analysis project Ga0114978, IMG submission 87027) | Freshwater microbial communities from Lake Simoncouche, Canada to study carbon cycling - S_140212_EF_MetaG | ecosystem: Environmental > Aquatic > Freshwater > Lake | place: Lake...
CCCGACCACTGTTGGGCCCAACGAGAGGCAAAGGCATTATGTGGAGCTGGAACTTGAGTCTTACGTAACTTCACCATTCGTGCGGATTGGCTTCTACGATAAAAGACAAAAAGAGTTTATAGTTAACAAAGATGGTGGATCTAAGCTTAGTTATATTGAGTACGTAAAGAGGGGCGCGCAGAATATATACATTGGCGTTGTATCGGAAGCTGAAGTATTAAGCAAGCAGCAATATCCAGAAATAATCGACGGATTAAACGAATTGCCATTCAAATATGCTATGCCCGTCTACGGCGCTTCCTTAAGGGGTAAGTCGAAAATAGGTATAGAAAGAATTGATTCTACGCTAGGGGTATCGGACCCCTGGGGTGTGCCGGTTAGGACTGGATCTTTTAATAGAAATCTCAAGGTACCTAGTAGTTCAGTTATGCCAATCGGTGGCTGGCTATCAGAGTACCAAGGTAAAACACTCCAGGCATTTTATTCAATCCCCGAAGCGAACAACATGGGCTGGTCCCCAATATTCGGAAGGCCATACGTTGATGTTAAGCAGGAAACGCCAGAGGTTGTATCAAGGGATATCATCAGGATTAGGCAAGCACCAATCGTAATGGTTATGGAACCGACACAGTTCCCCTCCCTAGCCAACCCCCAGAGGCCAATGCTAAAGGTTTGGACCCGAGAAAACACATCTAGCGCTTGGGTTGAGGTGGCAAAATCTGACATCTTGGATTATAATGTTTCAAATGGTTTGATTTATCTAAGAAATCCTATACAAGAAGAAGACGAAAACCTTGTAAGGGTTGACTACACTACCATCAGTAGAGTCTACACGGTGAAGAATATTGGTTTAGAAAAAATTAATTTAAATCCATATCTAAAAGCTAGGGAAGACTTAATAGGGGTACCGGTATATGTTTATATAATTCCTCAATACGCAAGGAATGAGGATGGGGACATTATACAGGAGTCTATCAGTAGTTCGGTAATCAAGGTAACACCAGACAACTCTGTGATCAATCCGTATAACCCGCTCTACAACCCGCTAGCCATACAGATTGGTGTTATATTTGTAACAGCTTCAGCAAAAATTGAAGATCTAGTAATGATAGATACAAGAAGAAGAGGCGGAGGAGCAAAAGACTCACTAAAGCCCGCTGAGGTCTTTAATAAAAATAGTGAAGCGAAAGCTTACTGGGATATAGGTTTCGGGGCTGGCCAAAGCTTCCAGTATGGCGGGCTAGTGATAGTGCGTCTACCCAAAATGCTAAAAACTGCATTTCCAGATACTAAGCAGGTAGAAGAAGTAATTCGCAGAAACATACCTGCAGGTGTAGAATTTATTATAGAAGACCTAGAGGGGCGTCCTTGGAATGAATAATTTTTTGAATGACGTTATAGCATTAAGGGGCGCAGGTCAGGCAGCTAGAGCGGGCACTCTGCTTCAGGCCGCTAAGGTAGACAAAATAACGTTAAATAATTTAATTACAAGACTTAGCGAAAAATCTATGTTTGCTGGGACAGTAATCCCACTAATCGATACGGGGTCTATAGCTTCCGGGCTACCTTTAGCGAACATGCTTAGCGAGGTCTACTCCAGGTATAACGACATGTTCTCTTCGTCTAATGCAATTTCGCTTCTCATGGGGAACACAAGCTTCATATTATCTCAGGAAATTAAGAGTTTAGAAGAAGAGCTTGATTCGTTAGAGAAGGCTTTAAATAATTATAGCTTTCTTTTAACTGACAGCAATTCTTATGACTCAGCATTTATTGAGACTTTTAATAACAATTTAAGTTTTGAAGAAGTTGACTTTAGCTCCAAAAAGTTAAGCGATAGATCTGGTTTGGATTTCTCCTCTAGCGAAGTTGCCTCGGTTAATTTTGGCGAAGGAACCTTGGTAATACCTTCTAGCTCGGAAGTTTCCTATGGGGCAAACGCTTCTATTTGGGCGAGTAATTGCGCAGCGTTCATATCTAATCCTTCTAGCAATAATTCAATTTCTAATACAGTGGACTATGCAAACATTAACGGTTGGAGAGCCGTGATAGATTCCCCAATCATAATAGATAAACCCCTGTATGCGTTCGGGGACCTTTACGACGAAGACAGCTTGTACCCCGGTGCCCAGTTTATCGTGCAGTACGAGATGAATGACGAGAGTCCCGTTGACACATTGGTGGTTGAGCCGTTTGATGACTACGGTTTCACTCTAGTACAGCTGGTTGGCTACGAATCAGAATCCGACCAAGTCGGTTTAGCGTTAATGTCTGCTCCTGTTCATGTAGGAAAACCTACTAACATAATGTTTCCAAAGAAATCATTCAAAAAATTCCACCTATACCTAAACCAGAGGGCATACCTTAGGCAGGCCAGTAATGCTCTTCCCTCTGAATCTGTAGCCGAGTACAAGGTGAGCACTACCTCAAGGATTGCTGATTCTGTTAGTGATACTAAACTAGAAACATCTAGTATGCCCCAGGTTGTAGATATAACTTCTTATTGGGGTATTGTTTTCTCAACCTTAAAAAATTCTTTAGGTAGACAAGATTCGGAACTATTCAGTCAAGGCCTCCCAACATACTGGAGCAGTCAGTCTGGGTTTATTGCAAAACGCACATCGGTAGGCGAGTCTAGCGAGATATATCGAGACAGGGATAGTTACACCTCTTCTCTTGGAGACGTTAATTCTTCTTATATGCAAGACTTTGTCCGTCGTTTCTTTGGTACTCAAAGCACTGGCATAGGAGCCTTCATAAGGCCGTTGGTGGATCAATATTTTCAGTCTAACCCAATATCGCTTAGACCAGATGAGCCAGAGGTAAGAAGCGCGCCATACCCCAGGATAGGTGAGCTAGAGGCCTCCAGTACATCTATGCCCCCCGAGTTGGATGAGTCCTTCTCTTATTCTTACGGGGGAACAACTCCATGGTCTGCTACCACTAAATGGGATTTTTGGTTGGATAGTTCTACGTCGCCAGTTCTGGACAGGGAAAGCAATTTAGAAGAAAAATATTGGTCGGAAGATGAAGGCAAATGGATAGTTGGCCAGAAACGATTAACGCCAGCTGCATCAGAGTTTGGGTCCGAACATAAAAACCCTTTTATTCCCGCTAGGAGACCTTCTAGGTCAGAAGATCCCGGGAAAGTTCCTGCACCTGGAAACAACTTGGCGCTACCAGCAGTGCCTTATTCCGAAATACTTTTTCAACCCAACAAGTCTTATAAGTACAGATATATATTAGGCCTGAAAAGCGTTAGGATTAAGCTGGCAAACTACAAGAATAGAGCCGTTTACATAAGTAAGCCTATTGGTGTATCTGGAGATATCTCCGAAGTTAAGCTTAAGGAGTCCTCTGTGGACTACATGGACAAAACTAACTCCAGTAATATAGCTTTAACCTCAGTGGAATACTCTGTCACTAGTAGCCCAGAGTACTACAATGAGTCAAGTTGGAAGCCTATTCTGCCATTTAACTCCGATATAATATTGGGGGAAAGGCTATTCCCGGATGGTAATGGGGTGTCTTCGTTTAGATTCAACGCAGCAAACGAGAACGTTACCCTATACAAGAACGGCAATCGATATGAAAGTGTTGACCTATCATCGCTTTACTTGAAGCGTGAAAATTCTAATACAATTTACGGAGTAAAAATACCGGTTGATTTATACACGTCAACTGACATATTCACCTTCGATTATGTGCCTGCGCAGGATGTTTATACCGTAAGTTTTGATAACTATACCAATAAGGTTGGTTCGTACATCTCGTATCACGATGGTGATTCTCCTGGTCAAGCTTTTTACGGTAACGATAATTTACAGTACCAGTTGGTATACTTCCCCTACATTGATTACTCTCAGGTTGATAATTCAACTTACTCTAGATCTATCGGCCTCTCCCCTTACAATCCTATTGGGGTAATGTTCGAGGACGGTAGCAGGGCGATTAACTTGACCGACTACAAGCTGGGGACCACAACAACCTTGGATCCGGCCAGTACAAGTTATAGCTTCTTACACTCTGGTAATGTTCTTATCTTTAACAAGCCTGTTGATAGGAATTTTAAAGTTTTCTATAATTACTTCCCCAGTACTTTAAGGGTTAGGGTAGTCTTGAGGAGCAATTATTCCGAGACTGTTAGTCCAAAAGTAGATTTTTACCAGGTTAAAAGTAAAACAAGAAAACCAGATTCTAGAAGGAATTAATATGACTCAGCTAAACCCGTCTACAGAGTACGAATCAAAAGCTATTGCGCTGGTCATGGAGATGAGAAACTTCCTACTTGAGGCGAACAACAACCTTAATGCCGACGAGGTGAACGCCAGGTATAGAGATATCCAGACAAGGTTTTCTGAAGTAATAGGTAAACCTTTGACCCAGTTCGAGCCATATGTCAAGGGGGAGCCCGCTAGGTCCGATAAGGTAAATAGATTTATATCTAATTTACAAAAAGACATCAATATACTAGAAGATCAAATAGAGTTGATGCGTGCTAATTCCATTTTTATTCACAATAACATGAGAATACAGATACAGCAATCCAAAAACGAGAACGCATCTGTATCCAATAAGATGAAATCATTGCAGCTGTATACCAGCTCCCAGAATAATGAACTAACCATATTTGGTGATTATTTCAAAAATGATAATTTTATAGATAAGGAAAAAGTTGACCCGGAGTTAAGGGCTTTGCTTGAGACGGAGCGTAGATTCACGCTCCCTAAGAATACTGTATCTACAACAAATCCGCTCGCTGCTGCTAAAATCAAGATATTACCAACGTCCAATGGATTTCCTGGCCGACTTGTTGAGGTAGAGGAAATAACTAGCAAGACACCCACCAACCCTGTGACTAGAGAAAAAATATATAGATTTATAGCTGAAGCAGATGAGAGATCTGATCCTTTCTATATAACAGATAACTCACCGGCAACATGGTTTGAGTATGAAAAAAATCTGGTGTCAGAAAATGATAGGATTGACGCTTTAAATTATAATTTCAAGTACCAAAATACTGATGAAAATAATTTTAAAAACCTACAAGAGGTAGTTTATCCAGTGGCATTCGGCGAGTATATCGACTGGGCTAACGGTCCAGATGGCGATGTCCTCAGATTAGATGTAGAGTTCGACCTAAAGTCAGTTCAAAAAATAAATGAAATAGTTTACAGCCCATTTGGTTTAGAAGATAATAAAAACAATCCAGTAATAATTAATTATGTGGAAGTTTCACTAGATAACAATGAATGGGAAACCCTGCAGCCGACCAATGTGATTATAACACCAGATGTGAACCTTGCTGCCGCTAGGATATCTCAAGAAGTTTTTGCTGGTTCTGCGACTTGGAACCTAAAAAATGATTCAGTTAGATATATCCGCTTTCATATTGAGCAGAAAAATCCTATAGATAGCAAGATTGGGCATCTGTGGTATAGAAAACCTCGAAGAATCGTTAGAGTGCTTGACCCAACATCTGCCACCCCCAGTATAGTAGAGAAGGTGATTGGTGGAGAAAGAACCGAAGGTAAGATACCGACCACATCTAAACCCACTAAATTTTACGACCCATCATTCTCAGTAGTGCAGGATTCTGGATCGACTATAGACCAGAATCCTAGTTTGGTAAAAAATGTTGAGATTTTCAACGGGAAAAGATGGGCTATCGGCATTAGAGACATATCAGCCCGATCCGTTAAATATTCTGAGTCTGGTGTAATAATTACTAAACCATTTAAGATTGGCGGCGTCATAGATAGGGTGTCTTTAGAGTCGGGCGTATATATACCAGAAGAATTTTCCTCCACCCAGTTATGGGTAAGGTACTATATCAGTCCGAATGATGGTGTAAACTGGTATCAGATATCTAGGGTTCAGGATGATTATATCGGAGTACCAGAGATACTGTCATTTAATGATCCGATACCCGCCGAGTTTAGGGAAGGAAATGTCGGACACTATAGCGTAAACGGCGTAGTGAATTCTGTTCGTGTAAAGATCGAAATTGATAGACCCTCAAACAAACCGAACCTAACACCAGTCGTGAGCTGGTATAAACTTAAGATAAAGAGAAGGTAATGAGCCTATCATCTATACACTACCAAAAAATCTTAGACTCTGTAAGTAGGTATTATTACGCCTCAGGTGCAAAACCTACAGAGGAACAGGTAATGGGTGATCTATCTTCCTATTTCTCTGTGAACAGGTTGGGTAGCCCCATCGGAATTAAGAACGGCGTATTCGCCGATGACTTAATTAGCTCTGTAGCAGATATGAACGAAATAGTTAGTAAGGTTATCGCTAACCTAGACTTGCTGTATAAGGCTACCTCAGAGCAGGTTGAGGAGTCTATGAATATGAATACTTATATGAACTCTAGGCTTGATCAGCTTCGCATACGGAGAAGGAGGATAGATTCCCAGATAGAGGAGTACCTATTCACTAACTCTAACTCGGATGGCTATTTCTATAGTTTTTTAGACACATTTCCTAACTTAAGCTTCGTTGACCTAGCCTTGACATCGGCTTTTGTAGACATAAAAAACGGTTCTGTTTCCATACCGATACATAGCGACAAGACTGAAGTCCTACAGGGAACATCAGTCAGATTAGTCACTAAGACCTTTAAGCTGAATGGCGTAGAGGTGAGTACGGGCATAGAAAGAGCAGAATTTGCGGGCTGTCTAGATGGGCTAACCAATACTTATTGGAGTACAGAAATAGTCTCAGATTTACCATCTGAAATTGTTTGCACCCTAGAGTTAGAGCTGTCTAGCCCATTCTTGTCCTACGTCGAATACGACCCTTATGGAACTGTACCCTGCCAGGTCTACGTTGAATACGCGGGTGGGGATAGATCTTTCCGGACTTTCGGCCAGGGCATCAAAGAGAGTACTGAAAAAATGGTTTTTTCTAACTCTTCGGTTGAGGTTAGGTTCCTAAGGTTTACTGTAAGAAAAGCAAAACAGGACTTCATATCTCAAACAGACGCCGCTATTAAATATAACTATATCATAGGGGCGAAAGATATAATCATGGTTGGCAGAGAGTATGAAGATTCTGCCGTCCTTGTTACCACCCCAATATCTATATCTAAAGACTTGTCTACGGAGAATGTCCTAGACTCGATATCGCTTAAGGTGGACGATGAAACCCCAGATGGTTCATTTATTGAATATTTTGTGGCTTTAGATACTGACGAGTCCAACCCTACACTTTTTGATTTTGACTGGAAAAAAATATCAAAATTTAGTGACTCTATCTTTGACCCTGGTATGATAGTTAACTTTTCTGGCTCTAGTAGTATATCTAAGTATATACGGACTAGCCCAGCGACAGGGACCGATGATTTGGCGATTATCAGCGAAGATCCTGCGAATGCCGACCCAAGGCTTAGGAACCCATTTACAAAAGACGGGATAGAAGTTTGGAGGCTATGCTCATTTGATTCTGAGGATCCAATTGTAAACTCTCTTAAGCTAGAGGAAGGCTCCAACTCCCTTAAGGTCTATTACACAGCCTATGATGTAGATGCTCTAGATCTATCTTTTTGGACAAATTATATTAATGGTTCATTGGAATCTAGCACTACAAATACTAGAATAGACACCGCTAACGGATTCTTCAATGGTGGGGATATCGGGGAAAACTACAAGAGTGTCTACATGGAGACTTACTTGGATTACGAGTCGACACAGAATGCGGGTATTCAAAAGTTTATAAAGACGGATTCTAATTCTCAGCTTTGGGCATTGAAGGTTTACTTAAATGGAGCAGAGATAGGGTATATGCCGGTTGGGGTTAATGAGCTTAATATTCCCTGGAGCTTCCGACCGGGCTTAAATCATATTGCGGTTACCGCATTAATACCTAGGGCAACGACCTCTGCCTACCCAAATGAGGGGTCTATAAACATTATGCAAGCTAATGCCTTGACTGATTTTGGTTCGGTAAAGCTAGCAAACTGGGCTTATGTAGATATATTCCAGCTATTAAACAACTCAGATCCTAAAGCCAATCTTTTTAGTATATATGAAGAATCCGATAAGGTTCAGATTATTTCAAGAAAAAAACCTACAAATAATTTTAAGTTAAGCTATTCGAAACCTTCGGGATCCCAAATACAAAAAGTGAGGGTAAGGGCAGACTTAGGAAGAGCGTCTAACAATTCTTCTGTTTCACCTTTACTAAACTCATATCGACTAAGATTTAGGTACACATAATGGCTTTATTCTATGATGAAGTAGATAAAAGAAAAACTATATACGAACCAGCCCTTAAAAGGTCTAGGCAGAGATATAGAGGATCTAGGGAGAGCTATAAAGTTAATTTAGAAATATCCCAGTTCCTTTTTGATGTCAACAATATCGATAAGAAGTTAACTGATTTCATAAACACATCCGCGAGGTATGCCGCCTACATTTCTAGGGGTTTTACTATCGATAATATAGAATATTCCGGCACCGAAAGTAATGAAGTGATGGGTATTTTGGATATGTCTTTTGAAATAGAAGACCTAAAGAATAGGATTATAGAGATGGAGCGAAAGTATGTCTGAGTCACTTTACTCAAGCATGGAGCATGCCCAGTTTAGGGGCCCTGCAATGAGCGATAATTACAACCAAAGAGTTGAAAAAGCTTATAGAGATTTGGTGATGCTTCTTAATAAGGTCGGTTTGGCGGACGAAGATGCAAGAATTAGATTTCGTAATTTAGTAAAAAATCATTTTTCCTTAATGAAGACTTTGGAAGAGCTTAAATCGAGAGTGGTAGCGCTAGAGGATATCACTGAATTAGAATCTGGTGAAGAGATAGCTATTTATAAGCTTTTGACTTTCTTCAACTCCTCTGTGGATGATACGAATAACTTTAACGGCACTGAGTTTGAAATATCTAGCACGTCGAGGTGCTCGATAGACACTAGGCATGGCGTCATGACTCTCCCTAAAATAAATTCTAGCTCAATGTCCAAGTTTGGCTATAGCGATAACTATGGCAACTTTATCTTACCAGCATCCTTTGAGGCTAGGGCCTCTGGGGTGATAGGTACGGCAGATGCGGGTTCTGCGCTGATATCTACTTCGGACGTGCAGAATTCAGCTAAAGATGAACCAGGTAAAGTTTGGGAAAGGAATGTAACAGTAAGCGCACCCAACATTGCATCTGGTTCTGAAGTTAGCTTTTACGCAAAACCTCCAGAAGATATATCTGCAACGGTTAATGCAAATGCCATAGTAGTACACCCATACCCAATGATGGGCTGTGAACTTACTGGTGTATATACCTCCTCTCAGCAAGTTATTAATCTGAATGACAATGATTCTTACGTACCGGTCAACTCTTCTGATTATTACTCGGGAATAAACGAGGCAGTCGGATGGGTACCGCCTGGAGCGTGGAACGGTGACTCGATCCCTAGCTGTGGTCCAAAAATTTTCTACTTTGACCCAAAAGAAGTTAATGCAGTAAAATTGAAAATCAAGCAAAACGATTATTACCTAGAGAATAACAAGTATACATATACTTATGGATTGTCATTCTTTGACCTTAGATATGACAGCTTTCTGTCGGCCGGCAAAGCCATCCTAAGGTTTGATGCGCCGACTGGTAAAGTTATAAATTCGGTAGATAATGTAACTCCCAATATATACAACGTATCTGAGGCAGAATTACCTTACATATTCTCGTATAGGGCGATTTGGGAAACCGCTGTAGCTGGTGTGTATACCCTAGATCCCCAGCCAGCTTCCCAAAGCGTTTGGATAGAAGTTACCCTGAGTCAGACTATAGGTAAAGGAACCCCATCTCTTTCTGGATTGAAAGTAGAGTATAGTTAATAGGTCGTTACTATACTAGTGGAGGGTATGGATCCAGGCAGTGCAGGCTACTGACTTAGGACCCTATAGTTACTTACCATGCCCTCCACTCTATTTCTATAACTACAGGAGAATGTAAACATGGCTTTATTTTACGTAGGCCCAAGACCAGTACTCAAGGGGCGCAACTCCAATAATATGGTCAACCCCTATAAGGGAACCGCCGGCACGTACTCGTTCTACCCACTATACAGCACTGACCACGTGTTGGATGGTGCGCCGAACATTAACTACGTCCCTGGCTCCGGAGACTATCCTCACGGACTAGGTCTTAGCCGCGCATTTACCGGACTAGATAACGCAATACAGCCACTAAAAAGCGCTGGCGCTGGTGCACGCATAGATGGTATGAGGTTCAAGCCTTTCGAGAACCGATCAACTACCGGAGCGGTAGTATTTGACTCTAGCTTTGGTCATATAACTAGGGAAACCGATTACTCTTATAACAGAGGCTACGAGCATATTTACAAGTTTCAGCGAATGGCTAACCCTGGTCACGCTGTCCGCTTTACTGATTCCGCTGGAACCGCAGATTCGTTTGGTGCATTTGGCCCCAATCTTCGCAAGGGTGTTGGGGAAGCAGCATTCGTAGCTACTTTTGGGCAGGCAATTCCCGCTGGATACGACAACGAATATGGCCATAATAGGGTCAATGAATACCGTGGCGTTCCTTCAGCTCGCGCCCTTTGATGTGATATAATCTTTCAATGGAAAGAGAAACTTTACCAGCAGAAATTGCTTGGCTAGGTTTAGTAGCGTATGTATCTGTAGCTGATGGCTTGCTTTTAGCTACAGGTAACGCTCCCATGACTGACGCCTGGAGAAAAGCTTTAAAGCACCCCATTAATAGATGGGTAGTTATACTTGCATGGTTCTTTACAACCAAGCACCTATTCTTCGGTAACCTATTTCCAAAAATAGATCCATTTCATTTGATAATGGTTATCGCACGTCAAATAAACAAATCCTTAGGAGAATAAAATGACAGTAGATGTTAGTCTGCTAGAAATAGTAGTATCGATGATACTACCCCTTATTGTCGGTGTAGTTGTCAAGCAGGTCGCACACCCCGCCGTCAAGTCCATTACTCTTGCTTTTTTCGCTGCACTTACCGCAGTCTTGACAGCAGGGCTTAGCTCTGGTGGCGAAATAGGAACTTCAACTATAGCGCAGGCAGTTATGAGCTTTATCATTGCTGTTGGCACCTATTATGGTCTTTGGAAGCCCGTGGGCATCTCTCAGACGGTAAACACTGCTACAGAAAATTTTGGCATTACTGTCAAAAAAGAGTCCTGAATATTTGAGAGTTACCATTTTTACGTGGTAGTATTAACTTATGTTGATGCTTTGGTTCAAATAAATTGCGGTCCTATCGTTAGTTCGGTAGGGCCGTAGTTTGTTCTAAGAGCATCTTTTAACACCTTAAGATGGGTTTTGATGGAGTCATTTAATTGTCCTTAAAAATAGAGTCACAGAGTCGAGAGATCACCAAAGAGAATGCTGTAAAGTATTTAAACTTGTATGTTGGTGAATCAAATTGGGCTAAGCACATAGACGCACTTTGGTCTCGCTTAGCTAAGAAAAATGGGGAAGAACAAGCTAAGGTATTGTTAAAGAAAACTATAGCTTGCGCTGTTTTACTCCCGGTTTACGACAAGACTAAAATCCCAGATAATCCAGAGAACCTATTGTTTTGGTGCCCATCTTATCAACAGTTTGATGATCAAGATTGGACAGAAAAATTACTAGAAGTAATAGAAAAAGACTTAGAAATAGAGTCTTGGAGACTACAATGCCAAAGGCTAGGTGTCATTTACCCGATAGTCTACGCACCATGGCCCAGGCAAGCGTTTAACTGGTTGTTCAAGGCAGCCGAGGAGTCCGGCCAGGTTAATGACGCCAACAAAGAAGTTGTAGAAAAAAGATTCGAAAGATTGGTACTGACTTACGGTGGTCTAGTAATATGCCATATCTTTCAGAAGGAAGAGTCAAAGATAAAGAAAAAAGTTCTAAACTGGAGAACTGGTTATTTTTTTGAAAGATTAATCTTCGAAATATATTCGATAGACCAAGTCGTGAAGATAAAAAAGCAAGAACTATTAAAAACAAACAAAACATTAGTTAAGCAAATTCAGAATTAGGAGATTACATTTATGCCAGAGGAATCATCATTCCTATCTTTCAGGTTGCCAGAAGAATTCATGAAGGAATACAAAGATCGCACAGTACCCTGGGGTTTCCCAATCGGTGCTGGAAATTCGCTAGGTGAATTAACGTTCCTCACCAAGTATAGTAGGAGAAAAGCGGATGGCGGCAAAGAGCGCTGGTCCGAAACATGCCGCAGAGTAATTGAGGGTATGTTCTCTATACAGAAAGATTGGTGTAAGTCCAATAGGCTACCATGGAACGAGAGGAAAGCTCAGGCTACCGCTCAAGATGCGTACGAGAGGTTGTTCGTAGGCAAATGGACCCCACCCGGCCGAGGACTGTGGATGATGGGTACAGAGTTCGTCAACGGACAGCACAACTCTGCAGCACTACAGAACTGCAGCTTCTTGTCTACCGAAAGCATTTCGTCTAGGAGCGTTTACGAGGCAGTCTGGCCATTCGTCAGGTTAATGGAGATGTCTATGCTTGGTGTTGGGGTGGGCTTCGACACTAAGGGTGCAGGCAAGCTGGAGATACACCAGCCTTTGGATGAGGTCAAGGTCGTTGTAGTGCCTGACTCAAGAGAGGGTTGGTGCGAATCGGTATCTACGTTGCTCGAATCATATTTCTTTGCCAATAGGAATAGTATAGAGTTCGACTACTCGGAAATAAGGCCGTCTGGAGAACCTATAAAAGGTTTTGGTGGAGTTGCAGCCGGCCCAGGCCCCTTAATGGAGTTACATAAGACCCTTAGGGATCAGTTTGAAAATAGGGCAGGACAGCGGATTACAACAACAGATATTGTCGATGTGCAAAATAAGATAGGCAAGTGTGTTGTAGCTGGCAACGTTAGGAGGTCGGCCGAAATTGCACTAGGCAGTGCAGATGATCCAGAATTCCTAGACCTTAAAAACTGGGAAGTTAACCCCGAACGCATGGGGGCCAACGGTTGGGGGCATACCTCAAATAATTCTATCGTGGCTAAGGTTGGGGATAACTTCGATAATATCGCAGAAAGAATAGCGGACAATGGAGAACCAGGTATCGTTTGGTTAGATCTCTGCCGTTCCTATGGACGCTTAGTCGATCCGAAGAATGATAAAGATAGACGCGCCGCAGGCACAAACCCCTGCTCGGAGCAGACCTTGGAATCCGGGGAGTGTTGCACGCTAGTCGAGAACTTTATCTCACGCCATGATACTTTGGAAGATTTCAGCAAGACACTAAAGGTATCCTACCTCTACGCTAAGTCTGTTACGCTTCTCCCAACTCACTGGCCAGAGACTAACGCCATCATGCAGAGGAACAGACGAATCGGTTGTTCTGTCTCTGGGTTAGCACACTTTGCCGAGTCCCGTGGCTGGACCGACCTAAGAGGCTGGTTGGACTCTGGTTATGAATACATCCAGATGCTCGATACCAAGTACTCTGAGTGGCTGGGCTGCCGTCAGTCGATTAAGACTACTTCAGTTAAGCCTTCGGGAACTGTGTCTTTACTTTTTGGTGTTACCCCCGGTGTTCATTGGCCCGTTGCCGATGTGTATATCCGTAGAATGCGTTTAGCTTCTAACGATCCACTTCTGGACTCGTTAAGTGCCGCAGGTTACCATACTGAACCGGATGTTATGGACCCAACACATAGTGTAGTTGTTGAGCTTCCTACAGTTGGGCCAGAGGTAAGGACTGAAAGGGATGTTTCAATGTGGGAGAAGACGGCACTTGCTATCTTAGCCCAAAGGTATTGGGCCGATAACCAAGTTTCTGTTACTATTACATTTACCGAAAGCGAAAAGCTTCAAATTGGCGCTTTGCTACGTAGTCTAGATGGTCAGCTAAAATCAGTTTCAATGTTGCCGATATTGGAGGTTGGCGGAGCCTACAAGCAGATGCCTTACGAAAGGATCGATATGGAATCTTGGGACAGTAGCGTATCTAGCGTAAAGCGTATCGATTGGACAGATTTTTATAAAGGAAATTCATTTGACGCAGAAGGTGAAAAGTTCTGCTCTAACGATACCTGCGAAATATAAGGATACAATATATGGCTAGCGCTGAAGAGTTTGATTCAAAGTTTGATGAAATTATAAGTCAAGAAGATTTTGACGAACCTAGTTTTCAAAAAATAGCATTGAATGAAGTATCCGAAACGCTAGCTAGCATAACGTTTGCATGCGCACAACTCTCTAATTTAATGAGTGAGCTACTTAATGCGTCCGACGTGGAAATTACAGCTGATTTTTTAGAGTTATTAAACAACGTAAAAGAAGTTTCAGAAAAATTCAATGATGATATTCAGATGGATATTATTTTTAGCGATAACTATGATGATGATTTAGATGAGGACAATGAAGATGATGAGGATGAGGAACTTGAAGAGGGCGAAGAGGGAGAAGAGTAACCCCGAAGATCCGAATAGAAGGTGCGTGCTCTCTAACGGTTACGTTAGACTAGTTGATTGCATGGGGTCAGATCTTTCCGTGGTCAATGCAGCGAGAGCCTCCTACGAAAAAGAGAGCTTAGAGCTCAGCGAAAAAGACGAAAAGTTAATTTACTTCTTGGCTAAAGAAAACCATTGGTCCCCATTCCGCCACGCTTTCATGACACTTGAGTTTAAAGCCCCTCTTATGGTAGCAAGGCAACACTGGAAGTATGTAGTGGGGTCTGACCACACTATGGACTCCTGGAATGAGTCGAGCAGGAGATACATAACGGGTGAACCCGATTTTTATCTTCCAAACCCCGATCAATGGAGAAGTGCACCGGAAAATCTAAAGCAAGGCTCTGGGCCAGCCTTAGAGCTAGAGCAGGGCCTTGAGTTGACCGCTTTACTGAGCAAGACAATAGACGAATGTGCGAAGAATTACGAGTACGCAATGAATACCCTCGGAGTAGCACCAGAGCAAGCTAGACTATTCTTGCCGGCCTATGGTATGAACGTCGTATATCGTTGGTCATGTAGTCTTCAGTCTGTTGGCTTATTCCTTAAGCAGAGACTTCATGACACGGCGCAGGCTGAAATTGGCGATTACGCTAATGCTGTGGCGGATTTAGTGAAGCCACTTTTCCCAATATCACTAAAAGCTATTATGGAGAACTTAGATGGGTGAATTATTAAGTTATTTTCTTGCAGGATTTTTTGCTGTTTGGGGAGTTATTGTAATAGTCAACACTAAAGATACGGCAAACACAATCTACCTGAAGCTGTTTACACTACTTGTGTCTATGTCCATGTTTATTCTGTCTGGACTGATGTTAAATGCCGCTATTCAGTAGAAAAGATATACAGTTCTTGATGTTCTGTGTCGAAGGTGCGTCAATTTTTTCTACTTGTGGAAAAAAACAGTATATGGCGATACTCACAGATGACGACTACATGGTCCTGGGAATGGGCTACAATGGTGGACCGCCAAAAAGTAAGCACTGCGACGAGGGCGGTTGTCCTCGATTGGTCGATGGTTCCGAAAATGGATCTATATACGACAACTGTATAGCGGTCCATGCTGAACAGAATGCGTTAATACACTCTGATCACAGCTCTAAGCCAACTAAGTTATTCGTTAATGGACCCCCATGTTTCACTTGTGCTAAAATGATAGTTAACAGCACGATTAAAACAGTATTCTATATAAGAGATGAAAACTATAAAGATTGGTCAAAAGTTTCAAAATTTATGAAGGCTAATGGTTTAGAGGTTTTAGGATTCGCAAGTGCCAGCACAAAAGATTAATTACATTGTTGTTTACCCGCATGACGCCCAAGTTTATGGGTGCTCTAGTAAAGACATAGCCTTGCAGTCTCCCCCTCCAGAGGGTTTTTCGTTAAGCGACAAAAAGGTATTCTTTGTTAGCATGGAGCCTGAAAATGGCAATCTAGCATGGTATCAAATTCCGCGAGACGAAATAGAAAATGCAGAAATAGTTTATCCGAAATCAGCACAAAAAAAGAAGAAAGAATAAAATGTCCGCTAAAAAAATCAAGCTATCAGTAGAGCCTGGCGACTCTTACGTAGTGGCAAGCGCTCAGGTCTGGGAAGATCTGTGCTACACCATAACGGAAATAGCAAACCAGTGGGGCGAGGGTAGTGAAGAGCGCTCTTTATGGCTTGAGTATATGGAGTTCTTTGATTCACAGTTCAGAGCTAATCTTGTTGAGGCAGGTTACGACGAAGAAGACGGCTGGAGCTAGCATAAAATGATCGATCTTTGCGTAGTTTCCTACAACACTAAAGATAAGCTTAAGAGGCTTATTGACACTCTTGAGTCTGATTATGTCTCAGATATATTTAATCTATATATTATCGACAACAATTCTACGGATGGTAGTCAAGAATATTTAACCGAAGTAGTTAAACCTCTTGGTTGGTCAGGAGAGATCATTTTAAGTTCATGTAATTATGGTTACGCTTATGCTTGCAATCTTTTGGCTTCTAAGGGTAACTCTGATATAGTCGGACTGCTGAATGCAGATGTCTGGTTGAGGACTAAAGATGTAAAGACTATCAGGGATAGGATGTATGAACTTGACGCAGATATTTATGGCCCCAAACAGAGGGATGAGGAGGGTAACATAACTCACGCCGGAATTTTTGGAACCAACACTAAGCCTCAGCACCGGGCATGGAAGGCTAAGGATCCAAGGGATGATCTTTTCAGGGACACCCTAGATGCCGTTACCGTCTCTGGTTCAGCTTACTTTGTGAAGAAGACGGTGTGGGAAAACCTGACTTACGATCCGCAGTATATAGAGCTTCTAGGGTATTTGGTTGGGTCCGGAAAAGTGCCTTCATGGTCAATACTTTCAGATGGCGCATTTTTGCCTACACCACACTACTACGAGGAAACGTGGTGCTCTTACTTTGCTAGACACAGAGGGTATAGCGTGGTCTACGATGGTCACGTTTCTATAGGGCACAGCTGGCATGCTTCTTCAGATATCGGGGGCGAGCCGGACTCTAAATTTAAGATTAGCCAATCCATATTCAGGGACGCATGTGACCACATGGGTATAGAGCGTGACTGAACAAAAAATAACTCCCCGAAAGGAAATAAAGAAGTATGTTGATAGCTAACATGGTTGGAAAAAATGAGTCAGGAAGATACCTGACTGATGTGCTGGAGCACTTGTCTAGCATGGTTGATTTAATTGTGTTTACAGATGACTGCTCAGAAGATGACACAAAAGAGGTAGCTTCTAAGTACGCTGAGACATTTAGTACAGACGAGACACTATTCACGAAGCATGAAGGGCAACTCAGGAGTCAGGCTTGGTCAAATCTATGCGGCTTTGCTAAACCTGGAGACTGGATTCTAGCTATTGATTGCGACGAGAAGCTTTGGTCAACAAACCCAAATTTCGACATGTCTATGATATTGCAACAAAATAAATACGATGTCATTAATATTAAATTCTTCCACATGTGGAACCAGACTCAATACAGGGTAGATAAACTCTGGGCGCCAAATAACAGCTCTAGACTTTTTAGATTCTATAACGATGGACATTTCAATGATAGGAAGTTAGCCTGCGGATCCGAGCCTACTTACGTTAACGAGCTTATACGATCTGGCAAATACCTAGTCGATAGTTCATTAGTGATGCAGCATTTGGGCTATGTGGATGACGATGATAAAAAATTGAAGTATGAAAGGTACATGCATCTAGATGGTGGAGATTTCCACCAGAAGAGCCACATAGAGTCTATCATCGATGCAGACCCGGTACTCGTAGATTGGAAAGTCTATGCCTAAAGTTAGTGTTATACTCACGGTGTACAATAAGCCACAATGGCTTAAGCAGTCTTTAGATTCTGTCATGAATCAAACATTTCAGGATTGGGAATTAATTATTATGGAAGATAATTCTCCTGATCCTTTGGTCAAGGAGATAATCGAAACATATACGCATGATCCTAGGGTTATTGTTGTATTTTCTAGCGTAACAGAAGAGGAAAGATATAAAACAGCACGCTATGCAACCTTAATTAACCAGGCTGTTAATGATATATCTTCTGGAGATTATATTACGTACTTGACAGATGACGACTATTACTACCCTCATCGTTTGGCTGTTATGGTTAAGGAATTAGAAGAAAAAAATGTTTCAGTGGTATACGGGAGTCAGGATGTCGTAGATATTAACGGAAATTGCTCGGGAGTTAGAGAAACTTGCGGCATATTAGATGATGCCTGGAATAAGGTTGACCATAATTCAGTAATGCATACGAAGGGATGCTTTATAGAGGTGGAGGGATGGTCTGACACTCCCGATATCTGGGGTGGAGCAGATGCTCATTTCTGGCGGAAGCTAACAGATGCAGGGTACAAATTCTACCCGGTAGAAGGGGCATCTAATGAAGCTAAAAGATATCACGAAGGAAGCGTTCAGTGGTTAGTTCATAATGGAAAGTTTTTTCCTGAATGAGTTTAGCCCAGTATCCAATTTTTATAATCTGTAGAGATAGAGTAACTTGCACCTCTAAGCTTGTCGATTGGTTAGAGAAGGTTGGTCAAGAAAACATATATCTTGTTGATAATGATTCTACGTATGAACCATTGCTCGAATACTACGAGAAAACTCCACATAATGTAGTGAAGATGCTAGGTAACACCGGTCACACTGGTGTATGGCTACATGGTGTATTGGACAAGTATGCAGCAAATAATTATTTTGTAGTTTCAGATCCAGATGTTCTCCCTATCGAGGACTGCCCAGATGATGCTATCGATTATTTTAGATCTTTATTAGATAAATATGATGATCGCCAAAAGGTTGGTTTTGGATTCAAGCTAGATGATATTCCTGACCATTATAGATTTAAGCAAGCTGTTATAGATCATGAAACTCAATATTTAGGTTGGGGTGCTCCTGAGAATAACTTGAATTACGCACCAATTGATACTACCTTTGCTTTATATAGGCCAGGTGCAAGTCAGGATATTAGCCTTAGTTGCAGGACTCAATACCCATATTTAATCCGACATCTACCTTGGTATATTGATTCCGATAATCCAGGGGAAGAAGAGGAATTTTATATCAAAAACGCACATACTCGTATTAATTCCTGGAATCACATTGATCTACCATTTTGGATGGGCGGAAATAGATGAGTAAAATAAAATTTGATACAGTAAAGGAAAACAATGGAATTAAATGATTTAGCCATCAAGTACGCTACAGATAAATCTCCCCATGGATATTGTCCCCATTACGTAAACCATCTTCCGTCTAAAAATACTAGTTTTAATTTATTAGAAATTGGAATTTTTCATGGTGGTTCTTTAAAAATGTGGAGAGACTACTATCCTAACGCTAATATATTTGGCATAGATATTGATCAACAATATATGTTTACTGAAGATAGGATTACGACTTTTTGCGGCGATGCTACTTCTGAAGATTTTATTAATAGTTTAGATTTGCCAGAAATTTCTGTTATTATTGACGACGGTTCTCATCAGGCTGTAGATATAGTGAAAACTTTTGAATTGCTTTATCCAAAACTCCCAATTGGCGGGATTTACGTGATTGAAGACCTGCTTGTACAATGGTGGGGACAATATGGCGGAGGCGAAGATGGGTCTTCCGCAATAAGATTATTGGAGAATCTTTTGTCAAAAACGCTTAATACTAATGATGGTTCTGAGCTACATCTTTATACAGAAATCGCATTCATTAAAAAATGATATACCACTTCTATCATTGCTACGCAGACGGATATTGGGCAACTCCTTTTTCTGAGCACTTATCTGCAATGACAACACATGGTCTAATAGATGCCTTAGATGGATTCTATATTGGTATAGTCGGTCATAAAGATAATCGAGAAAAAGTTTTAAACTTTATTAAAAATTATAATGTTAATTTTGAAGTTTGCGCTGAAGAAGATTTTGGTTGGGAGCAGATAACTCTTAAGCCGCTTTTAAATTTTTCTAAGAATAATGATGGAAAAATTTTATATGCACATACAAAAGGGGCGTATCATGATGGTCCCTTCCAGGATGCTTGGCGTCATAACATGACCAGGATTTGCATTCAAGATTGGCAAAAATGTGTATCTATGTTAGATGAGTGTGACGCAGTTGGATGCGAGATAAAAGAATTTCCAAGTCCACATTTTTTAGGTAACTTTTGGTGGTCTCACTTAAGTGTTATCAGAAAGTTATCGCCATGCAATGATAATTCCCGGTGGCCCCCTGAGACATGGTTACATGAATTCCCGTTAAATTTAGGTAGAGTAGAGTAAACCAGCATGTATAAAGCTAATATAGTTATCCCAACTGTTGGGAAAAATGAAATGATAGTTAATTTACTGCATCAAATTAGGGATATAAATGATGATGTTATAAAAAATATTTATATATTTGATAACGGGATGCCAGAGTCGGTAAGGACACAATGCCTAGAGTTTAATGCCGAAATTATCCCTTCGCATGGAGATGGCATCCACCAGATGTGGAATAAAGGTGTTATTAAGTGTATATCTGATAAAGATATTGAGTATATATGTATTTTTAACGATGATTTAATTCTTGACATTAAAGAAGACTGGTTTAAATCTCTTTTACAGCCATTAAGAGATGCTAATATTTGGGCAACGTGTGGAAATTATAATCAAGATATTCACGATGAAAGTTTAGATTACAAACAAGTAACTGGAACTTATAAAGATAACGGTTTTGCCGGTTTTTGTTTTGCTATAAACAAAAATGCTTTTTTAAGTGGTCTACCACTTTTTGACGAAAAATTTAATTGGTGGTATGGGGATGATGATTTCGTGCATAACGTCAATAGACTCCATAAGGTTACCGCAGTATCATGTAAGGCTAAGATGCTCCATATTGATGGTGGGTCTAAATCTGTAGTACAATATACTCCAGAGTTTAATCAGATGGTGGAGCAAGATAGAATGTATTACATGGAGAAGTGGCACGCATGAGCGAAAAAGTTTTGCTTGGTATCATCGATAACAAAAGACCAGATTTACTAGATCAAACTATTAAATCCTTAGAGTCTAATTTAGATTATAATTTTTTTGAAAAGGTTATAATAGACGATTCAGGAGACGCTGGTTATTCACGAGAGCTCAATGACATTTATGGCGATCGTTATACTATCTGGTCTCATAGGGTAAACATGGGATTATCTGGATCTATTATGTCTCTATGGTTATTAGCTAAAGAGCATGACGTAGATTATGTGTGGCACCAGGAGGGTGACTTCACATTTAATCATTGCATAGATTTAGAATTGCTAAAGAACATCTTGAAACAGAAACCTAAGCTAGCTCAAGTTGCATTAAAAAGGCAGCCTGTTAACGGGGATGAGGCGTCGGTAGGTGGATTTATGGAGCAGAAGCCAGACACATATACTGAGTATAGTTCAGAATTTTTAGGCGCAGTATGGGTTGAGCATAGGAACTTTTTCACCCTAAACCCATGCCTGTATCCAAGGTGGGTAGTAGATCTGGGATGGCAAAATGGATGGGGAGAAGCTGAATTCTCTAATTTATTATTTTCTGACGAATCTGTAACTTGCGCTTTTTTGCA
>Ga0114978_10001249_pt1 | contig 21473 bp, 10 predicted proteins | sample S_140212_EF_Meta_FD_87027 | JGI IMG/M metagenome (GOLD analysis project Ga0114978, IMG submission 87027) | Freshwater microbial communities from Lake Simoncouche, Canada to study carbon cycling - S_140212_EF_MetaG | ecosystem: Environmental > Aquatic > Freshwater > Lake | place: Lake...
CCGCAGGGTCTAAAAGGCCGCAGGGTCTAAAAGGCCGCAGGGTCTAAAAGGCCGCAGGGTCTAAAAGGCCGCAGGGTCTAAAAGTCAGCAGCCATCGAGAAGCTCATCTCCTCCTGTGTCTTACCCACTGCCGCCTTTGCGTAATTGGTGACTCGCTTCTCAAAGAAGTTGTCCTTACCCTCCAACGAGATCCGCTCCATAAAGTCAAACGGATTCGCAGCATTATAGACTTTCGGGTATCCCAACTGCACCAAGAGACGATCCGCAACAAACTCAATGTACTGGCTCATCAGAACTGCATTCATTCCAATCAGCTCGCACGGCAGCGCCTTCGTAATGAAGTTCTTCTCAATCTTTACCGCATCCTTTATAATCTTAGTTGCCTTTGTCTTTGACAAGCGGTGCTTGATCTTGCTATACATCAAGCACGCAAAGTCAGTGTGCATTCCCTCGTCGCGTGCAATAAACTCATTGCTTGTTGTCAGACCCGGCATCAAGCCACGCTTCTTGAGCCAGAAGATGCTGCAAAACGCGCCACTGAAGAAGATACCCTCGACAGCTGCAAAGGCAATCAGACGAGTGGCAAAGTCAGCATTCGCGGCATTTAACCACTGCAAGGCCCAATCTGCCTTCTTCTTGATTGCAGGAATTGTTGTTGAGCCTTCAAGGAGGTGCTGCTTCTCCTTCTTATCCGCGATATAGGTGTCAATCAGCAGACTGTATGTCTCCGAGTGAATGGCCTCCATAAAGTTCTGGTTCGCATAGAAGTACTTGGCCTCAGGCCACTGCACCTCGTGCTGAAAATTCAACGCCAGATTCTCCATCAGAATTCCATCGCTCGCCGCAAAGAAGCCCAAAACGTGCTTGACAAAGTGCTGTGTGTTCGCATCGAGCTTCTCCCAATCACGAATATCCTTGGTCAAATCAATCTCCTCGGGCGTCCAGAAAACAGCAATCGCCTTCTTGGCCATCGCCATCACATCAGGGTGCTCGACAGGAAATAGTACAAATCGCTGCGGATTAGCAATCAGCAGAGGCTCATCAACCGGTTTTACGGGTTGTACTACGTTAGTACCGGCTGTAGAGTTTTTTGTCTCAGTTCCTGACGCAGTCTCCGTCAGCGACAGCGCCGGAGGTTCAATCTTTGGTAAAACCATCCTCTTACCCGGGGACCCTCGTGCGCCTCCAATCGATGCTGCAGAATTCGTATCAATTGATGACGTTAATGATATAATATGCTCCTCCATCTTAGACCGAGACAAGATATTCTTTCGTGAGGAATTCTCCATTGGAAAGTGTCAAATGGAAACTTTTCTAGCGAACCAATTTTTAGGGCAACAACTAGAAGCATCAAGGATGCAATCAGGTGGTCGTATTATAGGAGAAGGTGTAGATGGTTGTGTATTTGCAGAACCTGCGTGGCCCTGTGAAGGCAGTACCGAGTATGCGCATATTCCGTTAAGTCGCGACGGAAGATATGTGAGTAAGATTGTTCCAATGAGCGATACGGAAGATATTTATCTGAAAGCTGCTGCTGATCTTCTTGGACCTCTTGCATCCACGTTTATCGCAAAGTTAGAAGGAACCTGCAAACCCGCGAATTCAAAGAGTCCTCCTAAACTCGCTGACAAGGGAGCTTATGTAGCCAGTACCTCTGCACTGAGTGCCTGGACCGAAAAAGATCAAGCGTGTGAGAGTCTAGAAAAAACACTCAAAGAAGGCAAGGCGATTTCGCAAGGAACGCACAAAATCTACTACATTCAACGCTATCCCATCACGGTCGGCGAATGGATCAAGTTTCAGAAGAATACCGACTATAAATACCTCATCCGGCAAATGATGCACGCTACACCTTCATTTCTAAGCGGTCTGCAACGGTTCTATCAGAATCCCAATAATCAACTCTTTCATATTGATTTACATATAGGCAATCTGTTTGTTCGCACTCAACTCGACAAATCACTGCAGCTCGGCGTATCTGATTTTGGCCACTGCCTTCTTAAGAATACCTCCACTGGATGGAATGATCTACCCAAGTACTTGTCTGATTACATTCAACGGTATGAATTCTATAGCGGATACAGTCAAGTACCGTTCGAAGCCAGACTTCTGAACTACTGCTATCAGAAAAAGCTGGATACAGTGGATCCTATGAAACTCGTGGACCAGTGGGAAAATGATCGTGAAGTCTCACTCAAGAAACTATCAACAAATGATCTTGTTATTGTACAGTCTTACTGGTATTTGAAGTATTTGAAAGACAAGCCCATATTTTGGCAAATGATCAAAGAACTTCAAAGTCTCTCTGCTACCCTACGATCTCAGGCTGCAAATCCAACGCTTGTACTCAGTAAAAAACAGAGTTTTATTCTTGACTTTATTTTGAGCCGTTATATGACATTTAGCCCAATCAATACCATAACGGAAGCACTTGCAGGTCTCAAGGCACCCATCCCCTTTAGAAAAGAGATTGAACAAACCGTCATTGACACACTCGGATATCAGCAGCGCACAGCACTTGCTGCAGATACAGGTATACGACCCTTTATTCGATTTTTGATACGATTACTGTGCGCTCCGTATATGCAGGATGTTCCTCTGGAACAGTCTCTGAAGACTGTGATGGAGGCTGATCTGTCATCTCTGTTTCTTCATTGACTCTAGGAAGTGAATCGAGGTAAGCCTTTACCTTCGGATGCACTCGGAATGCAGATGGATTCAGATCCCAGATATACAGTGAATCAAGCGACTTGACGCGCGAGAGTGCAACATAAGCCTGACCATATTCAAAGGTGTTATCACCAATATCAACTAGAGCGCAATCCAGAGTGGCACCTTGTGCCTTGTGGATTGTGACAGCATACGCTAGACGCAGAGGAATTTGCTCCCTTTGCAGTCCCTTAATTTCATCCGATTCCCAAGCGTGATAATCAATCACAAGGGTTCCTCCTGACTTGAACTTGACAATCGGCAAGCGAGAAGAGCCTTCAAGCTGCATCTTAAGATCCTTTACTTGCTTTTCTACTTCAGGAGTTTTGTCAGCCTTTTCAAGTTCAGTAAGTCGCTTCTTATCATTGTCATCTGAGAAGCCAATAATAACACCACGACTGCCATTCACTAACTTGTATTCTGTATGCTTGTTTGTTAAAAGCATCACCTGTGCCCCCTTGCGCAGACGAAGCTCAGGAACATAGGGACTATTCTTGTCCATTCGCTCCACAGCCCATTGAATATCCTGATCTGTTGCAAAGACACTTGGCAACTTGACACTCTTTACCTTGTAGACTACATCGTCCCCTGTGCATTTCTGTAGCTGGGCTACATTTACATCATCTACATCTGCTCTCCTGGTAAACAGAAGCGTCGGCTTGATCTCCAGCTTCTTCCACGCATTCGTTTTCCGCGACTCCAGAATCTTGATCGACTCCTCGCTCAGAGCACCCGCACGTGCCTCATTGAGAATCTGTAGAAAGACAGGATCTGACTGACGATGAACCTTGTCTAGAACTACCACGTCTTTAATGTAGTTTCGCCACGACTGCGACTCAAAGACGAACTGTGCATTAGTAAGCTCACCTTCCTTGTAAATCGGAGGTAGCTGATATAGATCACCTACAAGGATTATTTGAAGACCTCCAAACGGCGCCTTATTCTTCTTGATCAGTTTCGCAATGGCCTCTAGCTTATCGAGGAGATCAGGCGTCATCATCGATACCTCATCAATGATTAGGCAATCGGCGTTCAACCAATTCTTACGAGCCTTGTTTGACTTCTTTATCTTCGGAACAAGAATATCAACTGACTCTTTTCCAAGGCCAATGCCAGCCCAGGAATGAAGTGTCTTTGCATTAGATCCAAGAAGTAGAGCAGCGCATCCTGTCATTGCAGTTAATGCAACATCTCGTCCAGACTTTTCAATTGCCTCTACAATATGCTGAATCACAAATGACTTGCCTGTTCCTCCTGCACCCGTTAGAAAGAATGACCGCCTTTGTCCTGCATACTCTACTGCTTTTTGTTGTTCACTATCCATTCGTTGTACCTTTCAATCAAAAGAGTAGGCAACCAATTTTTGAACCTCGATCAAGTCAAAATAACCATAACATTATTATCCTGCTGATTTCTAAGACTAGGGAGTTTGAATAGCCAAAATTCATATAAAGGATACTTCTTTTTCCATACCTGTATTTTATCTTCAAATAATATATAATCAGTAGGGTTGATATCTTCTATAACATAAAATCCACCTTTTTTTACTTTATGAATACTATTCTCAAAGAAGCATACATTTGCATCAAACGTATGAAGACCGTCTTCAATAATAATATCAAAGGGTTCTTCTAATTCCTTGTGATCCCATAATGTCTTAATTATGTAAGGATTTGTCTGATCACAAAAATAGGTCATAATTCGTGGCTCTTCAAATATAATTTCGTGATCAATATCTGCTCCATAGACTTTGGCATTTGGAAAATACTCAGCCCACCCCCGTAAGGATGCACCAACAACGTATGTAGAATGCATTGCACTTAATATATTCACATTATGTGTTCCTAATCCCAATTCAAAGATACGAATCGGTTTATCACGAAGATGCTCAAATAACTGGTGATATAACATTGTGTAATTATGTATTGGATAATTTACATCGGCGTGTCCTTTATCACTCCCTTGACGACCCATTATTTCACAAAGAGGCGTTGACGTATAGGGATCAATAGAAAATGACATTCTAAACTAATAAAAAATTATTACTTTAGACTATCTCTATACCTTAGCATTCTAGACGAAGAATCGGGGCAGCTTTCCTAAAATGGTCCAAATCGGAATTTCTTCATTAGCTGGCAGATCAAGTATCTCAGCCTCCATTGCTGTAAGTTTCACGCGCAACCCCTTGGTTGAGGCTAGAATACGATTTTCCTTCTTTGCATTTTCCTGTAAAAGTTGATGAACCTGAAAGAAGGAGCAAACGGATGCCAGCATATTCTTCTTGGCCCACTTGACAGCTCGTGTATGCAGCTTGAACGGCTGAATCCAAATATCTAGATCGGGATTATCAAGACGACAATTGATTCGTACAGCTCGTGTATGCATATGCTTGGATACGTGGCAAATCTGTTCGACCTTTTCTCGAATTGCGACAATACTATCATTAATTGATCCCTCATCGGCTTCTGTATCATCTGGCTTTGATTCCTCACTCATACTACTGTTTAGTTGCAGAAAGAAACCAATTTTTGTAGTGGCTTCCCTGGTACTCAAGGTACTCGCAAAATCCATCGCTGGTACTCAAGGTACTCGCTCGTTCCATCGCTGCGCCCATCCAGAAATTGGATGGTGCAGATCAGATCGTGTCCACCAAACCGTTTTTTCCAAAGCCAGAGGTTCAATCGCAACAATCCAATGACTCGGAATTAGTAATACAGTTCCAGGTCTCAAGATCACCTCGATATTCTGTACCTGGTTCCAGAGTGGATGATGCACTCCATTAGCCTCATTCCATCGTAGCCCCAGCCACCCAGGAGGCATCTTATTCTTTTGTGCATTATGCAGTAAAATAGCTCGAGCCTCACCATCCGTCACGTGATACACTGTTGCATATCCGTAAGCCTGACGTAATCCTTCGTGTCCAATATGAGCTTCTGTACGTACACTGTAGATCCAAGGCGATAGATCAAACCACCTCATAAGTAAATCAGTCTCAATCTGTGAAATTCCCAGCATATCTGACCACGTCATCTGCTGAGCCTTGTTGTCAGGGACCACAATCTTAGGATCAGATTCATACTGTGCCCAAATCGGCTGTGCAGCCCAGAATCTGGTCTGACTTAGCGAATTCGCCGTCCAGATTCGAGATTCACGTACATCTGAGATAACAATCGGCTTCTTTTCCTGCCACAGTGCTGCAAGCTGCAAGGGAATCTGAGATTCGGTGATCTGAGATAGGCCATATTGATTCACTGTCTGTGTATAATACCAGACCACAATGCAAAAAATGATTCCTAGGATTACAAACCATTCAATCATTTTTCTTCTTACACTTGGTCCTGCTTAGATAGTAGGGTCATAGGGCGCATATTTATCTGCATACCATTAGGCCAAAGGCCACTAAGCCAAAGGCTACTAAGCCAAAGGTCTAACAGGATAATTAATCGTAAAATTCGGATCTACATAGGCCTGCGATGCAGTACCCAGAGACGTGACTACAGCAATATTTTGAGTTCCAGGAACAACGACCGGGCGACGAACCTTCTGCTGATTCTCAAACAAGTATTTCGGTGGATCCCGTGTCGGCGGTGAGCACCGTAGCTTTTCCTGTTGCCAAATGTTCTGCCGGGGAGGCTCAACTCCCTTAGCAAAGTAGCGATCCTGTTTCGTTGAGTTATTGAACAAGCGAGGAGATCTCTCCCAGTTCTTTTCATCCGCTTGCTCTCTGCATCCATACGGTCCAACACGCAAAAGTACCTGAGGCATCGCAAGCTCCTCAACAAAGCGACTCGGGTTCTTGGATGACTCAGGCAGTAAAATGCGAGACTGGAACATATCTCCATTAAAATCCGGCTCAAACTGCTCAGGATCGCACGTGCCCAGTGGGCGATCAAGACGTCTTAGCAAACTCTCCTTATCAATGTTGTTCAAGTACCGGGTAGGCGGATAGACATCACCGCCACCAGGAAACACAAGTGAATTCGGTACCTCAGGAGCCGGCACCTCAGGGGCACTCGTACGATACTCAAGACAGACCTTCGTATACGGGCGGAAATCGACAGGGAGCGATACAAGTGCCGTGGGTACTGTGCGCTTGTAAATCTGTGTTGCGTCCCAGTGAGAACTCAGGCAAACCGGTGGAAAAAAAGGCTTTGTCTTTGAAGACTGGATCGGATAGGGTTCGGTAGGACTTCCAGCCTCAAACGGAGTTCCCATTGCTACTGTTGGATTTGTTGCAGAAGACATCTTCTCTCTGACCTCTTCTAGTTTTTTTACTGTTGTATATTTACTGTTTCTAATTGAGTAGATTGATGAATCGTTATATCTGTCTTTTTAGTATCATCTGTAAGAGGAATTGCATCAAGTGCCTTTTCAATAACAGTCATTGCTGATTTAATCTTCATCATATCTTTTTCACATTCATCGTAGTTAGACCAACCATAATTAATAGTTTTATGTGTTTGATTATGATAGTAAAGACACAAATAAGGTGCACCGGTACAAGTAGTGCTAATACTAACATTAGCTAAACTCGGAATATGAACTACGTTATTACCAATACGTACAAACCGAGACATTAAAGTACTTATTTATCTATAAATATTTTAATCAATTTTATAAGGTTATCTATGGGGCTTGTGCGGGTAATGTCGAATCAGGTGTCGCGACAAGAACTGATTCCGTAATCTGAAGAACTGCGCTCCATTCACAGTCTGTATTATTAATTAGTGTTCCTGTTACGTCATACCACTGAAAGCTGAGCTTGTCCAGCTTGCCAATTGGAGGATTGAAGAAGACTGGATTCTGTACAACAGTCTGAGCATAGGAGCCAAAGGTATTGAGCAACAACTTGCAGTTGTAGAGCTGCGATTCTGCAACAGGATCTTGTGTAGCCGAAAAGTTTTCTTGACGACTTACATCTAACTGATTCATATTGAACTCAGGATTCAATCGCAGGTAAATGTAATCATCCAAAATCTTAAAGAAGGATGTTGCACGCTGAATTGAATTGAAAGGAGTGTCAATCTTTGCATACCCAAGATTGTATCCAAGTCCATATTGTTCAATACCCCTATTTGCAGGACTTACAAAGGTAGATAAGTACAATGCAAACTGTAGAGGGTCCTGATTTCTTGATCGATTCGCAAGACTTGAAGGTAGAATGTATTGCAAGTCTCCTGTAATTAAGTTCACATTGCCTTGAGCGACAATACCTGATACAGAACTGACAATCACCGTATTTGTCTGAATTGTATTATAAATATTGATATACTGTTTTAAGAAATCACCAAATTGTACTGAAGAAATATTTGAGCCCGAGTATCCAGGCAGACCCGTTGCACCAAAGGTCCTTGATTGGAAAATGAAAGGCGCATTGAATTGATTGAGAACAAATTGGTAATCGGGGTTGACTTCGCTTGTATTTTGTATAATTACGTATTCATTACTCAAATCGGCCAAGCTCAAGTATCCAAAATCATATCGTCCAGGTAATGCCATTCGTAAGATACATTTAAATTGTTCTGAAGGTGAGTATGCGCGTATTGCTAAGTAATAATAAGAGTCATTTCCACTATTGTAATTGGTTGTTTTCTGTAAGTTGATATCATTAATGAAAGAATTAAAGAAGAATCCTGAATAGTTTTGATCAGCATTTTTAAAATTAGAGGTCTGCTCATTTGCATACTTACCAGCACCGCTAATATCTGCTACCATACTCGTATAATTGCTGTAAAAGAACATTTCAGTGTGTGGAAAGGAAGGGTATGCTGTATCGACTAAATCAGCGACTTGTGTTATAGGATTCTGACCTGCACCTTTCTTTTGTAAATTAATCTTATGTGTAGGATAAAAGACTTGATTAATGAAATTTGTCGTTATGGTAAAGTCAAAAGGTGATTCTAAGCGAGCGCCATACAATGTTGACATATTGGATGTTCCTTGCAAATGCCAGACATTCGTAAATTTTGAAAAGAAGAAATCAGTATAAGGTGTTAAATTACCCGCATTATAATTTGAAAGTACAAAGGAAGGGCTAGCAAAATTCAACTTGTTCTTTAAAAATCTATCCATATACACCTGGGTTGTACATACATTTTCAAAGGTATTGCTTGATCCAAAGCGATCCGATGCATAGATATTTCCATTGTAGTCATTAATCAGACGACCCACATTTACACTCGTTGATAATACAAAAGGTGAGGTTGATAGAAAGTTATTGTAGAAGTTATTGTTCACACCTGCACTATTTGATCCTTGATATAAGCTGATCTGCGGATAGAAATTTCTAGGAGACACACTTGCATACCCAAATTGGTTAACTACAGATATAGAAGTACTCGCCAAAGATCCAGAAGTATATTCTGAGATAGCTGTTCCAAGAATACCTGTAGTATTGTTGGAACGATCTAAGATGTTATGATTGTTCAACGAGATTAACGTAGAGGTCAACGGTAAGCGTGTTACCAACACTGTACTGTAATCTATGTTGTTTGAATTCTGGTAAGAATAGAAAAGTGCCTGCGATCCCTCGAAATCATTGATCATATGAATTGGAGACTGGATAAAAGATCCTGCTGTTGTTCTTATTGTAGTGTAAAATGTCTTATAATTAAAAAGAGGCAGTCGTCCATTGATTGCATTCTTAAAATCTGAAGGCTGTACTGAAATGTACCCAGTCATATTATCTGATTCAGGATTACGTACAACAAATGACTCATTAAATTGACTTGTTAGAGCCCAGTTTGATCCTATAGATGCAACATCTGAAGAATTCGGTTTGTAGCTCATAATATCTTTCATTGTATAATATCCAGTACTCAAATTCTGCTCAATGACTAGACCATACATTGCTTGCATTGATGATGGAACATACGGTGCATTGATAATGCCAACAAGGGATGATGGAGGAACTAAACTTGGCCCAAGATCAAATCCCACAAAACTGGTATTTGTTAGGAAAGGATTTGCCCAATATCCGAATCCAGGAAGACCACCAAATATGCGATCGAGAGTTGGATTTGCAGGGTTTACGTGCGGGTTCAGAAAATTAGTTGAATCCTGTAAGTAATCAAGTAGGCAGTAGATTTCAGTTGCTTGATTGTAATTCGGCGAAGTAAAAGGAGTCACAACGAAAAAGGTCTGGTAAATCAATTGACTGAAATTAATCGTATCAGTTATCGACGTAGGGCTTACCAAATTAGTTCCATTAAAAAAGCTGCTTATATTATTGAATTCGCTTGCAAGAATGTTAAATACGGGAGTAGGCAAGAAAGGATACGTAGCTCTAGGGAATACTGGAGTACCAATCGTAGGTCTTAACGTTGAGTTCAAGGAGCCTCCAACAAGCGACAAATATGAGCGATACCAGACATAATTGTAGTTTGCATATCTTGCAACTGTCTGAATCTGATCAATATAAGTTCCAAAGGTTAGAGATCGTGAACTTGCTGTTATATCAATCGGAGCCTGAAATAGAGATAACTTACTTGCGTCTGTTAGGAACGTTGAGGCAGTATTTATATTTGGAGGTGATACAGTATACTGGGTCTCATAATTTAAGATAACAAGACCGTGAACACCAATACCATTATTCGACCCAGGAATTCCTCCACCACCATAAAAGTTTGTTGCATCTATGGGAGTAAGCAGACTCTGCCCAATAAAGGTTGATTGTGCTCCAATACCAGGAGCAACCCAGTTCGAGGGTGTTACCGTTCCTCTATTTGCAACACCATACTCAACTAATGAAATGAGCGGTGTATAGGTATAGGATACAATGACAAGACCTGATCCTCCTGCACCACCGAATCCACCATAGTTTGTTCCTCCACCACCACCGCCTGTATTTGGTGTTCCAGCAACACCTGATGCAGGTCCTAGGACGCCTGCACCGCCTCCACCTGTTCCACCGGTTCCACCTGGTCCTAATGACCCGCCACCACCACCGCCTCCTCCGTAGGTAGTTCCATAGTAAGTGTATCCATTTCCTCCTGGTCTTCCTGAGCCACTTCCGAATATCTGACTTGTTCCTGCTTGTGTCGCACCACCACCGCCTGCGCCACCTGTATTTCCTGAATTGGCTCCTGTTCCTCCAGAGGTTGCTAAGTTAACAACAACGGTTCCAGTTGTAGTTCCAGTGACTGCAGCGCCAGCACCAATAAAGCTAAGTCCAGCTGTTGAACCACCGCCGCCAGATCCTCCATTTTTTCCTGCATTGAAAGAGTAGGCACCACCGCCACCGCCTCCTGGAGCTGAAACTATACTTCCAAAAGTAGTTGCTGAACCATTTCCTGCCTGTATTGATGTTGGAGCATATCCTCCTACACCACCCGCTCCAATTGTAACTGCATAAGATCCTGCACTCAGAGTTGTTCTAGCAATCAGCAAGTTTCCAGCACCTCCACCGCCACCTGCCCAACCACCACCACCGCCACCACCGCCAATAGCAAAGATCTCAACGGTTAGACCTGTAGTTGGTAATACAGTAAAGACTCCATTTCCTGTAAAGGTGTGAAAGACTCTATTACTCGCAATCGAGATGGTTCCACCTGTACCAAGAATACCCAATCCAACGGTAGGAATAAAGCCTGAGCCACCGCCGCCAGCACCTCCGTAATTTCCAACAAACGTTTGAGATACTCCAGGAAAGGTTGAGATTGTTCCACCTCCACCTCCTCCATAGTAGCCACCTCCACCTCCACCTGCAGCAGATGAGATATAAATGATCGTAGACGGCGGTGGAACAGGATTATTGAAGAATATTGTTGAGACTAATGCAGCATTTCCTGAATTGGGTGCAGGGCGACCTCCAGTGTACAATGTTCCTGCAAGACCAAATGTACTTATGCTGGCAATACCCGCAGCACCCCCAATACCTCCTGCTGATACAGTACCACCACCACCGTCTTGGTACGCGAGTGCATTCGACTGTTGTAGAAGGGTATTTATGAGACCTCCTGTAAATCCTCCTAATGTTCCTGGAGTGGGTCCTATATTATAAAATGCAACTTGGTATATATAAGGCTGGTAATTCGGCGGTGTAGTTGTCTTTGTTAGTTCAACATAGAGTGAAGCAGTATTCGTAATATTAGCAATATCAAAATCAAAATACATAAAATTCTTGTATTGCAGCGCGGTAGGGCTTGCGTTCGAATAGAGAACAACTGTTTTAGTTGAGTCCAAAAAGACTCCGATTCCATTAATCATATGCGATCCACCACCACCAAATACATCCGAATAGACTTGCATACGATTTAGCTGAGTTGCGTTTGGTGAAAACGTGAATTGGAGTCGCAGAGTTTGAGTCGTTGTATTTAGGTTCCACGTGTTCACGTTCCAATAGTTAATGAGACTTGGCATTGTTCCTATGATATTCGATACAACTAGGCTACCGAATCCTCCACGATTGTCCAAATCAGAAACAGATACTGGATACACGGGTGTTGCTGCATTCAGAGGATTAAACAAAGGTATTACTTCTGAAAGCTCGATACTGCTTCTTGTGGTTTTTCCGAGAGTCAGTGATAACGTAGAAATATTGGATAAACTAGGAACAAATCCAATTTCATACACGTAATTGCCGCTTAGCGTCGAATAGTTTAGAAACGTCAGATTGGCTATAGTGGCAAGTGGACCTACTCCATCGGTTGCAACCGTGATACCTGTTGCTAGATTTTGATTCGATAAGGGTGAATAGATCTGTAGACGATTGAGAACTGAGACAGGTGTAGAAAAATTCAAGCTAAACGGATATGAAGTTAATCCTGAGGTTTGGGCTTCGCTCGGCCAGTAGTAGGTTGTAAGATTATTATCGATCGCATTTGACAATGCGTTTGAAGCTGTCTGAGGGACAAGTGGAGATGCAGCGCCAAAGGCCTGTAGCTCATAAGCATAGATCTGATATTCAGTTGTCTTTTGCATCTCAATATAGATCGTTGAAAGATTCGGAACAATGCTTATAGGTCCATAATCAACCGACAATGCAATTTCACCAATGAATGTCATACCACCAAAAGAATTAAACTGCCTAGGGATGTAGCCTCCTGTTAGGTTAAAACCCCAATTGAGAGCATCTGTGCTGTAGCGCGTTGACGTTTGTTGTGCTCCATAGTTAGGTATTTGAGGAAGCTGCTGAGGTCCTTCACCTACACAAACAAAATTCGAGTTTCCATAGACACACCCACGATAACTTTGATTATATGACACTCCAGTAACAACTCTATCATTTGTATTAAACCAGTTAATTCCATCTGTACTGTAGTAAATACGACAATTTGTTCCGTTATTTCCATATAATCCAGCAGTAGTAAACACACCATTAGGGAAATTTGCAGTTCTTCCAAATGCAAAACTCATACCCCAGTATTGCAGATTTCTAAAGAAATAGTTAGGACCTGCTTGGTTGGCTGCAGTCCAGCCACTGATTCCTGTAAAACTATAGATGATACCGCTGAATAGCGGAGGATTTACAGGGTATCCACCTGCAACATAGATTCCATTTCCGTAGGTAATGTCATAGCCAAACAAGCCAAAAATATTAATCCACGTGAATCCATCGGTTGAGTATTTTCCTCCTGTATCACTTCCTCCCAATGCAAAGAAAATACCATTCAAAAACCGAAGATTATCTGTATACACGTTAAAGGGATTCGTGATGCCTCCAAAGTTCCAGTTCAATCCATCCGTACTACAAATAAAAGATCCCATTGTTCCTGCTCCACCAGCTGCCACCCAGAGTCCTAATGTAGGATTATAGGCAATTCCTCTAATAGCTCCACCATCAAACTCTGTTATTGTGACTGGATTCCAGTTAATTGCATCTGTACTTATTAACATAAACGGGTTGACTACCGTTGGTGTTGTCGCTATCGATTGATATCCGAATCCTCCTGAATAAGGCCCAATCAACATATACTTTCCATCCGCTGACATTGCAGTTGCGAATCCTTGAACACCAATATTATACACTGACCAGTTTGCTCCAAAGTTGCTTGAATACCACCAGCCAGCATTCTCTGTTCCAACTAACATATACCGACCCGTTGCTGATATTGAAGTTCCGTATCCAATATTAAACACAACATTTAACCGTGTAAACGAAACACCAAAATTGTTCGATAGCCAGATTCCATTATTCGCATTAGCAATCTGATATCTGCCTGTTGATGACATTGCTACGCCTTGACAACTAAAACCGCCAATTGAAATAAATGTCCACGAGACTCCAAAGTTATTTGAAACCCACACATTATTTCCAGCGTTTGAAACTAGCGTAACATACTGACCAGATCCAGATACCGCAACGCTGGATACACTAGGGATTCCTGATGCACTACTCCACGAAGAACCAAAGTTTCCAGAAGTAAATGAGGTTCCATTATTAACTACAGCCCAGATGTATCGACCCGATGCTGAGATCGCAACGCTTGACCAATATGCGAATCCAATTGCAAAAATAGCATTAAAACTAGCGCCATAATTCGATGAAACATAAACATATCCATTTGAACATAAGACAATATACTGACCTGTTGCGGACATCGCTGCACCCAACCATCCAAAAGCGCCTACATTTGAAACAATAAGATCAAACGTCACTCCAAAATCACTCGAAAAGAAGGGTGGACGACTATAGGTACAGGCAATTTGGTATTTTCCTGAGGCTGACATTGCAAAGGCTTGCCATCCTGAATTGGTAAGTTTTGCATTCCAAGTGGTTCCAAAGTTAGATAAATAGAGCGGCGACCCTTGTCCTCCAGCTAACCAGATGCCATTTGCATATTTTACACTTGTAGAATAGCCTTGGCGGCCCGTTCCATCATTGTTTAGAAAACGAAACCCATTCGTATTTGCAGCAAACCAGTTGCTTCCATCAATGCTATACTTTATTGCGTTTGAGGCAGCTAAAGTTACACCAACAGAAACAAAGCCTGGGTATACAGTCGTTGTTGTAGGAGAGATAGCCGATGTAATTGGCATATCATAGAAAAGCTGTGGTGTTGCTCCAAAGGTTCCATTATTTGAAGAACTATAATTTCCATATGAAACAGATGTATTTGAAAACAGTACCTGTGTCTTGAACTGATTATTATAAACAACGAACCCAGTTGGTGGATGAGCAGCATCTCCCAAATTGGGTCCATAGTAGCGCAACCTAGATAAACTTAAGACATTTGAGCTAAATTGCAAATTCAAACGATAGGTCTGATTGGTAGGATTAAAATTATAAGGCTGCAGAAACGGTGGGCTTGTAGGATTCCAAGTAGTTCCCAGATTACCATCAATCATTGCAGAAGGCGGGCTGCCAGGAAAGAATGATACATTATCTATATCTTGTATACCTGAGAATGGAACCTGCAATGAGATTTGAGTATCAATTAAGATACCTGAAAACAAATAAGGTGTTAAGCTACCGATCGTTGGTGCAGGTAAACCGAATCCTCCAGGGCCACCCAGTGAGTATGCACCTCCAGCACCGCCACCTCCTACAACCAACAGAGGAATTGCTGTTGCTAAGTTGGAGCCTAAGAACAATCCAGAAAATCCCCCACCCTGCGGTAAAATGTCATCGGAGTGATTCCCTGAAACTACATCTGCCCCAACTGTAATAATTGAATTATCACCCGATACTGTCGTGATTGCAACTACACCACTACTATTAGTGAATCGTAGAACGACTGATTGTGGAGTTGGACCTTTATTCGTCACGGAAATTGTTAGATATCCACTCGTAGGGATCGAACCTATATAAAATGTTACTGTTGAATTGGCAAATATTGCATCGACTATATAGGTAGTTCCAGTACTGTCTGTAACTACAGGATTATTTGTACCATATGCTGTGTTATTTTTTATAGAAATTAATCTATTAACTCCTGGATAGCTATCTCCATTTACAAGAGGTACAGTTGTATTTGTATTTGCCAAAGCAGTACCGCCTCCTCCATACCTAGGCTGAGCGTAGTTAGTAAAGGCAGATACTCCTGCAAATGTAAAGTTATCACGATTTCCTCCCTTGCCTACAACTACAGAAATCGTTGAATTAAACGTTGCACCGCCACCATAGATTGAAAACATTTGTTGAACATTAATGGTTGCCTTCACGTAGGCTCCAGCACCTCCATACGGCATATACGGTATAGCGCTCGTCATAGAGCTGGGATTTGTACCTCCACCACCACCCCAAAGCCAAACCGTGATATTAGGTGAATTTGCTTGAACTGTAAAACTCTGTGTGGTCGTTGAAATATCTGTTCCAGGCATTTCTCTGTATGGATACGTAGCAAAGATTGTAGATGTACGTGAATATTCGTAATTCTGTATTGTACTTGGTTTGTTAATCAAATACCGAATGCAATCCATTGTTCCACCCGTTGTTCTTGGAACAAGATTTGCAATTGTAGATGCGTATTCAGCACCTAGAAAGCTTAGATTTGCATTCGAGAGTGTTGAAAAATTACTCAATGAATTCACAATCCAAAGCCTAGAATTATATTCAGAAACAAATGTATTAAGTCCAACATCTGCTGGAGCGATAGCAGTTGTCATAGATGTACTAAATGCGACTCCATACGTATATAATGCATCTGTATTTTGAATCAGCAGACCAAAGTTGCGGAATCCAATGGATGTAGTTGTTATAGGTTGCGATTGTTCATACTGACTCTGAGTAGGTGCGTATGAATTTTTCGGCCCATAATTACTAAAAGATGCACCATAAATTGTGGACGGTACAATGTAAGTAATCTGTTGTAAAGATCCACTCGGGTTTTTGGCTGTCTGATTAAAGTAGGATGACGAACTAATAGGAAGCTGTGTTAGAGGATACGGTAAAATACTTCCAGCCAGTTGTGTAAAGGTGATATTTGAACCTGCAGCATTAAACGGAACAAAATAATACATTGAGTCATAACTCAGAAGCTGATTACTGCCTTGTGTGTATCCGTTAATATTAATATTACTTTCAGGAATATATGTAGGATCGAATCCAAAGGTGTAGTAGGTTCCAAGTTCAACACCGAAATTAGGCGTGTTTGAAAGTGTAGAAGGCGCATAGGTTGTCGTATTTATTTTGGTTAGGACCTCAAGTGAGTTTGAAAGTGCTAAGAATGAAGTATTTGCAATATAAGAACCCTTAAAAATACCAATGCTCTGAATTTGCATATTTGGATCTTGAGTATTTGCAGTTGTTCCATTAATCGGATAAATAACAGACTTGAATGTAAATGAACTTACGAGATACAAACCATCCTGAGGTAAAAATCCGATCGCGGAAATACCCTCGCCAAACTGAATGTTTCCATTTTGATCAACTGTATATGGTGAATTTGGACCCAGAAGAAAATTTTGAAATGAAGATGTTATTGGCGAGCTAATATTATCTGTAAGCTGGAAGTTATCATTTTTTTGCTTAGGAATTGAAAATCCATCGTACCAATGAACGATTTTTATTTCTGAATTAGAATTCTCTTTATAATTATAAGGTGCATTTGTGATCGGTGAAAGAAGTGCATTCCTTGATCCAGGAGCAAAATAACTATTACTTAAGCTATTAAAATCTGTAATCTTCTGAAATGTAAATTGAGAAATAGGATCTATACGGAATTGAGTATTAGGAATAAATCCAGGAAGACCCGCATTGTATCCACGATAGTCAGTTAAATCATCGGATACGCCAGATATGTCGTATCCAATAGGTTTTAGTGAAACAGAGAGAGATCTGGAATAAATTGAATTGAGTGGATCTGTTCCCTGTAATGTAGAGTTAACTGGTAGACGTGTATAATTTGAATTGTAATTGGTGACGAATGGATAATTCGTAATATTCGATGCAGCAGAGGGTAAGCCAAACGGGCTGAAGTTCACATAGTCTGTCTTAATCATTGTAAATGAAGTCGATGGAACCTGGCTTACAGTAGGAACATACGATATATTTTCAAAAGACAGTGTTTCAGATCTGAAGATAGTATAGTAGGTATTCCCTGTAAATGTACTTAACCTAATTGAAAGAGTATTGGATGTATTTGACCGAACACTATTCGATGCAATATAATTATAAGGATCTTCACTTCTTAGATTACTTGAATTGATATCAGCCATAAATGCTGCACGATCGTGGTAGACAAATGCTAGCACAGTTCCTGGAAATGAAGAAGCGAGTGATGTAAATGTTAGATCTGTAGTATAGACACCAAGTGTTGTACTTGAATAGACTGGAGGTGCAGTAAACTGAAACTGGGCCAAGTTGCTCTGCACGTTTAATAGTAAAGTAGGTGCACTTACAAATGAAGACAAATAGGAGTTTCCAAACGTGTAATTGAGTTGTAAAGATGAGTAATTTGACTGATCCATTAAATTATTGGCTAAATTACCTGTTGTATTGTACATAAACGAATATGAAATATCAAAATACTTTTGAGCAACATTGTTATTGCTTGGATCAAGAGCCAATGAATTGGACCCTGTGCGATTGTAGTCTGCATATCTGTAGTAATAAGGCAGAGGCAATGTCTCAACCTGCAGAGTTTGACGACACGGGCTGCGAAACCGCAAAACTGTATACTTTGCAGGCTTGATTGTTATTACAGTATCAATACTGCGAGTAGATTGATCCGTATTCACAAATGATGACAGTCCATCAATAATTACATTTCCAAACTGAAAATTACTTGAGCTGGCACTATACGGAATTAAGTTCGTGCTCACGTTAATTCCTGATGGATCAATTGCACCCACTAATCTTGGCCAATATCCAGGTGAATTCGAGTAGGCTGAAATACTTGATGTTAAAGGCTGAGTTCCTGAAGTTAAATAAGCTAGCGTATATCCAGTTCTAATATTACTCGCATCGAATCCGTTTTGAATAAAGAGAATATTACTCGGATTAACGAAATACTGAGCGGCATAGGTTGCAAAGTCAATTGCAAAGTATCTTACAAATTGAGATTGCATATAAGAATACATATCGTTAAATACGACCTGCGACTGATTCAATTGATTTGATAAGGCAATAAAGACGTTTGAACTATATCCGTTTTGCTGAAGGGCTGAGGCCAAACTTGTTGCGCTCGTTTTTGTGAAAAGATTTAGCAACGACGTATTCAGTGTCAATGTAAATAGATTGATACGCAAATTCGCTGCATCATATGTGATTTGGTAGCGATTGACGAGACTGTAGCGAAATGTATGTTGTGTTCTGTAGAGGTCAAGATAGAATATATTATTATCAATCAATTCAAGGATAACAGGATCTCCCAGACCCTTGGCATTAAATGTAACTCGCGTATATACGTTTTGGTCAACCGGATCAAGTTGTGTAGTTGTTAGAGTTAAATTGAGGTAAGGATAGGCAACCGTATCAGTAGGATCTTGAAGCACCTGGTAAAGGACTGGATAGTAGTATGCAATCTTAATCTGATCAATTGTATAGCTCGTCAGACCAGCATAGCGAGTAACCCAAAATGCCCTTACAATATAGTCCTTTGTAGGATTCTGAACAAATTTCTTATTCAATGAATCATAAAATGTATCGCCAGGCTCGTTGAAATTCACACCGAAATCACCGTTTGTTGTAAAGGCAGATACAAAGCCTGTAAATCCAGTCGGATAATCATAGAAAAGAGGAGTAAAGTTGAGCCATAATGTTATCTCAGCCAATAGTTCACCGATCGTATAGGTTCCTTCACGAATTGTCACAGCCTTCGTGAGCGGTTTTTCCAAGTATGTATTTGCACTCTGACGATTCAATTCAACAACAGGAAGTACAATATTACCCTTGTTCGCCTGAAAGTAAAAGAAAGAACATAGCAACTTTAGCTGCGTGATTTGAATGCTTGTTACTGTCTTGTATGCACGCGGCGGTCTCAAAGTAAAACTTGTCGGTTGAAGAAAAGCTTGACGATCGCGATTTGTAGAATCAACTAAAAAGAGTGTTGTAACGTCCTTTCGTGTTGTCTTAAATGTAGTTTTGCCTGTAGCTGCGAATGAACTATCCGGAAGTGTCATTGTTGGCGACGAAACATATTCATTATAAGGCAAACTGCCTCGCGCAGAAGTCATTTGTTCCCCTTGATTTGAATACTTTGCAATCTCTTGTAGTGTTGAAAAAGAAGGACCTGCGGCTCTTGCTTCTAGGACTGTAAAGTCATCAATAGACCCCGAAGATCCAGTAGATCCTGTATCATCTGAATCATCGGCATTGTATGGATGGTAATAATTGGTGCTGCCCTGTTGCATCCTATGCTAGAGGGTGATTTGACTACAGTCCAGACTACGGGTTTAGATGTCTAAACAAAAGGAGGTATAACGATTAGAAATGTCGCAAAGCCCCTTCTTAGTGAATATTGTTGAACTCCAAAATATAGTAACAAATGTTCAGGGAACAAATAGCGCTTCACAACTCGCACAACTTCAGGCAACCGTAGCTAACCTACAAGAAATGGTTATCTATGATACTAAAACTATCGCAGCTGATGTTCTTAGCAACTACACTGCATCAAATGCAATTAGTGTTGTTGCTAATCTTAACCTTTCCAATGTAGGTCTTTTTTCAAATAGTAATGCTGTTGCTTTGCCTACACTTGCAGCCGCTTCATTAATAGGAACTACTTCTGCGACATTTGGATCTTTTTCAACCTTAACATTCTCAACGCTCATTGCAGGTAATGCAATTATACAGCCAACTCTAAGCACACTCACTTTTTCAATGTTCAGTACTCCTACTTTAACTTTTACGAGCACTGGATCACTACTGTATACAAGCTCACCGACCTATTTCAGCACAGGTGTTGACATTGCAGGGTTTCTTTATGTTAGCCAGTCAGCCTACGTGAAAAATCTGTACCAAACATCTGATCAATCACTCAAAACAAATGTACATCCCTTTTCAACTACGGCGACTAAAGTACTTCGTCTAGAGCCGAAGCGATTCGAATGGAAATCGAATGGCCAATCTGATCTTGGATTTATCGCGCAGGAAGTTGAGAGTGTCTGGCCAGAACTGGTTTCTCGAGATCCTCACGGATCACTCAATCTGGAATATTCTAAATTTATTCCTCTTCTACTTGAATCTATCCGGGAACTCAAGGCGCGTGTTGAGGTGTTGGAGAATCGCTCGCGATGAATCGCTTGCGATGAATCGCTTGCGATGAATCGCTCACGATGAATCTCAATCGCTCGCGGTAAACAACCCTGCTTAAGAACAGACCCTGTCTCATAGGATAAAGTGATATGGCCACACTAGAAATTCCTGGCATTACCTCGTGTGAGAAAGGTCCTGCTGATGCCTGTCGCGCTGTATCAATGCCTTGGCAACCTATCGCAAATCGTAAGATTATTCTACTTGCAACCTCCACCATTCACAACGACAGTCTTTTCGTCAATGGACTCTATCAAAACGTCTTTGTACTGTATAAACTCTTTGATAGCATTGGCTTCGCACCTATTCTTCTCGTCAATGATAAGCCCAAGGAAATTGAGAAGGTTCCATCCATTCTTCGGCATACGCGAATGATCACCGTAGAAGAAATTGCGCGAACCCCTATTCCTATTCACATCTATCTTGAGATCGGTATGAGCATTGACCCTATGCTACGGCGAGTCTTCAAGATGGGCGGTGCTCGTATCTGCAAGCTTTATCTCGGCAATATTCTGAATATTGACATTGAGACACCCATCTTCTATCACTCAATGCACTTTGCACATCATGTAGTGGGTGAGATCGATGAGATCTGGGTTTCGCCGCATTACAAGCAGCACGACGAGTA
>Ga0114978_10001250_pt1 | contig 21450 bp, 19 predicted proteins | sample S_140212_EF_Meta_FD_87027 | JGI IMG/M metagenome (GOLD analysis project Ga0114978, IMG submission 87027) | Freshwater microbial communities from Lake Simoncouche, Canada to study carbon cycling - S_140212_EF_MetaG | ecosystem: Environmental > Aquatic > Freshwater > Lake | place: Lake...
GCAAGAGCGTGCCCACAACACCAGTGTTGTGATAGATGTGGGTTCGTCGGCCAGTGGTTGGGCAGAACGGCCCGAGATCGGCGTCGACATCGCAGATGATCGCGTCCTGGCGTCCGTCGTTGTCGAGGTCGGCCATGCGGATGGTGTTGCCGAACTCAGCAAGACTGTCGGCGATGGTGTAGGCGGTGAAGTTGGCGAAACCGCTGGCGTTGTTGCCAGTGTTGATGAGCACTTTGTCTTGGCCATCGTCAGTAACCACGAGGTCAAGCCGGCCGTCTCCGTTGAGGTCGGAGTGGTCGATGAAGTACGGCGCGCCCGCGACCGCCTGCACCGGTCCGTTGAAGGCGGTACCGAGTCCGTCGGGACGCGAGTAAATCGTCGCCACATCCTGACCAGCAGTCAGGGTGTTGACGCGCACGATGTCGGTCTTTCCGTCACCGTTCATATCTGCGGCAATCGCCGAGTTGCCGAAGGCCGACGCCAACTGGGCGGTGGTCATGCGAGTCGTGGTGGTGTCGGTGAAGAAGCCCGGATTCGCCGCGCCCTGGTTGATCAGGAACTTGTTGTTGAAGTCGTTTGCCGCAACCTCGCCCGGACTCTGCTGACACTCGCCCGCGTCGATGGTGTCGCCGTCGGCGTTGAGGTCGATGCAGATGGTTCCGCTGGTTTCGGGGGTGTCGTAGTCGGTGTAGTAAATGTCGGCGTAGCCGTCGCCGGTGAAGTCGCCGATGGCGGCGTCGCAGAAACGCGGATTGGCGATCGCGCCGTTGGCAGCGAACAACTGGGGAATGCGACCGTCTTCAAAGCGGAAGCCGCGCCAGTTGCCGACAGCGTCATCGCCGAGGTTGCGATAGACGCGCGGCTGACCGAGCATCGTCGAAACCTGGTCGCTCATCGTGGTCGCCGTCACCAGATCGAGCCATCCGTCGTTGTCGACATCAACGGCCTTTACATCGCGGTCGTTGGCGGCGTCGAGCATTCCCGACGAACCAACGGCGTCGGCAGCGCTGCCAAACTCGACGGTGCGATCCACAAGGATGCCGCTTTCGTTCATGAACAGAATGTCGCGGAAGCCGCCCTGGATCGAGCCAGGAAACTTGCGAACGCAAACGATGTCGGTGTCTCCATCCTGGTCGAAGTCGCCCCAGGCAAAGTCCTTCTCCAGGTTGTCGCCAACCAGAAGACTCGAAGCGGCCACAACTCGCGTGCTCGTCTCATTGACATAGTTGACCCACGCCGCTTGCGCGCTTGCGAGCGCGGCGGGAGCGGCGATGGAGAGAATGGATGTTGTCAGGGTGATCAGTCGCATGTTGTGTTCGATTGAGCGGGGGTTCGCCCGCGCGCAAGCCATCTATCGTGTTGTTCTAGCCACTACCAGTTGTTCCGTCAGTTTCGTTTCAGCCGCAGTTTCCCCAGCTGCTAAGCAGGATCGAGAGATCCGCGGCCGAGGTCGTTGCGTCGCCATTGAGGTCGGCGGCAGGCGTGCCCCAACTATTCATCAAGGTTGCGAGGTCAGTCGCGTTCACCACATGGTCGCCGTTGAGATCGGCGGGGCAGGCGGGGGCGCAGTTGTCGGGGATTCCGTTCAGGTCCGCGTCGGGCGCGCCGTTGAAGATCTCCACGAAGTCGACGATGCCGTCGCCATCGCAGTCGCCAGTGACATCAAGCCCATCGCGCGCCGCGGCGAGGAGGAAACCGTTCATGTCGATGGTGTTGACCACTCCATCGCGATTGATGTCGCCAATGGCGCAGTTTGAATCGGGGCTTGATGCGCCCGTGAGCCGACACGCAGCCATCGCACTCAGGTCAACGGCGTCGACCAGGCGGTTGCCATCGATGTCGAATTCGTTTCGCCCGAGCGAGTCGAGAAATGCGATCAGCTGGTTGCGCTGGGAGACAGTGAGCGCCGCGAAGGCCGCGGCCGCGCCAGCGCCTTCGCCGAACGGACCGTGCGCGTTGATAGCCGTTGTCACGCGGTCGGCGAATTCGCCGCCCGAAGCAAGTCCGTTGTGCAGCATCGGATCACGGGTGCGCAGATTCCAAAGCGTCGGAGTACGAATCTCCTGCTCATTGGCGTCGCCGTCCTGCACGCCGTCGGCGAGCAGACCCATGTCATGGATGAGGAAATCGGAGTAGGGCCGAATGGTCTTGTTGCGAAGCGCCGGCTCGAGGCTGAGCAGATTCGCGGTGGTCCACTGCGCAACATGGCACTTGTTGCAGCCGACGGAGTTGAACACGACCTCGCCCGACATGCCCGACTTAGGCGTCTGCGGCGGCTGCGCGAGATAGCGCTGGAACCGAGTGACGCGTTCGACGAAGGTCATGCCACTGGCGTCGGGAATATCCTCGGGATCAGCAACCGCGTCGCAGGCAGCCAGCAGCGCGGCGTTGCCGTTGGGCGCGCTCTCGGTTGGAATCAGCGCGTTGGTGATGCCCATCTCGTTGCGGGTTGCGTCGGCAGAAAAACTCAGCACGGTGGCAATCTGCGCCTTCCAGCCAAATCGACCGGCACGCAGCGGAGTGGTCGGACTCGACTCGAGCGGAAGCACCCAGTGCACGCGGCCCGAGACGCCGTCGCCGTTGGCATCGGTCGGATCGGCGTTGACGGCGATCGATGCATCAGGGATCGCCTCGATCATCCCGTAGGCCATGGAAGAGTTCGTCATACGCGCCGCGGTGACCGTCGCCTCGGGCGGAATGGTCTCTCGGCAAGAGTCGCTGATCGAAAGGCTCTGCAGCAGCGAGCCACCGAGCTCTTCAAGCGGCGAGAATTCGCCCTTGTTGTCAATGCCGAAACGCGTGACCGCGATGGAGCCCCAGCCGCCGACAGGATTCGAGTGACAACTCTGGCAGTTGGACTTATTCATCACCGGACCAAGGCCACTCTCGACGGTAAACGGCGTTGCGTAGTCCAGTCGGCCCGCCCAGAAAAGCGCGACCTCCTGCTTTGTCAGTCCGACGAGCGGATCGCCGGCCTTTGGCTGCAGCGCAACACCGCCAGCAAGCGCGGTGGAGGCCAGCATCATCGCCAGAAGGCTTGCGCCCAAGAGCGTTTGGCGTGGGGAGGAGCCTGAACCGGCGCGTGAAGACGCGCATAAAGAAGCGCCTGAGTGAATCCACGAAGATGATTGGTGGGTGATCGAGTTCATCATGAAGTGCTTATTCGCATCGCGCGGGTAGGGGCCGAGCGAATCTGAAACGGACGAGCCAGGTCTCGCAAAGCGAGCAGAGAAACAACTGTGCAGTCGGGGAAACTCAACACAAAATCTCAGCGCCAGACAAGCGATGCTCCGACAGTTCGATCACTGCATGAACGCAGACAACGCTTGACTGGAATGCCACCCGGCCCGATGGCGAACTTGTTCAAGTTATCCGTCGAACAGACAGATGGAAGCCTGAATAGACGGAACAGATGGAAAAATCGACATTGTGGCGATCGCGCAAAGCGATAAGTCGGAGCCCGAGTGGTTCTCGCTCCCGCATGCGCAACCTGACCCGCAACCTGACCCGCAACCTGACCCGCAACCTCCCGCCCAAACGCCCCCGCGCGCGGGACTTCAGACTCGTCCCTCGCGCGCCGTATAGTGCGAGCCCGACCGACCAGGCACACCATGTTTCTAACTTCGATTTCCCTTCTTCTGCTGGTGTTTGCCGCGCGCTTTCATCAAGTCGCTCCAGTCGATTCCACCGTCCCGCCCCTCCTCGTGCCGGCGACCGCCGCGTACCCCGATGACACGCGCTTGGACATCGCGCTCGGCATGATGCGCAAAGGTTCCTACGAGGTCGCGGCGCTCACGGCGACGGCGGTGCTGAAGTCGCGCGCCGATGTCGATCGCGCCTACGCCATTCTGGGCATCGCCCGCAACAAGCAGAAAAAATACGAAGAGGCGCGCGCCGCGCTCGAGAAGGCCAACGCATCGACGCAGCCGTTTCCCGAGCGCAAGCATGTGCCGCATTTCCTCGGATGGTGCTGCTACCACCTCGGTGACTATCCAGCCGCGCGCGTCGCGTTTTCCCAGCATCTTCAGCGCGTGCCCGATGAGCCCGACTCGACTTTCGGTCTTGCGCTCGTCGCCCTCGGTGAGGACAAACTCGACGAAGCCGATGTTCTCTTCGCCAAGGCGTTGAAGGGATTCAGCGAGCCTACGGTGCAGGCCACCGACCAGTCGAGGGTGCTGACCCGCATGGCCGATCTGGCGCTGCGCCGCGACGATGTCGCTAAGGCCGAGGAGTTACTGGGCCGCGCCATCAAGGCAAACGCGTTGCAGCACGAGGCCTGGGCCAAACTCGCGCGCGTGAAGGATCGCCTCGGCAAGACTGTCGAGGCCGACGCCGCTCGCGCCAACCAACAACGCATTCTCGACGCGCTCGGACGCACCGCACCCGATGGCGAGAAGCCTGCAGCCGCGCCGCCAGTGGAGCCGAAAGAGACTCCGTGATACTCACGCCGCTCGCACTCGCCTTGGCCGTCCTTCTCCACGCGCAGGCCATCCCGGCCATTCCCGCCATCCCAGCTCTTGCCGCCATCCCAGCTCTTGCCGTCTCGGCGAACAGCGCGAATCTCGCGTTCACCGACATCACCGCCGGCTGCGGACTCGATTGCACGCTCACCAGCGGCGCCACTCCCAGCACTCAAATCCTCGAGGTCAAGGGCGGCGGACTCGCGCTGATCGATTTCGACAACGACGGCGATCTCGATGTCTTCGTTCCCAACGGCGCAACGCTCGCCGATCCCGAACACGGACCGGGCGCGCGCATGTTTCGCAACGACGGCGCGATGCACTTCTCCGATGTCACCGCGTCAAGCGCGATCAAGCACAACCGTTGGAGCTTCGGCGTTACTGTCGGCGATGTCGACGCTGATGGCTTCGACGACATCTTCATCGCGTGCTTCGGCCCCGATGTCCTGCTGCGCAACAAGGGCAACGGAACCTTCGAGGACATCACCGCGCGATCGGGCATTCACGATGACCGTTGGGGAACCAGCGCCGCGTTCGCCGACCTCGATCTCGACGGCGATCTCGATCTTTTCGTCTGCAACTACGTCGACTTCGATCGCGCGAATCCGCGTCCACCCGCAACATTCAAGGGCATTTCGGTGATCTCCGGCCCCAAGGGTTATCCCGCCGCACACGACGCGATCTACGAGAATAAGGGCGACGGCACCTTCATCGATCGCAGCGAAGACTCGGGCATCGCCACCATCGCTCAGGCCGGTTTCGGACTCAATCTCGCCATCCTTGATTTTACAGGCGACGGCAAGCCCGACATCTTCGTGGGCAACGACTCGCAAGCCAACAACTTGTTCGTCACAACTGCTCCGTGGAAGTTTCGCGACGATGGCCTGCGTTCGGGAATCGGGGTCAACGGCGAAGGCGCTGAGCAAGCAACGATGGGAGTCGCCATCGCCGACATCGACGCCAATGGCCGCCCCGATGTCTTCACCACTAATTTCTCCAGCGACACCAACACCCTGCATCTCAACCTCGACGGCCGCAGCTTCGACGACCGCACCAATCAGTTCGGTCTGGGCGCACCGAGTCGGCCACTCGTCGGCTGGGGCGCGGGGTTCTTCGATTTCGACCTCGATGCCGACGAGGATCTGCTCGTGGTCAATGGCCATGTCTATCCGCAGGCGACCAAGGCAACGATGGACTCGCAGTACGCGCAAGGCCCGCTGCTGATGGAGCGCCGCGGCGCGCGCTTCGCCGTAGTAACCGAGGCGGGCGCGTGGAAGCTCGAACCGCATGTCGACCGCACCGCGGTGTTCGCCGACCTCGATCAAGACGGCGATGTCGACATGATCATCGCCGGACTCAACGAGCCGCTGCGTTTGATCCGCAACGATCATCACGACAAGCAGGGCGCCACCAGCGGCGCCACCAACAGCGCCGCCAGCAAGAACTGGATCACCGTCATCCCGCGCGACCTTCGCAAAGGCATCGGCAACCGACACGCCATCGGTGCGCAGATCACCGTGACCGCGGGCGATCTCGTGCAGCGCCGATGGATGGTCGGCGGCGGTCCGTTTCAATCGAACAACGCGCCCGAGGCCTACTTTGGCCTTGGTGAAGTCATGGGCGGATCGATTGCCAGCGTCGATATCACCGTGCGATTTGCCGATGGAACAACCATCACCCGCAAAGGCGTGACTCCAGGCACCCGCGTTCATATCGATCGCGAGTGATCAGACCACAATTTCAATGATGGTGAAATGCTTCGCGCCGCGCGGCAGATCCACGCGGATCGTCTCGCCGGTGCGTGCCTTCATGAGCGCAACGCCCATCGGGCTCGTCGTGGTGACCTCGACATAATCGAGATCGGTTCGCCCCGTGGACTGACCGACCAGTCGATACAGATCGTCGTCGCCGCGGTCATCGTCGCGCAGACGAACGGTCGCGCCTACGAAGACCATGTCGGTCGGCAGCGCGCTCGAGTCGGCGACTTGCGCGGTAGCCAGACGCTTCTCGATCTCCTTGATCTTGGCGTCGTTCATGCCCTTGTCCTCGCGCGAGGCGTGGTACTCGGCGTTCTCGCGCAGATCTCCCAACGCTCTCGCGTCAGCAATGCGCTGAATCAGCGCACGGTCGATGACGCGCAGCTCGGTGAGCAATACTTGAAGGGAGGCCTTTTCGTCGGCGGTGATGAAATCCATGGCAGTCGAAACCTTCAGCGTGACCTATAGGAAAACAGGCGACGCGGGAGGAGATCCCGCGTCGAAATAGCAGGATAGCGCATTCAAGCCTCGCGGTCGAGTCTCATGGCAGCGTCCGTTTTTCGGCGCGCCAACAGCGCAACAACCGCGATGACCCAGACCGCCGTCGCTACAAAAAACGTCGAGAAAACAAGGGCGCGATCAGTGGGGCTGGGGTCGATGGTGCTCGGCTGCGCAAATCGGGCCAGCAAAGTGGGCGCGCTCAGCGAACTCAATGCGGTTGCGACCAGTCCCGACGGCCCGTCAGTATCCCAAACAAAGTTCCAGAGCATGTCCGCCATCGCCGGACCGAGCACAAGCGCGACAGCGATCACCATCGCCCATGTTCGTCGTCGAGGCAAGGGCGACGATTGGGTGCTCGCTAACAGCGCCGCGCTCAGCATGATCGCCGCTGCCAGCGCCGCATCAATCGCAACCGCGCGCGCGAGCGTCCAACTGGTCACCAACCGCAACGGCCACACCACAACCTGCATGAGCACGAAGATCGAGATGCCATCGATGGCTGCTTGCGCGAAAGGTGCGCTCGACGGGCGCGCGGAAAGTCGCAGCAGCGGCCATCCGATGGCGATGCCCACGCCGATCAGCAAGAAGAGCATTTGAATCGACGGCCCGTAGCTGGCGGCCTGCGGCTGCACCGGCGGACGAAAGCCAAAGAGCAAGATCCAGCAGAGAAACACCCAGAGCGAAGAGAGCATCACCAGCGCGCGCGGTATGAAGAGCGGCCGAGCGGAATCATGGTGGCGAGCATCGCCGTGCTCATCAGGAACCGATGGACCGCCGCTGTCCGCAAGCAGCATCACCGTGGCGCTTCGTCCGAAACCAGCCGAACCGATGGCACATCGGTGCGCAGATCGAGCACGCGACCTCCGCCATTGTCGATGTGCCCGGTGCTGGCGAACAGCACATCAAGGTTGCGCAACTTGGCCGCCTTCGGAGGCTCGGCGGTGGTCTCAACATCGGGCGGATAGCCCCACATGATGAACCCGCCGTTGGTGGTGAGCAGCACCAATCCGTCGCCATCCATGCGAGAAAGATCGATCGCAGCGATCTGCCGTTCCCACGGCTTACCAAAGGTCGTCTTGAGCAACTCAAGGCCCGCAGCCACATCACGGCCCGCCCATCGCTCGCCCGGTGCACCTGGCGGCGGCGAAGTCGCGTTCACCAATGAAATCCAGTGAGGTTCGCTCGGACGCTGACCGAGCGCCCAGTCGGCCGGAAGTCGGCAGCCGTTCTCGTCGACCAGATGCTCGCGGTTGGCGTGAAGCACAACCGCAAACGGATGACGGAACACGGCGTCGACCAGGAATCCACCGTTGTCGTCGAGACGAACTTGCTTGATCGCGCTGAACCAACCGCTCTGCGTCAAAGCCTCGCGCGCCGCCACCAGACGCGTTGGGTCGAGGGCGGAACCGTCGCCGACCGCCGTCGCCACCAAGGCGCGAATTTCCGCGGCGCGGGTGCGGTCGAACCATGCGGGCGCGTCAACAAAGCGAACGGTGATGGCACCGGCCTCGATGAAACTTCGCTCGTTGAGATAGTTGCGTAGCCGAGGCACGCCGATGGCGAGCATCGCAATCGCGCAGACCACGCAGGAGGCCATCGACAACAGCGAAACCGCATTGCCGCTGCCGCGCAGATTTGCGGCAGTGCGATCGAAGAAGTCGGCAATCGTGGAGGACTTGTCTTTGTTCTTGCGGGCCATCCTTGGCCTTTCAAATTTCTAGGCGACGCGGCGTACCGCGTCGCGGGTTCAACTGAACTGCTTGTCGGAACTCTTCAGAGTGGAATCAGCGCGCGCTGTGCGCAGCGCGCGCACCCGTCGCATCGCGTCGTGCACCAGCGTGCTGCACAATTGCGCCATATCAACGCCGGTGTGGCGCGATGCCATCGGAATCAGCGAATGCGTTGTCATGCCCGGCGCGGTATTGATTTCGAGGAACCACGCGCCGCGTTCGTCGATCATGAAATCCGCGCGTGCAACATCACGCAGCCCGATTGCATCGAACACGCGCGCGGTGGCGTCGCGCATCTCTTGCGCCACGGCCGCGGGCAGCTCGGGATCGATCTGGTAGCGGGTGTCGTTGCGGATGTACTTCGCCTCGTAGTCGTAGAACGCGGTGTTGGGCAGGATCTCGATGATCGGCAACACATTGCCGTTGACGATGCCCACCGTCATTTCTCGACCACGAATGTACTCCTCGGCCATGAGGCGTTCGCGGCGCGGCTCGAGTTCGGCGCGGCCGCGGGCGACCTCGTCGGCGTTGTGGCAAATGCGCAAATCAACGCTCGATCCATCGTCGGACGGCTTGAGCACCAGCGGCGCATCGAGATCAAGTGCCTCGCCGCGCGCAACCTGCCGCGCACGCGGTGTGCGCACGCCGATGGCGGTGGCGATGGACTTGGTGGCGATCTTGTTCATCGCGATCGCTGCGGGTTTCGCCCGCGGACCCACGAAGCCAATGCCATTGGTTCGCTCGATTTGTTCGAGAATCTCCTGCAACGGTCCGCCCTCGCCCCAAGGTCCATGCAGGATCGGATAGATCGCATCGGGTCGATGGGCGAGCAACTCTTGAGCCGTGATGCGCATGATGGTGAGCGGGATCACATCGAACGCGCCGGTCGAGCTCAGCGCCTTCGCGACCTCCGTGCCCGACATGATGCTGACTTCGCGCTCGGCATCGGGGCCGCCCATAAGGACGAGCACTCGAGGACGGGCAACCGCATTGGAAACGACATCGTTGTTCACGCGCCCTCCTGTTCGCCGCGTCGCCAAAACACAACTTCAGTCTGCAGATCGACGCCGAATTTCGCCGCGACCTTCTCTTGGATCATTTCCACCAGCGCGCGCACATCGTCGGTGCGTCCGATGCGGCCGCTGCTCGACTGTTCTCCGCGCTTGTCAACGGCAATAAAATTCGCATGCTCGTTCGACACCATCGCGCTTCCGATGCGCGTGCCCTTGAGTCCCGCAAGGTCGATCAACTTGCCGGCGCTCTCACGCACTCCAGCAACGGTCGGATTGCGGAACATGCAGCCGGCGCTGTTGGCGCTCATCGGCTGCGTCGACTTCTTGTAGGCGAAGATTTCCTTCAGGCTGGCGCGGCATGCGATCGGATCGCTCGGCTCAACGCGCAGGCTCGACCACACCACGATGCCAGCGGGCAGATTCGATGCGCGGTAGGCAAATGCAAGCTCTTCGCGCGGGTATACCCGCAGTTCGCCATCGGTGCCGATCAACGCAACCGCGTCGACCACATCGCCAATCGCGCCGAACTTTCCGCCCGCATTCATGCGGATCGCGCCGCCGAGCGAAGCGGGGATTCCCGCCATTTGCTCCACGCCGCGCAGTCCGCGGCGAGCGCTCTCCACCACCAACTTCTCCATCGACGCTCCGCCATAAACGCGCATGCGCTCGAGCAACCCGTCGGCGTTGAACTCAACATTCTGAAAGAACGGCGCGTCGAGCTTCACCACCACACCATCCACGCCCTCGTCATCCACCAGCAGATTCGCGCCCGATCCGAGTACGCGCAGCGCTACAGCGTCGCGGCGACATCGGCGGGTGAGAGTCGTGAGCGCCTCAAGGGTGTTGGGGCGGATGAGCAGGTCTGCGCTGCCGCCGATTCCAAACCAAGTGTGTGGAGCCATCGCCGCATCGAGCTCAGCCTGAACATCGAGATCTGAGTAGAGGTTCGATCGGCTGGCCACAGTCATGCCACCTGCCCCGAAACAACCGACAACGAAGCGCGGTCATTCACGGCGGTTGCGCGCGCAAGAAAGTCCTGCGCAATCTTGTTCACCGGGCCTGCGCCCATCGTGACCACGAGGTCGCCATCCTGGCAATGTTGCTCGAGATACTCGGTGATCGCATCGAAACTTCCGATGTGGCACGCCGAAATTCCGCGAGCCAAAAGGCGGTCAACCAGATCCTGCGCCGATACGCGCGTCTTCTCGGCTTCGCTATCACGCACAAAATAGATGTGCGGCACAACCACTTCGTCGGCGCCGGAAAAGCTGTTGGCAAACTGCTCGAGCAAGAACCGCGTGCGACTGTGCTGGTGCGGCTGAAAAACACAGATGAGTCGCTTGGGATTGTGAGCGCCTCGAAGCGCGCGCAGCGTTTTCTCGCATTCGGTCGGATGGTGGGCGTAGTCGTCGTAGACCTGCACGCGGGCATCGGCCTTGCCTTCGGCCTTGCTTTCGGCCTTGCTTTCGGCCTTGCCTTCGGCCTTGCCTTCGGCCTTACCTTCGGCCTTGCCTTCGGCCTTGCCTTCGGCCTTGCCTCCACCCCGCGCGAGCGTGCGCGAGCCCAGCAGTTGGCTGCGGCGATCGAGGCCGCCGAATTCACTGAGCGCGCAAGCGATGTCTTCCCAGTCAGCGCCGAGCCAGTAGTTGATGATGGCCGCCGCCGCCGCATTGAGCGCGTTGTGGCTGCCCGGCATGAGGTTGGTCCAATCGGCAATCCAGTACCCGTTCCAAAGCAAGCCGACTTTGTTGGTTGCCGCTTCGTACAAGACCTGAAAGTCCGACTCGGGCGAGAAGCCAAAGGTCGCGACCTCGCACTTCAGTCCCGCGCTCACCTGGCGCCGATGCGCGCCATCTTCGGCAATGAGCAACTTTCCGCCAACGCGCGCGGCAGGTAGACGCTCGGCGAATTCCTTGAAGCTCTGAATGATCTCGTCCAGCGACGAGTAGTAGTCGAGATGGTCTTCTTCGATGTTGTTGATCAGGCCGATGGTGGGGCGGTGCTGATGAAACGAGCGGTTGAACTCGCAGGCCTCGCAAACGAGAATTCCCGGATTGTCGAGCAGACGCCCACTCGCAATGACGGGCGAACCAGTGCGCGTGCCGCCGCCGAGCTGCGTGCAAGTTGCGCCGACGATCACGCTCGGGTCAAGCCCGCAGCGCATGCCGACCCACGAGGTCATCGCCGTCGTGGTGCTCTTTCCGTGCGTGCCCGCGATCGAAACCGCGGTCATGCCGCTCTGCGCAATTCCGAGCGCCTCGGCGTAAGTGATCCACTCGATTCCCTTGGCCTGCGCAGCGAGAATCTCAGGATGGCCGGGCTTGATCGCCGCCGACGCAATCACTAGGTCGGTCTCCTGCGGCAACGACTGCATCGCCGGCCCAACGCGGACATCGATTCCCGCCGCATCGAGGCGCTCAATCATGTCACCAGCCGACTGATCGGAGCCGGTCACATGGGCGCCGCGAAGGCGAAGCATCATGGCTAGGCCGCTCATGCCACATCCGCCAATGCCGACGAAATGCAGGTGTCGACCGTGGAAAGTCACGGAGTCGGGGAGTACAGGGTGGGTGTGCTGCTCGCTCAATGAAATCGCGCTCCTTGCGATGTTTTCTCGGATGACCGACGCCGTCTTTGGCGCGGAATCATCGACTTGTACCACGCCCGCGCGCCACTTTCTTCCCCGTGGTCGCGCATGGTTTTTTCATCCGCGCTTCGCTGCAATATTCAAGGCAAATCGGGTCGGTCGAGCACCCTCCGCCGCGGGCTTTGCAGGACCTGCGACCGTGGAAGATCAGGAGGTGGGAAAGCAAGCACCAATCCTCGCGCGGGAAGAGGGCCATCAGGTCGCGCTCGATCGATTGCACCGTTGTTGCCCGCGACAAACCGAGCCGATGGGAGAGGCGCTCGACATGGGTGTCCACCACGACGCCGGCGTTGATTGCGAAGCAGTTTCCCAGCACCACATTCGCAGTCTTGCGCGCAACGCCGCGCAGCAGCAGGAGTTCCTCCATCGAACTCGGCACGGCACTGTCAAAGCGCTCGACCAACAACTGGCAGGTCGCGTGAATCGCCTTGGCTTTGTTGCGAAAGAGACCGATCGAGCGGATGTACGGCTCGATCAACTCTGGAGTGGCGCGCGCGAAGTCGGCGGGGGTCGGAAATGCTTTGAAGAGCGCGGGAGTCGCGCGGTTGACCGACAGATCGGTGCACTGCGCCGACAGAATGGTCGCCAGAAGCAGTTCGTGTGGAACGGTCCAGTTGAGCTCGCAGTGCGCGTCGGGGTAACGGGCCTTGAGCGCGGCCAGGATCGCGTTGGCGCGGGCTTTCTGCGCTGCAGTCTTGCGCGGCAGCGGCGGAAGGGGGGGCGCGGATTGCGTCGCGGTCTTCGCCACGCTCCTACCCACGGCGCCAGCTCCGCCCGCTCGAATAGTTGCGGACGCTCGACCCGCCCGCGTTCCAAGCGCTCACCGCGATGAGGAAAAGCAACGCGAGCGCCTCGGTTCCAGCGATCCAGGACGCGCGTTGGTGCGCGGCGTCGACGGCGAGTTTGGGGCCGGAATCGGTGGCGTTGGCCAAGAGCTCGGTTGCCCGCCCAGTGCGTGCGGCGGTGCGATACTCGGCGTCGCGCGCAGTGAAGGCAGGTTGTGACCAGAAAGTTCCTACCAGCAGGGCCGTTGCCGCGACGGCGATCCAAACAAAGCGCGCGCCCGACCGAGTTGCGCGCGGGGCAAGAGCCACCTGCGCCAGCAAGGCCAACACCGCCAATGGCGCAAGCAGCAGGCGCACGCCGTCGGTCTTGGCGAAGACGCTTTCCGCAAGATGACCCGCCACCAACATGCGTCCTTGCTCGGGGCTGGCGGCGATGAAGCCTTCATAACCTTCGAGGGAAAGCGGCAGTCCACGCGCGGCGGGGAAGATCGATGCCGCTGCAATACCGCCCGCAAGCGCGAACGCCAGCCACAGGGCGATGAGCGTCCAGAAGAGAGTGTCGGCGATGCGTTGCATGGGGCGCATCCTACTTCGATGAACCGCTCGCCGCGTGCGGGCGCGTGCACACTCGCGCGAGGGCTACACTCCGCGCCGTGAATCGCTCCGCCAACTTCGATGCGAGGCCGCAACTCGCGGCGACCATCTCACCCCTGATCAGCGCCAACGAATGTGCCGACACGCGTGAGGCGCTGGCCTGGGCATCAAGCGTCGGCTATCGCGGAGTGCAACTTTCGGCGACCGAACCCGGCCTCCGACCGCGCGACCTTTCCAATTCCGCGCGGCGCGACCTAGCCGCCACCCTCGGACGGCTCGAACTCACCTGCTCCGGCATCGACTTCTTCATTCCGCCCGCGCATTTCAGCGATCCCGTGCATGTTTCCCGCGCATTTGAAGCGGTTGAGGCCACGCTGGAGTTCGCCGCCGCGTTCGGTCGCGCGCCCGTCACCGTGGCCTTGGGTGCCAACGAACAATGCGAGATCAGGCACGCCATCGCGGCTTCGGCCAGTCGGTTGGGCGTGGGCGTTCATCTTCCCGTTGTCAGCCTCGACGATGCCGCGGCGATCGAACTCCCGTTTGCCGCATCGCTCGATTGCGCGACGGTTCTGGGTGCCGGCGGAAAGCCCGAGGAGCTGGTGGCGCGATTGGGCGCGCGTCTGGGTTCGGTGCGTTTGGTCGACCTCTGGCGGAGCGGCCTTCGCGGAGCGATCCTCGAACCGCGCGAGTCACGCCTCGACGCGTTGGCGCTGCGCGTTGCGCTGGAAATCGCGGGATTTACTGCGCCACCGCTGGTCGACGCCCGGCAGTGGGCCAATCCGCGCCGAGGGCTCGAGCAGGTTCTCCAACGGTGGAACGCCCTGATTCCCGCCTGATATTGCGAGATTTCTCTCTCAACCCAATCAATTCAACGGTGTTGACCCATCGCCTGCTAGACTCGCGCCCCGCGCTTACCCGCGGCTTCTTTGGCGGTTTCTGAACGGACTTTGATGGATTTCTCCCATGGCACGACGAGGCACTCCCGCTCTCTATGAACTGCTCGGTCGCACCCGCGACGCGAAGAATCCGCTGAAGAATCCGGCGATGAATCCGCCCAACATTGCGCCCAACATTGCGCCCAACATTGCCACTGGGCTTCCTCCACGCACGGGCACCGCTCCTCGTGGCGTGGGGCCGTCGTCGAGCGCACCCAAGTCGACTGCATTCAAGGCGAGAGCATTCAAGATGCGGCTTCAACCTGCCACCATGCGCACGATCCGCCTCGTCGCCGCTGGAGTCATCGCCGTTGGACTCTTCGTGCTGGCTGCCATGTATCTACCGGCGTATCTACCAGCGTTTTCGCGCAGCAACAGTGAAAGCGATTCGGTTGCCGGCACCGAGTCCGACACGGCCAGCATCGAGCGCGCCGTTGCGGTGAATCCGATTCCGCAAGCAAATCCGGCTCCGAACAAGCCAGCTGAATCGAACGCTACTCGCGCGAATTCGAGCAAGCCAACCGCCGCAGCACCGGCCATTGCGTCCGAAAACTCGGCTCGAAACCCTGCAAAAAACCCGGCCGCTCCAGCCCAAAATCCCGCAGTCGCCATCGATCCAGAACTCGGCCTTCCGCTCGCGCCTGCCCAACGAGGACTCGACCCTCGCCAAGCTGGACTGCAGTACTGCGTTATCGCCTCGGTCCTCGAATCCAACGCTGAACGGCTCGTCCAATTCTGCCGCGAGCGTGGTCTTGACGCGTGGGTGGTTCCCGATCATAATGGTCGACTTCGCGAAATCACCGTCCTGCCTGGAATTCCAAAGTCGGAATCGAAGGGCGCGGCGGCGAAGGCTCTTGAAGTTCGGATCCGTAAGGTCGGCGCAATGTGGAAAGCCGCGGCCAAGGGGAACTCCGATTTTGAGGACCGTTACTTCAAACTTTATAACGGCTGAGCAGTCGCAGCAGCCCAAAACTTGTTCGTGAACGCCGTTACGACGGTGCGCGCAGCAAACGCAGGAAATAGGCAAAACCATGAGCATTCACAGCAGTCTTAAGACCAAGTCCGGCGCGCTCAACCAGCACCGCAATGTCCTTACCCGCGACGAGCGTGTCGCCAAGCTCACCGCCGCCGATGTGTTCGCGGCTGGCAAGAACTCGCCGCTCGGTCTTCCGAAGGTGCTCAGCATCAAGATCGCCGCCGGCAAGAAGCCGAAGAAGGATCCTGCTGCCGCTGATGCCGCCGCTCCCGCCAAGGGCGCGAAGGGTGGAGCGAAGGCCGCTGCGGCACCAGCCGCCAAGGCCGCCGCTAAGCCAGCCGCCAAGAAGAAGTGATCCCGTTCTCCTCCTGAACGTGCAGCCTTGCGCGCAAGACGGCGCTGTCTTGAATTCATGCAATACTCCAACGCCTCCGACTCCAGTCGGAGGCGTTGTGCTTTCACCAACTGCTTCCGCGTACCTCACTTTCCCATCCGACCCGCGCGCTACTCCGATGCCAAACGCAATCACCGATCGCCTCGATGTCACCAAGCTCCTTTCCCACCGAGCCAACTCGATTGACGCCAGTGGGATTCGCAAGGTGTTCGACCTTGCAGCGAAGATGAAGGATCCGATCAACCTCTCGATCGGCCAACCTGACTTTCCCGTGCCTGATCTGCTCAAGGCCGCGGCAATCAAGGCGATCCAAGAAGATCGCAACGCCTACACGCCTACCCAAGGTTGTCCCGAACTGCTCGCGGCGATCTGGAACCGCCTCGGCTCCGAAGTCGGCTGGCACAAGGATGTGGAGCACGGGCTCTCGGCGATTGTCACCAGCGGTACCAGTGGCGCGTTGGTGTTGGGCATGATGTGCCTGCTCGACGATGGCGACGAGGCGATCGTTCCCGATCCGTACTTCGTCATGTACCCGGCTCTGGCCGCGCTCACCGGCGGCAAGATCGTGCTCTGCGACACCTACCCCGACTTTCGCATGACGGCGGCCAGGATCGAGAAGCTCATCACCCCGCGCACCAAGGCTGTGCTGATCAACAGCCCGGGAAACCCGACCAGCGTTGTGCTCTCGGCACGCGAGCTGCAGGACATCGTCGACCTTTGCCGCGCCCGTGGCATCTTGCTGATCTCCGACGAGATCTACGACGAGTTCACTTTCAGCGAATCGCGCGAGGACGGGAAGTTTCCGACGCCGGCGCGCTTCACCCAAGATTGCTTGCTCATTCGCGGCTTCGGCAAGACCTACGGCTGCACTGGTTGGCGCCTGGGCTATGTCGCCGGTCCGCACGAGATCGTGCAGTCGATCGCGAAGTTGCAGCAGTACACCTATGTTTGCGCACCGAGCATGGCGCAATACGCCGCGGCGCACGCCTACGAAATCGACATGCAGCCCTGGGTTGATCGCTTCGAGCGGCGCCGCGACATGGTGCTCGAGGCATTTCGCGGCCTGACCGAAGTCGCCCGCCCAGGCGGCGCGTTCTACGCCTTCGTCAAAGTTCCGCCGAGCCTCGGCATGACCGGTTCAGAGTTCGTCGAGCACGCAATCGCGCGCGGCGTGCTCATTATTCCCGGCAAGGTGTTCTCCAAGCACGACACCCATTTCCGCCTTTCATTCGCGGCAAAGGAAGAGACGCTCGCGCGTGGGCTGGCGGTGCTCACTGCAATCATGCGGGGAGATTGATCGGTGGCGGGTGGAGAAAAATAAAAACCGCTGTCTGAGATTTTGTCCCAGAGCAGCGGCGGGTGGATGGCCAGAAGTTCAGTGTCGCGTTTGCGCGGTTCGACCCGCACGCCCTCGACAAACTCTTCATCCGACAATTCGATGACGGAGTTCAATCTGCCCCCGAAATTTCCGTGATCTTGCTTACGCAGCCTCGATCAGGGGTGCGATTGTGCGGGCAGTGGCGAAAACCAACAGTAAAAAGCCGCGCGCCGCACTTTGAGATGCGGCGCGCGGGCTTTTTGCTGTTGGCTTGGCTTGCGGGCTTTACTTGCCCTGAGGCTTGGGCTTCGCAGCGCCTGGGCCACCCGAGTTGTTGGAGCCGAGCTTGACGCTGTCTCCCGGAGGAGCGACTGCGGCTTCGCCAGCGGGGCGAATGTCCTTGGCGTCGAGCGACTTGGAATTGCCGCTGTCATCGCATCCGGCGAGGAGGATGCAGGCGGACGCGCAAGTGAGAGCGAGAAGAGTCTTCATGGAAGTCCTTTCTGAAAGCCCCGACGCAGCGCTCCATGACGATGGCAGCCTGGGGCGGGGGAGGTTTGATGACTGCGTCACGATCATGAATGGAACGGGGAGAGAGTCTCCACGAAACCAGTTCTCGTATTGAAATCGGGCGGGGGCTTTAGGTCAAGTGGTCGGCTTGGTTACTGCCCCGTCGAAATCCGCGCTGGCGTTTCTCGTGGCGCGAGCCATCGCCACTGTGTGTGGTAGGTCGAGTCGTTGTCGGCAACGCCCACATTGATTGAAAGGCCGTTCAAGTCGGTTCCTGCGGGAATGGCGCTGCGAAGAACATCGATGGCCAGGTTCCAGCTTTGTTGGGAGCTGGTCAGGGTGATAGCCAGATCCGTGCTCGGTTGCAGTTTCGAGCGGTCGGCCGAGAGCGACCGAATGACGGGCGCGAGAGTGCCTTGGGTGAAAGTCACCAGGAATTCGCGGGAATCGGGCCCCTCGCCGAGCACAACGCGCACGCCGTCGCCGAGCGGGTCGTCGAGCGGGGCCTTGGAATCGCTGACCTTGGAACTGCGCGCCGCAGCGTCTGCGCTGAACTGCAGATCGGGCACGGTGAGCGCGATACGCATCGCGCTGTCGCCGGCGCCGACGAGGAAACGCGCGCTGGCGTTGCGTTCCGGGGGGTCGAACTCCGAGTTGGTCCAGACGGCGATCGAATACGGGGTTGCGGCATCGAGGTCGCTGGCCAGTTGAGGCGCGCGCAGCAGGGGGATCCGCCCGCGCAGCAGCACGGGAACACGGCGTTCTTTGCTGTCGCTGTAGGTGGCCACGATCTCGAATGGCGGCGGCTCGGGCGGCAGGGCCTGGGCGCCGCATCGCGCCGAGACCTTGACCACGCGCGATTCACCAGCGGCGAGCACGAACTTCGGCGGATCAAAGTCGAGCGCGAACGGCGTGTTGATGTCGGTGGTCCAAGGATTGAAGGTGTCGATGGCGGTCCGACTGGTCCACACGCGCGTGATCGGCTTGCCGTCCTCGCGATCCACCACTTCCCACGGCGCGGCGGGCGCGGTGGCGCGGAACGCAAAATCCACGGCGCGATCAAGCGGATTGCGCACCTCAACCTCAACGCTGCCACTCGTCGGTTGGCCAAGCGCATCGGCCACCGCGCCGCGCAGGGTCACGCAATCGCGCGTGGTCTTGAGTTTGTAGGCGAGGTCTTGATCGGCCTTGGTGATCCAGTCGACCGGGAGCGTGCAGCCGGCGATCTGGTGATAGGGCTCGATCTTGCCGGTTTCGTCGATGATCACAAAAGTCACATGCTGCAGCTGTCCGGCCAGCGGATGTTGGTCAATTGCGCCGCCGCAGGTTCCCAGCACCAAAAACGGAATGCCGTCGCGAGCGGGTAGTGCTTGCAGTGCGTGGTAATGGCCGGCGATCACATAGTCAACGCCGTGCTTGACCAACATCGGTTGCACGCGCTCGTCCCAGCGCGTCGGCTTGTGGTCCCAGAGCGGGCGATGAAAGAGCAGAATGATCGGACGATTGCGCTGCTCGAGTCGGGCGAGGGTCGCATCGAGCCACGACAGTTGTTCGTCGGAGAACCCTGGTTCGATGCGGCCATCGCCGTCCTCGGTGTTGAGGATGACGAAGCTCGCGAATTCGAGTTCGACGGCGTAGTACAGCGGCCCGAACAGCGCGTGAAACTCGTCGGCAAACGATCGGTCGTTGGCGTCGCGCTTTCCGCTCACAAGGTCGTGATTTCCCGCCGTTGGATAGAAGGGCATGCGCAGCGCGCGCATGATTGCCAGGAAGTCCTCGCGTTCCTTGGTGACCGCCGAATGGTCGCGCGAGTAACCCTGCACGAGGTCGCCGACGCAGAACACGGCATCGGGCGATTCCCGGTTGAGGTCATGGACCGCTTCGCGCAGATATCGAAGTCCCCAGTCGCGACCGGTAGTTCGGTCGGGCACGATGGCAATGACTTGGCGCCGCGGCGACGGAGCCTGGACCACGGTCTGTCCATCGCGCGCGCCACCAACGGGCGATTGCTCAAAGGCGGGCGGAACCGCAAATGTGAGGAAGATTCCCGATGCAAGAAGGGCAGTGCTGAGCATTCGGGGAGGGTACCGCGGCAAGAAACTGTTGGTATCAGGGCAGGAAAGAGCCTGAAACACCCCCTAGAACGCGTGTCAAGAAAAATGTGTGGAGTCTGACCCAAGTTGGCCGAACGAAGGTGGAGTCTGCGTGGTTTTCCTTCGCAGAGCTTGATGAAGCTGAGTCCGCCGAGGGAGGCGGACTCGACTTCAGAAAGCCAAACGCCTGCGCGTGATTCGAAATGCTCGAGTCACACGATGGCGACCCGCTGGGAAGTTCGGCGTCTTGAACGAGTCATCTTTCTCCCCTCCGCCCCGTCCGCTCAGAACCCTGATCGAACGGGGTTTTTCTATGTCCACCTGCGAGCGATTCTCCGCGCGCAGTTACATCAGGTTCGTTCGTGCTGGTTCGCCAATCGGCACAGGCTTGCGGGTCGCAAGGTCGACCATCGCCCAGCGGCTGGTGGCGCGCACGCACTCGACCCCGTCGCCCATGCGCACGATGCGTGTTGCCCGCGTGAGGCTCGTTCGTCCGAGGTCTTGCACCCAGGTGATGAGCAGCATCTTCTCGCCAGCAAACGCCTCGGCGAGGTAGTTGATTTCATGTCGCGCCACAAACCACATGCGCCCTTGTGCGGCGAGGTCTGCGCGTGCAGCGCCCGCGGCGTCGCCATGGCGCGCGGCGATGAGGTCGATCCAGGAAACGATTGTGATGTTGTTCAGGTGGGGGACCAGCGCACTGGTCTCGTCGCCGCGGACGGTGCGGGTGAGCGCGAATACACCGCGGGCGGGCAAGTCGCGCAGCGGGAGGAGCTCGTCGGCGGTGGCGAGGTGGAAGTCGTCAACCTTCATCGCGGGTGAGCGTAGCATGGCGCCATGAATGCTTCCGCCGACGAGCCCCGCCCGACGCACCTCGACCTCGAGCGCCTACGCGGACTCACGATCACTTGGAGCGACGGGGTCGAGCAATTTCTGAGCGTGGTGGCATTGCGTCGGCATTCGCCATCGGCCGACCAGCGCGAGCTGCGCGCGGAGATGGCGCGCAATCCGTTTACCGTCCTCCCGAGTTCCGATGCAAGCAGCGGGCCGCTGCGCGCCGATGCGGTCGAGCCCATCGGCCACTACGCGGTGCGCATCCGCTTTAGCGATGGCCACGACACGGGGATCTACACCTGGAAGTACTTGCGCGAGCTCGGCGAAAAACATGGGAAAACCAAGGCGAATCCGTGATCGCGCGCGGTTCGTACAATCGCGCCCCATGCAGCCAGTAACGCAAGTCTTCACGCAAGTCTTCCCGCAAGTCTTCCCGCAAGTCATCCCGCAAGCAAACGCCGTTGCCGTCGAGAATCCCTTGACTGAATCCAATGTATCCACTCATGCTGGTGACTTGCTCGTTGCGCGCATCGAGCGCGCGGGCAGCGCGACCTGCGTTGGGCTTGACCCGGTCGTCGATCGACTTCCCTCCGAGTTGGCGCCGACCGACGCCTCCGACAACGCCCAATGCGCGCGCGCAATCGAACGCTTCTCTCTTGGAGTGATCGAGTCGGTCGCCGCCGACACCGCCGCGGTGAAGATCCAGGCCGCCTGCTACGAGCGCTACGGAGTCGAGGGTTACGCGGCCTTGTGGCGCGTGATTGCCGGCGCGCGCGCGAGCGGACTGGTCGTTGTTCTCGATTTCAAGCGCGGTGATATCGGCATTTCCGCCGAGCATTACGCCGCCAGCGCCCGCAACGCCGGCGCGCACTGGACCACCATCAACGCGTATCTCGGCGCCGA
>Ga0114978_10001251_pt1 | contig 21441 bp, 15 predicted proteins | sample S_140212_EF_Meta_FD_87027 | JGI IMG/M metagenome (GOLD analysis project Ga0114978, IMG submission 87027) | Freshwater microbial communities from Lake Simoncouche, Canada to study carbon cycling - S_140212_EF_MetaG | ecosystem: Environmental > Aquatic > Freshwater > Lake | place: Lake...
ATAAAGTCATCTGCTTCAATCCACAGTTCACGCGTGAAATGAAATTCACGGCTACCCCATTCAGGATGCTGTGGGTGGCGGGGTGCAGAGCATGGCTCTTTGGTAGCGCCATCAAAATTTTCGACGACGAGTTTGAGCGGCCTTAATACTGCCGTAGCACGTGGCGCCCTGACTTCGAGATCATCGCGCAGAGCTTGATCTAGTGTACTCATATCAATCCAGCTATCGGCCTTCGAGACGCCAATACGCTCGCAGAACAAGCGAATACTTTCTGGGGTATAGCCACGACGACGAATACCAACAATTGTGGGCATTCGAGGATCGTCCCAACCATCGACATGTTTTTCTTCAACCAGCTGCAAGAGCTTACGCTTGCTGGTGATGGTGTAAGTCAGGTTAAGGCGTGCGGATTCATATTGGTGAGGTACTGGATCTTTGAAGACACCCAATTCTTTTAAGGAGCTGACGATCCAGTCGTAAAGCGGACGATTATTCTCAAATTCCAGTGTGCATATTGAGTGAGAGACATTCTCTAAGGCATCAGAGATGCAATGCGTGAAATCATATAAGGGGTAAATACACCATTGATTACCAGTTCGATGGTGATCAATATGGCGAATACGGTAAACGACGGGATCGCGCATCACAATATTTGGATGCGCCATATCGATCTTTAGGCGTAAGACATGCTCACCATCTTTAAACTTGCCTGCACGCATGGCGCGAAAGAGTGCCAGATTTTCTTCTGGACTGCGGTCGCGATAAGGGCTATTTTTTCCTGCTTGGCCAAAGTTGCCGCGATTGGTATGAATGTCATCAGCACTTTGGCTATCAACATAGCCCTTACCATTTTGAATTAGGATTTCTGCAAACTCATAGAGACGATCAAAATAATCGCTGGCGTGATAAAGGTGGGTGCCCCAATCAAACCCCAGCCATTTGACTGCATCCAAAATGCTATCGGCGTACTCAACATCCTCTTTAACCGGGTTGGTGTCATCTAGGCGCAGATTACAACGTGCTCCACCGGCTTGATTGTTGTAATCTGCAGCCAAACCAAAGTTCAAGCAAATACTTTTAGCATGACCAATATGCAAGTAGCCGTTGGGCTCGGGAGGAAAGCGCGTAATGATCGATGGAATGGGCTCACCCACTAAACTGGTGCGCTGTGAAAAAGCGCCGCTAGCTAAGTCATGATCAATGATCTGACGTAAAAAGTTAGAGGGTTCTGTGACTGTGCTGGCAGCTACTTTCGAGGGTTTGCTATCTTGGGACATAGCCACATTGTAGAGAAAACCAGTGACCCATAAAGAAAAAGCCCGCAAACTGCTGCGGGCTTTTTTCGGGGTGAGAGTGATTACTCCTCCACAAATACCTCTTCGCGACTCTTCTTCACTGCTGGAAGAGCTACTATAACAATCATTAGCGCTGCTGCAATGAGAAGGCCTAATGAAAGTGGTCGAGTAAGGAAGGTTGTAAAGTCGCCGCGGGAGAGAAGTAAGGCGCGGCGGAAGTTCTCTTCCATCATTGGACCCAAAACGAAGCCCAAGAGCAACGGAGGAGGCTCGCAACCCAGTTTAAAGAAGACATAACCGATGACGCCAAAAGCTGCGGTTACATAAACGTCAAATACAGTGTTATTGACGGTATACACGCCAATACAGCAGAAAACCAGAATTGCTGGATAGAGAAGACGGTAAGGGATCTTTAACAGCTTGACCCAGATACCAATCATCGGCAAGTTCAAGACGATCAGCATCACGTTACCAATCCACATGGACGCAATCAGACCCCAGAATAAGGCTGGATTGCTGGTCATGACTTGCGGACCTGGTTGAATGTTGTGAATGGTCATTGCACCAACCATCAAGGCCATCACCGCATTTGGTGGGATACCTAGAGTGAGCAATGGAATAAAGGAGGTTTGTGCAGCAGCATTGTTTGCTGATTCTGGACCAGCAACACCTTCAATCGCACCCTTACCAAACTCATGGCTGTACTTGGAAGATTTTTTCTCAACCGAGTAGGCACCAAATGCTGCCAAAGCAGCGCCGCCGCCCGGCAGAATACCCAAGATAGAACCAATGGTAGTGCCACGAAGGATCGAAGGAATCATGCGTTTAACATCGGTCTTACTGGGAATCATGCTGGTAACTTTATTGAGGAAGCCCTCGTCGTCAGCCTTTTTCTCAAGGTTATTCATGATTTCAGCGAAACCGAAAACACCCATTGCAACTGAAACAAAGCCAATGCCGTCACTCAATTCTGGAATATCAAACGCATAGCGGGATACACCAGAGTTCACATCAGTACCAATCAAGCCCATCAAGAGACCTAAGATGATCATGCCGATCGCCTTAATCAGTGATCCAGAGGCTAAAACGACTGCACCAATTAAACCAAGAACCATGAGCGAGAAGTACTCCGCAGGCCCAAACTTAAAGGCTAATTGTGAGAGTGGGGCAGCAAATGCAGCCAAAATCAAAGTCGCTACACAGCCTGCGAAAAAGGAGGCTGTACCCGCAGTAAATAATGCAACACCGCCACGACCATTTTTGGCCATTTGGTAACCATCAATCGCCGTCACCACCGAGGACGTTTCTCCTGGGATGTTTAGCAAAATGGCAGTAGTTGAACCACCGTATTGTGAGCCGTAATAAATACCGGCCAACATAATCAAGGCAGCAATTGGAGGCAGTGCATAGGTTGCTGGTAAGAGCATCGCAATCGTAGCTACAGGTCCTAGACCTGGAAGCACGCCAATGAGGGTTCCTAAAACGCACCCAATTAAGCAATACAGCAGATTTTGCAGGGTAAACGCAGTTTCAAAGCCCAGGGCTAAATTAGCAAATAATTCCATTTTTCAGTGTCCCGGTTTTATGATTGTAGGAAGAATGGCAGTAGAGGGAACTGAAGTTTCAGGCCCAATACAAATACTGAGTAGGTAAAGGCGATCAACACTACCGCATTGATTAACGCTACCTTCCAGCTGAATTCGCGGCTAGCGCTGGAAGCAATCATCACCAGAACCAAAACAGCGACGATAAATCCCATCTTTGGTAGGAGCAAGCCATAAAGCACGATTGAGCCGGTGATCAGTCCAATGATTTTCCAGTTGAATTTTGGAATGGATTCTATGGCTGCTTTTGCACTCATAGATTTCACTAAAACTAGTAATCCTAGGGCCACCATCACCATTCCCAGCCAGAATGGGAAATAACCCGGCCCCATTTTGGCTGCTGTGCCGTATTGATACTGCCTAGCAATGATGGCGAAGAATAGGCCGATGACCATATACATGATCCCCGCCCCAAAGTCTCGTTGATTACGAATTTTCAAGTTGCGCTCCTTTTATATCGACTTAAGTGCCGATCTATTTATTGATGTTGTCAGATTGTATGTCAGGATTGGAATGATTTGTCTATGGTTTGCCCGTGACTAGTGCTAATGCGATAATTATTGATATGAAAGTCTCCCAAATTCGCCAGTCTTACCTGGATTTTTTTGCCCAAAAGGGCCATCAAATAGTCCCCTCGAGCCCAGTAGTCCCTGGAAATGACCCTACTCTCCTCTTTACTAATGCGGGTATGAACCAGTTTAAGGACGTATTTTTGGGGTTTGATAAGCGTCCTTATCACCGGGCCACCACTGCCCAAAAGTGTATCCGTGCAGGGGGCAAACATAATGATTTGGATAATGTCGGTTATACCGCCCGCCACCATACTTTTTTTGAGATGTTGGGAAATTTCTCGTTTGGCGATTATTTCAAGCAGGAAGCCATCCAGTTTGCCTGGGATTTATTGACCCAAGTATTTAAGCTGCCAAAAGAAAAGCTGCTGGTTACCGTTTACGCAGAAGATGACGAGGCCTATGCCATTTGGAAAGACCAGATTGGGATTCCTGCCGATCGCATTATTCGCATTGGTGATAACAAAGGCGCGCGTTACGCTTCAGATAATTTCTGGATGATGGGCGATACCGGACCTTGCGGCCCTTGCACTGAAATTTTTTATGATCACGGTGATCATATTCCAGGGGGTCCTCCTGGCAGTCCAGAAGAAGATGGCGATCGTTTCATTGAAGTCTGGAATAACGTATTTATGCAGTTCAATCGTGATGAAGCGGGTGTTATGCATCCATTGCCTAAGCCTAGCGTCGATACCGGCATGGGTCTTGAGCGGATAGCTGCCATCTTGCAACACGTTCACTCTAATTATGAAATCGACCTCTTTGTTAATCTGCTTAAGACTGCTAAGGATGCGGTAGATGCTGCTGGTGGTGAGCATTGTGATGCTGCTAGCCCTTCACTGAAAGTCATTGCTGATCACATTCGTGCTTGTAGTTTTATTGTGGTGGATGGAGTGATTCCCGGTAATGCAGGGCGCGGCTATGTATTGCGCCGGATTGCACGCCGTGCGATTCGTCATGGCTATAAGCTAGGTGCACGTAAACCATTCTTCTATCAATTGGTACCAGCACTGGTAAAAGAGATGGGTGATGCTTATCCAGAATTACGTGCTGCGCAAGATAAAGTGGGTGAGGTACTCAAGCAAGAAGAAGAGCGCTTCTTTCAAACGATTGCGAATGGCATGGAGATTTTGGATAGTGCATTGGCTGGTGGTGCCAAAGTAGTTGATGGCGAAACCGCTTTCCGCTTACATGACACCTTTGGCTTCCCATTGGATTTGACGGCAGACGTTTGTCGCGAACGTGGTGTGACGGTGGATGGCGCAGGTTTTGAAGTCGCCATGCAAAAGCAGCGTGATCAAGCAAGGGCAGCTGGTAAGTTTAAGGTAGCTCAAGGTTTGGACTACAAAGGCAAGCCCACCCAGTTCCATGGTTATGACACTCTCAAACATGAGGGCGCTAAAGTGACGGCGCTCTATGTTGATGGTTCTGAAGTCGCCGCAGTAAAAGCTGGCGATGCTGCTGTGATCGTGCTAGATAACAGCCCCTTCTATGCTGAATCTGGTGGCCAAGTGGGCGATCAAGGTGAGCTGCGCAATGAATCTGTACGTTTTTCAGTAGCCGATACCTTCAAGATCCAAGCGGATGTATTTGGTCACCAGGGTGAAGTGCTTGAGGGTGAACTCAAAGTGGGTGATGTACTCAATGCTTTAGTTGATGTTCAGCAAAGAACCGATACGATGCGCAATCATAGTGCTACCCATATCTTGCATAAGGCGCTGCGTGAAGTCTTGGGTGATCACGTGCAGCAAAAAGGTTCTCTAGTAGATGCTGCCAAGACCCGTTTTGACTTTGCACACAATGCTCCAATTACGGCCGAACAGATCCGTCGTATTGAAGATATCGTGAATGCTGAGATTTTGGCTAATACAGCTACCTCTGGAAAAGTGATGTCCTTGGATGATGCGCAAAAGACGGGCGCCATGATGCTATTTGGTGAGAAGTATGGCGATGAGGTGCGCGTTCTAGAAATCGGTAGCTCAAAAGAGTTGTGTGGCGGTACCCACGTTTCTCGCACTGGTGATATCGGCAGCCTGAAGATTATCTCTGAAGGTGGCGTCGCTGCTGGCATTCGTCGTGTGGAGGCGGTGACTGGCAATAATGCACTGCAATACCTGCAAAGTCTGGAAGATAAAATCAATGAAGCTGCAGCGATTCTTAAAACGCATCCAGGTGATTTAGTCAATCGTGTCGCGCAATTACAAGAGAGTTTGCGTCACGCTGAACGCGATTTAGAAAAAGTGAATTCCAAATTTGCTGCTAGCCAAGGCGATGAGTTGGCAGGCCAAGCCATTGATATCAACGGTTTGAAGGTCTTGGCTGCGCGCTTAGACGGCGCTGATGCCGGTGTTCTGCGTGAAACCATGGATGCACTCAAAGCAAAATTGAAAACTGCGGCGATTGTTTTGGCCTCCGTTCAAGGTGATAAGGTGAGCATCATTGCTGGTGTTACAGCAGACTCAATCGGCAAAGTGAAAGCAGGCGATCTGGTGAACTTTGTGGCGCAACAGGTTGGCGGTAAAGGGGGCGGTAAGCCAGAGATGGCAATGGCTGGCGGTAACGATCCCAGCAAGTTAGGTGCTGCATTAGATGCCGTGAAGGATTGGGTGGCCAGCAAATGAGTAATGTAGAGAGCATTGTATTTAATGCAGAAGTAGATGCTATCGGTATGAACTGCCCTTTGCCCATCTTGCGTACTAAGAAAGCTTTAGCAACCATGCAGTCTGGTGAAGTCCTCAAAATCAAGGCAACGGATTCAGGGGCAGCACGAGATTTTCCTGCCTTTGCCAAACAAACGGGTAATGAGCTGATTGCTAGCAGTACCGAAGGCGATGTCTTGGTGTTCTTCCTAAAGAGAAGATAATAGGCGCTGGATGAAATCGAATTTACGTTAAAGAGCGGCTCTTTAAATACGCTGCAAAGTCAGCAGATACTTCTGGGTGGCGCAGTGCAAATTCTACTGAAGCTTTGAGGTATCCAAGCTTGCTACCGCAGTCATAGCGTACCCCATCATATTCATAAGCAAACACAGGCTCTTCCTTGAGCAAGGTTGCAATCGCATCGGTGAGTTGGATTTCCCCGCCAGCGCCAGGCTTGAGATTACGAATATGTTTGAAAATATCTGAGGATAGGACGTAGCGACCAACGACGGCTAAGTTAGAAGGTGCATCCTTGGGTTGTGGTTTTTCCACGATGCCGTTGAGGCGGTAAATGCCTTTAGCTACTTCTGAACCAGCGACGATTCCGTAAGAACTACTTTTAGCGGGATCAATTTTTTCAACTGCAATGACAGAGCCATTTTGCTCATTAAATACTTTGAGCATTTGTTTGAGAACGGGAGGTTGCCCGTCTAATAAGTCATCAGCCAAGATGATGGCGAATGGCTCATCACGAACTAATTTTTCTGCGCACAATACTGCATGACCCAAACCCAGAGCTTCAGGCTGGCGCACATAGACGCAATCAACGTGGCTTGGCTTCACACTGCGGACAATTTCTAGTAAAGCTTGTTTATTTTTAGCCTCGAGTTCGGCTTCAAGCTCGTACGCTTTATCAAAGTGATCTTCAATGGCGCGTTTACTGCGACCCGTGACGAAAATCATTTCAGTAATACCGGCAGCAATAGCTTCTTCTACTGCATATTGAATCAGTGGTTTATCAACCACATTGAGCATCTCTTTTGGGCTTGCCTTAGTAGCTGGTAAGAAGCGGGTGCCCAAGCCTGCAACGGGGAATACTGCTTTGGTAACGGGTTTGGTATTCATCGACATTGCGAATTTCACTCTCTTATTATTTCAATCGCTCTAATTGAGCAACAAGCTTCTCATGATTTAGCTCAAATTCTAAAAGACGTTGCTTTTCCTGGGCCACAACTTCTTGCGGAGCACGAGCTACAAAGCTTTCATTATCAAGTTTAATGCGTGCTTTGATTATTTCATTGGCAATGCGCTCAATTTCTTTGCTTAACCGCGCCTTCTCAGCTACGACGTCCACTTCAATTTTTAATAGTAGTTTCATACTGCCAACTAGAGCCATAGGGGCTCCAGGAGCGTCTTTCTCTAGCACAGACTCATCGCTATAGATTTTGACTTCAGATAATTTCGCTAAAGCGGTGAGGTATGGAGTAGCTTTTTCTAAGAACGCGTTGGGGCCACTGATCCAAAGCGGGACTTTCTGTCCAGGGGGCACTTGCATTTCACCCCGTAGGTTTCTACAGGCATCCACAATCGATTTAATTTGGGCAACCCACGCTTCACTTTGCTCATCAATTTTCTCGGGCTGAGCAACAGGGTAAGGTTGTAATGCAATCGTTTGCTTTTCTTGGTTAACCAGTTCTTTGCCGGACAGGGGTGCGACCGTTTGCCAAAGCGTTTCAGTGATAAATGGAATCAGTGGATGCGCCATGCGCAAGATGGTTTCGAGAACGCGTAACAAAGTACGGCGAGTTGCGCGTTGTTGCGCAGGAGTGCCAGTTTGCAGTTGCACCTTAGCCAGCTCTAAATACCAATCGCAATACTCATCCCAGACAAATTGATAGATGCTGCTAGCAATATTGTCAAAACGATAGTTCTGGAAGCCTTTTGCTACCTCAGCTTCGGTCCTTTGGAGTTGGGACACAATCCAGCGGTCTGCGGGTGAGAAATCTAAGTAGCCTTCTGGGCCACACTGGTTGTCGCAAGGTGCGAAGCCATTATCTTCATCGCTACCAGGACAGTTCATCAAAACAAAGCGAGTGGCATTCCAAAGCTTATTACAGAAGTTGCGATAACCTTCGCAGCGCTTCTGGTCAAAGTTAATGTTGCGACCAAGTGAAGCAAGGGAAGCAAAGGTGAAACGCAATGCATCCGTACCAAATGCCGGAATGCCATCTGGAAATTCTTTTTTAGTTTTCTTACTGATACTGTCGGCTTGCTTAGGATTCATGAGGCCGGTAGTGCGCTTACCAACCAATTCTTCAATCTTGATACCATCGATTAAATCGATTGGATCCAATGTATTGCCTTTGGACTTGCTCATCTTTTGACCTTCTGCGTCACGAACTAAGCCGTGAACATAGACGGTGTGGAATGGCACCTTGCCAGTGAAGTGGCAAGTCATCATGACCATGCGAGCTACCCAGAAGAAGATGATGTCAAAACCAGTTACCAATACGGATGATGGTAAGAAGTGATTTAAAGCGGGAGTTTTTTCTGGCCAGCCCAATGAGCTAAAGGGCACGAGGGCTGAACTAAACCAGGTATCGAGAACATCAGGATCACGGCTAAGAGGGCCTGTGTAGCCCGCAGTAGCAGCTTTTGCTTGAGCTTCTTGTTCTGAGCGCGCCACAAAGATCTGACCGTCATCACCATACCAAGCAGGGATTTGATGGCCCCACCAGAGTTGGCGAGAAATACACCAGTCTTGAATGTTTGCCAACCATTGGGTGTAAGTGTTAATCCAGTTTTCTGGCACGAGTTTGATATCACCCTTAGTTACCGCATCTAGGGCAGCGCCTGCAATCGATGAACCCGGTTGATATTGATTATCTGGACTAGGCTTAGACATCGCCACAAACCACTGATCAGTTAGCATGGGTTCAATAATCGTTTGGGTACGATCACCACGTGGCACCATCAATTTATGGGGTTGAACTTTTTCTAATAAACCTGCCGTATCCAAATCAGCAACAATTTGTTTGCGAGCAGCAAAGCGCTCCATGCCTTGATATACAGTGGGAGCGTTATCATTAATTTTGGCATCCAAAGTCAGGATATTGATCAGTGGTAATTGATGACGTTGTCCAACTGCGTAGTCATTAAAGTCATGCGCAGGAGTCACCTTCACTACACCGGTACCAAAGCTTACATCTACATAGTCATCTGCAATGATCGGAATTTGACGATTGCACAAAGGCAAATGGACTGATTGACCAATCAGATGCTTGTAGCGTTCATCTTCTGGGTTCACCATCACTGCAACGTCGCCTAGCAAGGTCTCTGGGCGGGTAGTGGCAACAGTCAAGTGACCTAGGCCATCGGCTAATCGATAGCGGATGTGCCACATAGAGCCATCTTCTTCTTCGCTTACCACTTCTAAATCAGAAACTGCAGTGCCTAAAACAGGATCCCAATTGACCAAACGTTTGCCGCGATAAATGAGCCCTTGTTCATGTAGACGAACGAATACTTCCACCACTGCTTTGGACATCTTGCTATCCATTGTGAAATATTCTTTACCCCAATCAATCGAAGCACCTAAGCGACGAATCTGACGAGTGATGGTATTTCCAGAGGCTTCTTTCCATTCCCACACTTTTTCTAAAAACTTTTCACGACCTAAGTCATGGCGGGAAACTTTTTGGGCATCAAGTTGACGCTCAACCACAATTTGTGTGGCAATACCAGCGTGGTCAGTTCCAGGCACCCACAACGTATTTTTGCCAGACATGCGGGCATGACGCACCAAGCCGTCCATGATGGTTTGATTAAATGCGTGACCCATATGTAGGGTCCCGGTGACATTAGGTGGTGGGAGCTGAATGGAAAAGTCATCTTTACCTTCATCCATGCTGGCGTCGGCAATCCCTCTGCGTTCCCACTCTGGCCCCCAGTAGGCTTCAATCGGGGCGGGTTCATAGGATTTAGCGAGTTCGTCAACCGAACCAACTGCTGGTGAATTAGGGGTATTTGAGGCATTTGGCATAAGAGGCAAATTATAATTGGGCTGATGTACTCAGACCTACTCGCGAACCTCAATCCAGAACAGCGCGAGGCAGTGACCCTTCCGCCCGTTAACTCAAATGACCAAGCCCAATCAGCTTTGATTTTGGCAGGGGCTGGTAGCGGCAAGACTCGCGTTCTCACTACCCGGATAGCCTGGTTGATCCAAACGGGTCAGGTATCGCCAATTGGCGTCCTGGCGGTCACCTTTACGAATAAGGCTGCCAAAGAGATGATGGTGCGCCTAAGTGCCATGTTGCCCATTAATACTCGGGGGATGTGGATTGGCACCTTCCATGGCCTTTGCAATCGATTATTGCGTGCCCACCATAAAGAGGCAGGTTTACCATCCACCTTCCAAATTTTGGATACCCAAGATCAGCTATCTGCCATTAAGCGACTTTTAAAGGGTTTAAAGGTCGATGATGAAAAATACCCCCCTAAGCAATTGCAGTACTTCATTGCGCATGCCAAGGAGCGTGGTCAACGAGCCAAAGATTTGTCTGCAGGAGATGACTTTCAGGCCAAGATGGCACAACTGTATGCGGCCTATGATGAGCAGTGTCAGCGCGAAGGGGTCGTAGACTTTGCTGAGTTGTTATTACGCAGTTATGAGTTACTCAAACACAGCGAGCCTATTCGGACACATTATCAAGAACGTTTTCGTCACATCTTGATTGATGAGTTTCAAGATACCAATGCCTTGCAATACGCGTGGCTTAAATTGCTCTCTGGTCATGATGCTAGCCGAGTCAATGTGAGCGGCATGGGCAGTAGCTCAGTGTTCGCGGTAGGCGATGATGATCAAAGTATTTATGCCTTCCGCGGCGCAGATGTTGAGAACATGCGTCTCTATGAAAAGCAATTTCATCCCATGATGGTGAAGTTAGAGCAGAACTATCGCTCCCATGGCCATATTCTGGATACAGCCAATCACCTCATTGCAAATAACTCTGAGCGTCTTGGTAAAAACTTACGCACTGATGCAGGGCATGGCGAACCAGTCCGTATTTATGAGGCACCAAGCGATCATGCCGAGGCAGCTTGGTTGGTTGACGAGATCAAAGCGCTAGTCAATAGCGGAATCAAGCGAACGGAAGTTGCCTTACTCTACAGAAGTAATGCGCAGTCCCGCATTATTGAGCATGCGCTATTCTCGGCAGCTATTCCGTATCGTGTGTATGGTGGTTTGCGCTTCTTTGAGCGCGCCGAAATCAAACATGCTCTTGCATATCTCCGTTTACTGGAGAACCCGAACGATGACACTTCATTCTCTCGCGTAGTCAATTTTCCAACTAGAGGTATTGGTGCAAGATCTATTGAGTCTTTGCAAGATGCCGCTAGAGCCCAGCAATCATCCTTATATTTAGCAGCTTCATCTCTTGAAGGGAAAGCTGGTGCTACATTGGGAGGGTTCATTCGCTTAGTCGATCATATGCGTGAAGCAACGCGTCACAATACTCTCCCTGAGACCGTAGAATTTGTGATTCAACACAGTGGTTTGATTCAGCATTATTTGTCTGAGCGTGAAGGACAAGATCGCGTAGAAAACTTACAAGAATTAATTAATGCTGCCACTGCGTTTATTGCAGAAGAAGGCTATGGTCAAGATGCTGCCGCTGCGATGTTGCCTGGTGAGAATGCGCCCGGTGTTGTGGATATTTCGCCATTGGCAGCCTTTTTATCCCACGCTTCATTAGAAGCAGGAGATAACCAGGCGCAAGCGGGGCAAGATGCGGTGCAACTAATGACAGTGCACTCTGCCAAAGGCTTGGAGTTCACTTCAGTCTTTATTACTGGTCTTGAGGAAGGATTATTCCCTCACGAGAACAGTATCAATGAGCAGAATGGACTCGAGGAAGAGCGTCGCTTGATGTACGTAGCGATTACGCGCGCAAAAGAGCGTTTATATTTATCCCACACCCAATCGCGGATGTTGCATGGCCAAGTGCGCTACAACATGCCTTCTCGCTTCTTAGAGGAGCTACCATCTGATTCACTTAAATGGTTAACACCCAAAGCAAAAGATGCGCGGTGGGGCGGTAGCTCTCGGTCAGGCACTACTTGGCAAGATGGTTACACCCGTCAACGCGAGTATGAGTCCAATGATTTCTTTGACTCGGGTAGTGATCGTCCTAGGCCCGCTAAACGAGTAGGCTCAGCCTCAATGGAAGTCAAACGCTTAGCATCACCGCCACGTGGTGATTACCCATTTACGATTGGTCAAAATGTATTTCATACTAAATTTGGTGAAGGCCGGGTGACGGGCTTAGAGGGCGTCGATACTGATGCCCGTGCCCAAGTGAACTTTAAGCGCCATGGTGTGAAGTGGCTACAACTCAGTATTGCCAAGCTTGCTGCGATTGATTGAGCGCTAGATCAGTCCCAGCTTTAGCGAGAAATTACAGAACCATCTCATCCTCACCGAAGCACGCCTTCCAAGTGGCATAGAAAGAGCAATGCATGACTGTGAGGCCCGCGATTGAGATGGGGGCAATGATGAACGAGGCGGCTTGACCAAAATCTAGCGCATCAAACACCATGCCAATCGTTAAGGGGATAGCAATCAAAATTGCACCCCAGATGGATAGATAGAAAAAGAATGCTATTTTATTGGTCCAAAAAGCAAGACAACTCGAGAATAGCGCCTGGGGCACTGACATGTCTGCCCATGCCACCAAGATCGGCGAGAACCACATCACCATGGCGATCGGGATGTATAGAATGCCGCCAAATAATAGGATCAAATAGATTTGACGAAGTGCTTCCGGCGTCATCGTCTTATCGCCAGTCATGAGGGGTATGAGCATTTCAAAATCTACCAGTAGACTCAAAATAAAACTCAATAATACGATCAGGGCTGCGTAGATTAATCCTAACTGCAACATCCGTTTGCGAATCAGTACACCTGACTGCAGTGCAATTAAATACACCATCGGTCCGATACGCTCTTTTTGAATCGTTTGACGACAAGCCGTCATAAAGCCAACCGATAAAGTTGGTGTTAAGAGTAGTACTACGAAGACACCAATTACTGGAATGATGACTGCTAGCTGAGCAGTAAACACGTAAATAAACACGAGCATCAGAAAGCCTAATGGATTTTGTTTGAATAACCAAATACCTTGTCTGATCCAGGTATAGCCTTCTTTGGGAGCAACTGCATTGAGTTTCATAGGGCGCGTCGACTTAGTAAAATGTGTTCAAAATGGGTTGGATCATGTGGGGTTAACATTTGTGCATCTCGAGGTAAATAAAAATCCCAGAGACGAGAGACCCAAAAGCGTAGTGCAGCAGCGCGCAGCATGAGTGACCAGCTTGCCTGCTCTTCTTTTGTGAGGGGACGAACAGCTTGGTAGGCTTGCATCAACGCATCAACACGCGCAGGGTCTAAATCCTGTTTATTGTCAGCAAGGCACCAGTCGTTTGCGGTTACAGCCAGATCAAACAACCATTTATCTGTTCCGGCAAAATAAAAATCGAAGAATCCACCCAGTTGATCCTTATTGGTATCGCTGTAACCCTTGGGATCAAATAATACGTTGTCGCGAAAGAGATCGCAGTGGCTTGCACCTTGCGGTAATAAATCGTAGTGACTAGAGGAAAAAAATGTCTCTTGCGTTGCTAGCTCGTGAGTCAGTAATACTTTTTGTGATGTATTTAAATGGGGGAGAACCAGTGGAATGGTTTGTTGCCACCAACCCAAGCTACGAAGATTCTCTTGAGATCTTGGAAAATCTTTTCCAGCTAAATGCATCTTAGCCAACATCTCGCCAACCAAGGCGCAATGTGTTACTTCTGGCTGCAGTCTAGACAAGCCAGGTAGCTTAGTCACAATCGCTGCTGGCTTTCCCTTGAGTGAAAATAGAATTTCACCTTGATTGTTCTCAATCGGCCTAGGAACAGGGATGCCTTTATTTGCTAAATGGCGCATCAATTCGAGATAGTAGGGGAGTTGCTCTGCAGATAATCTCTCAAAGATAGTCAGAACGTATTCATGTTTTTTTCCATCTTGGGTGGTGTCTAAAAAGAAATTAGAATTTTCAATGCCACCATGAATGCCACGAATTTCAGTGGCTTCGCCTATTTTGAAGTGTTGCGAGATCCACGGGGCAATCTCGCCGAGTTCAATGGGGGTAAATACAGCCATAAAGCAGTAGCGACTCTTTAAGATCTTTACTGAATCGGAATGCTAATGCTTGGCACACTCAAGAGGCTGCCTTCACCAGAAGGTGGCCCAGGCATCACGGAGTCGGGTGGGGACATATCATAGGTGGTATATCTCGTTTTCACCTGCACTTGAGTTGGGCTGTTCGCATCTTTGTATTCAGTGATTTCTGTACCTGTAGCCTCTTTGTGCTGAAAGCTCGGCCTGCGGTTTTCTGGGCTGTTGATTGCACCAGATGGGGTAACAATAGGAGAAAGTGGTTGGTTATTGATGCTATTGAGTTCGGATTGGCTGAGAGCTTGGCTGGTATTCTGAGCCTGTGCCAATCCTACTCCAAAGAGGCTAAAAACCACCAAAAAGCTCATTAGAGCAAGGCTTTGGCTGAAGGTATGGCTAATTAAGTTTGTTAGAGCATGCATCATTTTTCACCTTTTTCGGCCTACTCTCGGGCAGTTATTTAACCAGACCTGTAGGAAATTCATCACTAGATTGTACGATTGCGGTATGACTAAACATAGACTCTTGTTGGTAGACGGTTCTAGCTACCTCTATCGCGCCTTCCATGCCATGCCAGACCTGAGAAATGGGGCTGGGGAGCCCACTGGGGCCATATATGGCATGGTCAATATGATGCGCCGGGCTAGATCAGAACTCAAGGCGGACCATATTGCCTGTGTCTTTGACGCCAAAGGGAAGACTTTCCGAGACGAAATGTATGCCGAGTACAAGGCGCATCGCTCCCCCATGCCTGAGGATTTGGTCAAACAAATCGAACCTATTCATGCACTGGTCAAGGCTTTAGGATGGCCAGTACTAATGGTCTCTGGAGTTGAGGCTGATGACGTTATTGGAACCTTAGCTTGTCAAGCAACTCAAGCGGGATGGGAGACGATTATTTCAACTGGCGACAAAGATTTAGCGCAGTTAGTCAACCCTTCTGTCACGCTCATCAATACGATGACAAATGAAAAGTTAGATATTAATGGCGTGGTTGAAAAGTTTGGCGTTCCTCCAGAGCTCATCGTCGATTACTTATCCATCATTGGCGATACGGTAGATAACGTACCAGGTGTTCCAAAAGCTGGACCCAAAACTGCTAATAAGTGGTTAGCTGAATTTGGCAATCTTGATAACTTGATGGCAAATGCCGATCAAATTAAAGGCGTCGTTGGTGAAAATCTTCGCGCCACTTTACATTGGTTACCAGAAGCACGACAACTCATCACAGTTAAAACAGACTGTGATTTATCACCGCATTTACCAGGTCTCGATGATTTGCATGCCAAGCCCGAAGATGCGGCATTGCTCCGAGAGTTATTTGAGCGCTATGCTTTTAAGACTTGGCTACGCGATGTTGAAAAACAGTTATCAGGCCCTAGTGATATAGCTTCAGAGGGTACTACTTTCGATTTGGCTGGCACACCAATTACCCATGCAAGTGAAGCGGGCGAGTCTAACAAAGCGAGAGTGATTGCGAGCGCACCAACCAAAACCTTATCGCAAGTTACCAGCGATTTGCAAGATGCGATTGAACGCCATTATGAATGTGTGACTGATGAGGTGGGTTTAGAAAAGTGGCTGAAAAGAATTGAGGCTGCAGAACTCACTGCGGTTGATACTGAAACAACCAGTTTAGATGCATTGGCTGCCGAGTTGGTCGGTATTTCTCTGTCAGTAAAGCCAGGTGAAGCTTGTTACATTCCAGTGGCGCACCGCAATGGTGAAGTACAGCTTCATTGCGATACGGTGCTTACAAAATTAAAGCCATGGCTAGAAAGTGCTAGTCATTTGAAGGTAGGTCAACACTTAAAGTATGACGCCCATATTTTTGCAAACTATGGAATTACTTTAGGCGGTATTGCATTTGATACCCTGCTAGAGTCATATGTACTAGAGTCTCATCTGCCCCACAATATGGACAGTTTGGCTGAACGACACTTAGGCATGAAAACCATTCGCTATGAAGAGGTCTGTGGCAAAGGAGTTCATCAAATTGGTTTTGATCAAGTGGATCTTAAAATCGCAACGGATTATGCTGCTGAAGATGCCGATATCACCTTGCGTCTACACCTTGAGCTTTGGCCGCAGATTCAGGATAGTCCAGGGCTCCTCTATGTCTATCAACAGATCGAAATGCCCGCGATGCGGGTTTTGGGCATCATGGAGCGAAACGGTATTCGGATTGATTCAGTGCTCTTGGGTAAGCAGGGTCAGCAGCTTGGTAAGCGCCTTTTAGAGCTTGAGAGCGAGATTCATCAACTAGCAGGGCAACCATTCAATATTCAATCGCCTAAGCAAATAGCAGAAATCCTCTTCGTGCAGCTAGAGTTGCCAGTCGTTAAGAAGACGCCATCGGGCGCGCCATCAACCGATGAGGAGGTTTTGCAAAAACTAGCTGAGGACTATCCATTGCCGGCTCGTATCTTGGACTATCGCAGTTTAGCTAAGTTGATGTCTACCTATATTGAAAAGCTTCCACGGATGGCTGATCCAAAGACGGGTCGAGTCCACACTAACTTTTCTCAAGCAACGGCTGTTACTGGGCGCCTGGCATCTAGCGATCCCAATTTACAAAATATTCCAGTACGTACCGAAGAAGGCCGTCGTATTCGTGAGGCATTTATCCCCGCCCAAGGTTGTAAGCTATTGTCAGCTGACTATTCTCAAATTGAGTTACGCATCATGGCGCACATTGCCGAAGATGAAAATCTATTGACAGCATTTAGAGACGGTAAAGATGTGCACCAAGCAACTGCTGCAGAAATCTTTGGGATTCCATTGGAGGATGTCAGCTCAGAACAGCGTCGTTATGCCAAGGTGATTAACTTTGGCCTGATCTATGGGATGAGCGCTTTCGGTTTGGCGGGTAACTTGGGTATTGAACGTGCTGCTGCGCAAAACTATATTGCAAAATATTTTGATCGCTACCCAGGTGTTGCGCAGTATATGGAGCGCACTCGTTTAGAAGCAAGAGAAAATGGTTATGTGGAAACGGTCTTTGGTAGACGCCTCTGGCTACCAGAGATTAAAGGTTCTAATGGCCCTAGGCGTCAAGGTGCAGAGCGGGCGGCTATTAATGCACCGATGCAGGGTACCGCTGCCGACCTGATCAAACTAGCAATGATTGCAGTCGAGGATTGGTTAGAAAAGGAGCAACTCAAGACCAAGCTGCTCTTGCAGGTACATGATGAGTTGGTATTTGATGTACCTCTTGACGAAATTGACCTGTTGCAAGCTAAGTTACCCGATTTGATGTGTAATGTGGCTCAGTTAAAGGTCCCTTTAGTAGTTAGTATTGGTCTTGGCGATAATTGGGAAGAAGCACACTAGAAAACAATGAGGAGAAAAACATCATGAGTGAAAAAACACAAAATAGCAGGAGAAGCTTTATGAAGTCATCAGTAGCTAGTGCAACAGCAGTCACTACCTTAGGTGTAGGCTTTGTGGCTGCATCTGATCCAGTGATGGCTGCAGTCATTGAAACTGATTTCAAGGGTATTAAGGCGGGCGAGCAGATGATTCCGGTAGGCAGTTTTCAGATGCCAGCTTATGTCTCTCGTCCTGAAACATCCAAGGGTTCACTACCTATCATCATTGTGGTTAGTGAAATCTTTGGGGTTCATGAACATATTGCGGATATCACCAGGCGTTTTGCCAAACTGGGATATCTTGCGATTGCCCCAGAGAAATTCATTCGTGCCGGTGATCCCAATTCTTATGGAACAGTGGCAGAGATTCAGAAAAATATTATTGCCAAAACTGCTGATGCTCAGGTTATAAATGACCTTCAAGCAGCCTTGGTATGGGCTGGCAAAAATGGCGGGGATTTGAAGAGGGTTGGTGTTACTGGCTTCTGTTGGGGTGGTCGTATTACTTGGCTCTCTGCTACTTTGCCGCAAGTGCGCGCTGGTGTTGCCTGGTATGGTCGTTTAATCGGCGAGAAGACTGAAGGTAACCCACGTCATCCAGTAGATATTGCAGCGGACTTAAAGGCCCCAGTACTCGGTTTATATGGTGGCGCTGATACAGGTATTTCTTTGGAGAGCGTGGAGCAAATGCGGGCTGCTTTGGCGCAAGCGGCGCCCAAAAATCCTGCTGCTAAAGCATCGATGATTGAGGTGTATCCAGATACACCTCATGCTTTTCATGCAGACTATCGTGCGAGCTATCGCGAGGGGCCTGCTAAAGATGGTTGGGAAAAATGTGTCGCTTGGTTTAAGAAAATGGGCGTTGTGTAATTTTCTATGACAGTTTTACAAACCATCCTTTTGGTCACAGCGCTGGCAGGTACTGCAAGCGTATTGGTTGCTGCTAGTTTTTCTCTCACGCTGCTTTCCAAGATGGTGAATAACATGGTGAGTTTGTCGGTAGGTATTCTACTGGCAACCGCCTTGTTGCACTCTTTGCCTGAAGCTTTCAGTATGCAGGACGCTAATCCAAAATTGCTATTTGCGACTTTGTTAGCGGGTTTACTGGGATTTTTCTTATTAGAGAAAATTGCTTTATTGCGTCACGATCATCATCATGAAGGCGATGGTCATCATCACCATCATGGCCATGACGCCGAGAATGCTGGGCGTAGTGGTTGGATGATCTTGGTGGGTGATGGGATTCATAACTTTGTTGACGGTATTTTGATCGCTGCCGCATTTATGGCAGATTATCAAGTGGGCATCTTTACTGCGATTGCCATCATTGCCCACGAGATTCCACAAGAGATTGGCGACTTCATTGTGCTTCTGAATGCTGGTTTCTCACGCACCCGCGCCTTGCTCTATAACTTCATCTGCGGCCTATCTGCTGTAGTGGGTGGGGTATTGGCTTATTTTTTCTTAGAGCGCGCGCACGCGGCGATGCCGTACTTACTGGTGATTGCCTCGAGTAGCTTTATTTACATTGCAGTGAGCGATCTTATTCCGCAAATGCATCGTCGCCCACATTGGGCTGAGTCACTTCGTCAAATGGTCTTGATTGCTTGCGGTGTAGGATTTGTAATCCTCTTATCGCTGCTGCACTAATTTAAAAGCTGAGTTTTAAGTTTCGATTGGTCTGCTGGAGTCAGCACACCATTCACTCCAGCTGCCAGCATATAGGCGTGAACCTTTGAGTCCAGCCATTTCCATCGCCAGAACATTATGGCAGGCAGTAACCCCTGAACCACATTGATGAATCACTTCCGATGGTTTGATCGGGCCTAGCAATGTCACAAAATGTTTAAAGAGTTGCTCCGCAGGTTTAAATGCAGTCCCAGTTAAATTATCTTTGAAGCAGTGATTCATTGCGCCAGGGATATGCCCGCCTACTGGATCGAGAGTTTCATTTTGACCATGAAAGCGATCATTCGCACGTGCGTCGATGACAGTATTTTTCTTGGTCTGTAGATTGCTTACCAGCTCATCGACTAAGACCAGTCCAACATAAGGCCTAGGCTCAATTGCTGGTGAGGTGGGTATTGGCTTACGCGGTACCACACCCATTGGACCATTCCAAGCATCAAGACCGCCATCTAAGACTTGTACCTTAGCGTGCCCAGTGGCTTTGAGCATCCACCATAAGCGGCTTGCATAAACAGAGCCCTGCTTGTCATAGGCAACTACTAGGGTATTTGGACTAATACCTAAACGGGTTTTGGTTTGCGCCCACACCTCTGGGGTAGGTAAAGGGTGTCTACCGTTACCGCCATTTTTTTCGCCTGACATATCTTGATCAAGATCGACATAAATGGAGCCCGGAATATGACTTTCTGCATACGCTTTTTTGCCAGCCAATGGATCGATTAAATCGAAGCGACAATCACACAGTAATACATTCTCGCCACTATTAATGATTTCTTCTAACTGGTTTGCGGTAACTAGAGGAGTCATGATGCTTCCTATATTTAAGTAGCGAGGGAAGTTAGTAAAAGTAGCTAATGGAGATTATGCGCCCTGAAAGTGCATTGCGCGACGGTACCATTCATGAAAATGTTGCATGCCATCTTCCATCGGGCTTTGATAAGGCCCAACCTCATTCACGCCACGGGCAAGCAGAGCTGCTCTTCCTTGATCCATGCGCTCAGCGATTTCATCATCTTCAATGCAGGTTTCCATATAGGCAGCACGTTCTGCTTCTACAAATTCACGTTCAAAGAGGGTAATTTCTTCGGGATAGTAAAACTCGACGATATTGCGAGTCTTATTGACGCCCATTGGATGCAAAGTAGAAACGCACAGAACACCTGGGTACCACTCCACCATGACATTAGGATAGTAGGTTAGCCAAATAGCCCCATGGCGCGGGGCTTTACCGCCATATTGGCGCAGGACTGCCTCATGCCAGTTGCGGTAGGTTGGTGAGCCCGGTGTCCGAAGGTCTTTATGAATGCCTACAGTTTGTACGCTATGCCATTCACCGAATTCCCAATGCAAATCTTCACAAGAAACAAATTTTCCTAAGCCAGGGTGAAATGGCACAACGTGGTAATCCTCGAGATACACCTCAATAAAGGTTTTCCAGTTGTAGTTGCATTCATGAACTTCAACATGATCTAAGAGATAACCATCAAATTGGAGATCTTCGGTCACGCCAAGCTTGGCGAGATCCGCTCGCACATCACGAGGACCCTCAAATAAGAGTCCTTGCCAGTTTTGTAAGGGTGATTTACCCAGATTCAAGCAAGGCTTATCTTCAAAGTGTGGAGCACCCAATAAATTGCCACTTAAGTCATAAGTCCAACGATGGAGGGGGCAAACAATATTTTCAGCCTTACCTTTGCCATTAAGCATGAGTGCTTGGCGATGGCGACAGACATTAGAAAGGAGTTCAACACCCTCTTGGTTGCGCACCAGGATGCGACCTTCATTTTCTGCGCATAAAGTTTGATAGGAGCCAATTTCAGGCACCATGAGTTCGTGGCCAACATAGCCAGGACCCTGCTTAAAAAGCAGATCAATTTCCCGCTGATACAAGTCAGCGTCAAAATATGCCGAAACCGGCAGTTGTAGATTGGACGGCGCAAGCTTCTGCGCGGTAGCCAGATTAGTCATTCTCCCCACCCCCGAAAACGTCAGCCGAAGCTAAGCGGAATAACCAATCCAACCATCGACGGATCGATATTGGAAAGGAAGG
>Ga0114978_10001252_pt1 | contig 21432 bp, 57 predicted proteins | sample S_140212_EF_Meta_FD_87027 | JGI IMG/M metagenome (GOLD analysis project Ga0114978, IMG submission 87027) | Freshwater microbial communities from Lake Simoncouche, Canada to study carbon cycling - S_140212_EF_MetaG | ecosystem: Environmental > Aquatic > Freshwater > Lake | place: Lake...
AGGCTGGAGCAGCGCACCGCATTTCTTTACTGACGAAGATCAGGTGTGGGGCATGTGTCCAATCGTTGAGTTTGGCGTTCATGCCGTGAGCTTTAATCGCACATCTATTGGCATTGAAGTTCTTGGAGACTACGATTCAGAAGACCCTAAATCTGGGCGCGGATTGCTTTGTTGGGAAACCGCCGCTAAAACAACAAAACTTATTCTTGATTATCTAGGGTTAGAAGCAAACGATAAAACTGTATTATTTCATCGCGACGATCCTAAAACGAACAAGACATGTCCTGGCGGTAAAGTGGCAAAGACTTGGGTTCTTGATTTAATTAAAAACAATAAAAATACACTCAAAGAATTTAAGCCAATTATTTCTCCAACAACAACATTTTGTTCTGCTTATGAACTATTAAGAAACAAAGGTTATTCGGAAAAAGAAATCGCCGCTGGATTGAAATCTAAGAACGGCGCTATTTACTGGAACAATCTTTGGCTTGAAAAAGCTTTCTATGATGCTGCTAAACAAGAGACAATGATCTCTGCTAGTGAAGCTTTATTGATTCCCTCGAAATAATTTTTGGCGCATTTTAAAATTGGCAACACTTAGCTCTTGACAAAGGAGCTATGAGTGATAAAGTTTATTACCTCAAACCAATGATTAAAATTACTAAATAAACAATAAATATTATGAGCCAATGGACCAATGTAAAAGGAGATCACAACTCAAAAAAAGTCTCTATAAGAAAGATTGTTACTTCAGTAATTGGAGAGAACTCATCACTTTCATTTCCTTCACAAGCTAATGGTAGAGAGTTTAATTTTTGTTTTGACCTTCTTGGAATACATGCTGCTAAAAATTTAGACTCAATTTGCAAAGAGTTTAGAAAATTAGATAAAAATGCTTACCTACACATGGATGTTGAAACAATTTTTCACGCATAATTAATGATTAATCCTCCTGACAAAATATACTTACAATTCTACCGCGACCAAGAACCGCCGCAAAACGGCGAACAAATTGAGGTTGATGTCGGTAATGTATCTTGGTGTAAAGATTCTATTTGGGAGCATGACATTTTGTATTTGCGATCAGACAAGGCAGAAGCCCTGCAACAAGCAATAGCTTTATTAAACAGATGCCGCAATAATCCCGCAAACATGGAAATCTCACTTTATAGTGACATTCAAGACTTTCTGCACTACAACAATGAGTAACAATTATATTCGCGATTTTGTTTGGGAATCTGTTTGGGAATCTGTTTATCACCCTCTTTGGGAGACTGTTTGGCATAAGAAAGAGTTTTTAAATGCGCGACATAGTATTTTAAACCCTGTTTTCAGTTCTATTAATAATTCTATAAGTAATACTGTATGTGTCGTTTGTTGTGAAACAATAGAGAAAATAAACAATGAATGAATTAATTGATGATCGTATATGGAATTCAACATGGACTCCTATAAAAGAATCTGTTGTGCTTTCTTTGGGAGAAATTGCAGATGATTTTGTGAATGATTTTATTAGGTCTTATGTTTATGCTTGTGTGCGCCGTGTGGAGCGTTCTGTGGGGATTTTCGTTGAAGAACATATCGAAGAAATGAACAATGATTAAATCAATTAACAATTCTGTGAACAATTCTGTGGATAGTTCTGTGGATAGTTCTGTGTGGAGTTCTGTGTGGAGTTCTGTGTGGAGTTCTGTGGATAGTTCTGTGAGGAGTTCTGTGTGCGAATTAATTCAAGAAATGAATTGACTGTATCAATTATCTCTCTATTTTTACTCTATGCAAAAGCTAAAACGCAACAATTGGAGCAACGACGAAATCATTCATTTGGTTAACCAAATGAAAACCGCAGCAAGCGAAGCTGCTAATTTTTACTATGAAAGCATAGAAAGCTATAACGAAGCATTGAATGATGTTATGACAATGTTTCTGGAATTTGAACAACCCGTTACTGAATGGGGCGCACTTTCTTATGGTTTGGAAGATAAATGCATTGTTCATACTGGCGGAGTGCCAGAAGAACACGAAGAACAATTCATCCTAGAACGAATCGACAACACTGCAAACATTTTAAACTAATAAATAATATGAGCGAAAATACATGTAGTTGGGGTGGTATATTAGTTACAATTATACTAGCTATTGGTTTGTTTATTGTTGCTGATCAACGAGATGAACTAAAAGCAGAAGCAGTAAAGCGTGGCTTTGCAGAGTGGATTGTAATAGGGCAAAATGAAACAGAATTCAAATGGAAGGAAAAACAATGATCAAAATTATAATTATTATGCCATTTTTATTGGCGCTATGGTCTTTGGGCGAACAGCCAGTGTCGATCACTTACTCTCAAGTATTCGCGGACAAACAAATCACTATCACCGAAAAGCTTAAAATCTGGCAGTCTTTAATGATATTAACTAAAGAAGGATTCATTAAATATGAATAAAATATACGATTCTGTCTTTAGTTCTGTTCGGATTTCTGTCGGGACTGTCTGGACTTCTGTCTGGAATTCTGTCTGGAATTCTGTCGGGAGTTCTGTCGGGAGTTCTGTTCGGAATTCTGTCGAGAATTCTGTTTGGAGTTCTGTTTACGATTCTGTTCCGATTTCTGTCGGGAATTCTGTCGGGAATTCTGTCGGGAATTCTGTCGAAGATTTAGTAGAGGAGATGAATGATGAATAAAAACTATAGCTTTATCAGGCATTCTGTCAGGAGTTCTGTCAACAATTCTGTCTGGAATTCTGTTGAGGATTCTGTTTGGAGTTCTGTCGAGGATTCTGTCGAGGATTCTGCCTGGGATTCTATTATGGGTTCTGTCGAGGATTCTGTCTGGGATTCTATTAGGGGTTCTATCGGGAATTCTGTCAGGAATTCTGTCTGGAATTCTGTGGGGGAATTAATAGAAGAAATGAACGATGAATAACTCAATCAAACAAGCAAAAAAAATAATAAAAAACCTATTAATAAACTCGCCAAGTGGAGATTGTTCTAATTTTCATCACTCAAAGAGTGATAGGCATCTCCATGATGAGGACTGTCAACCGCTGAAACGTTATCTTGCTGCAATTTCTGAAGCAGAGAAATTTTTAACACTTGACAAAACTATTAGCGAAGAGTAGAGTAAAGCCATGAATAAAATCAAAATCATAGACAATTTAGTTAAATTCAAAACACCTGAGCCTATTGAGCTTATTTATTGTTTGCAAAGCTCTCTCCATAGAGAGACGAGATTGCCTCAATGGTGCAGGATTGGTTCACCATTGCATAATAACATTTCGCAACTAACGCGAGTTGGCGTTCACCAGATTGATAATGATACATATGATGTTATCGTTGCTGACGCATTCGACGGTCATCAAACATTTTGGTTGGGTCGCTGGAATGATGGCGTGGTAGAGAATCAATAAAATTACTATAATAATATGAAAACGTTCACACACATCAGGTTTAACCCTAATGGAGATTCATACGATGTCTATTTTGTTAATGAAAAGCCTTTGATGCAAGGTGATTATGATCACGATAGAGTAACTGATATGTTTGCAGGTATTAGAATTTATCTTGCTGCAATGTTCAATGAAGAGTTTAGAGTTGTAGAGATTAAAGCTGAAACCAAAAAAGATGATGAGTATTACGATTACGATTATCAATATGATTTAAATGAAACTCTGAGCAAATATCTCAAACGAATTGGCAAAGATTTTAATCTCATATAAAAATAAAAAAAAAACATTATGGACCAACCAACACCCACCATTCAAAATACTCTAGAACAAGCCCTCATCAAAAGCATCGACGGCATTCAAAAAACAGGCACTGAGCTTGTAGAAGCTCTCTATCAGCAAGCGCCAGAAGTCGTTGAACAACTGCTTATGTGGCATTCAATAGAAGCTCTTATTCAATGCATTGTTTCTGTTTTGGCTTTGGCTTTACCATTTATTCATTATAAAGTAGCAAATCATATATATCAAAAATTTGGAGTCAAAGAGTGGAACGATGAATCTGGATTTTGGATACAAACAATCTTTAGTGGTGCAGTATTTATTGTATTTAGTATTACTATTTTTTTTGAATACATCAACATCAAATGGCTCAAGATTTGGCTAGCTCCAAAAGTATACTTGCTTGAGTATTTAGCTGACTTGGTAAAGTAACATGAAAATAAAAAACTCTGAGCGCATACTAATTGCTCACGCTCTCGATCATTTAAATCAAAATAAAATCGCTAGCGAGGGATATGAAGGCTGGTACATGGCATCTGATGCAGGTTCGAGGTCTGCTCCTTCTCTCAATTAAAAATAGATAAAAAAATGAAAAAACCAACAAAAGCCTTTACTCTCATTGAATTACTCGTTTGCGTAGTTATTTTAACGATACTTATTGCATTTGCAGTAGTTAATCTACAGTCAGATACAAAACTCAATCCAATACTCTTTCCTAGAGAAGCGAATGCTCAAGCTAATCAGGAGCTTGTAGAACAAATGGCCGAACAAAACCGCCTGATGCGTGAGCTTTTAAAAAAATGAAAAAAAATCAATAAAATATGGGCAAATTACCGCCAACACCCGAAACAGACGCTTTAGACAAGGATTACTTGCTTTCGAGTACAGCCAGAGTCATTTATGGCGAAATGCTAGCTTTCGCGCAGAAGCTTGAACGCGAGCGAAATGAAATGCGCGAGGCTATCAGGGAGGCGCATACCGCTTTGCTCCGTGTTTCGGAATGCCGAATCTTCTACGCCGAAAGCATGGACATAGATAGCTACACCCAAGAGGACTGTGACAAAGCCCTCGCCAAACTCCAACCTTTCCTCAAATGACACCAACACTTGAAACAGGCGCACCATATTCTTTGCAATATTTTTCTCTTGTTGACATCCCAAAAGAAGTTCATGCAGCCGCTTTAGCCTTACAACACTACTTTGAACAACAAGGCCAACGTGAATGGAGGTTTTGTGCCGTAGCGGATAGGCGACTTGTTGAAAAACTGGAACGCGAGCGAGACGAAATGCGTAATGCTTTAGAAAACATTGAAGACCGTTTTGTTGATGGCGAAAATACTTATGACGATTGGTTATTCATGGGGGCAACTGCACGAACAGTACTCGCTAAACTTGGTAATCACTTAAGATAATACAAACACTTATGTCAGCACTAAAAATAAATGATGGAGGCGCAGCTTTCCCGTATGGTCAAAAAAACCACACTGAACGTTCAAGCGAAGGCATGTCTTTGCGAGACTGGTTTGCTGGACAAGCTGTGGCTGGACTACACAGAACAGATCCAGAATACGGTCTTCGTTATTTTGCCAGATCAGCTTATCTTATGGCTGATGAAATGCTCAAAGCGCGGGAGGAAATAAAATGATGACTCAAGACCAAATAAATGCAACCCTTTTTGATGAGGTAAAAAAGCTGCAAGACATTAAACGCAAACATGAGGAGAACGAGCTTCGCATGGCTCATGAAATTGACCAACTGCGTTCCGCATTACTAGCAATGCACGAATTCTACCGTGAGTATAGTATTAGCGGATCACTACTCAAGCAAGTGGAAGCTGCACTACAAATCGTTTCTTAAAAAAACATTAAATCTTTGGGAAGAATAATATAAAATGTCAGCCTTTAATACCTCATCACCAAGAATTTTCCATGTTGGAACTCGGTTAATGATTTTCTCCGATACCAATCAGATCACTCACAGAGACATGTTGATAGCCGATGTAGCTATTTACATCAACTCAGTAATGACATTCAGGATTGTTAAAGATCGTTTTAAAGAAACGACAGACAAGAATTATTGTTTGTCTTCACTTGGGGATACTTTATCTGAGTACTACGAACTTATTAGAGCAAATATGCTTCCTGTCGAGAAAGAAAAAACGTTTAAAGAGTTCTCTGGTTTATAATTCCTTTCTATGCCAAAAACAGGGTATTTTCGCGGTTTTTAATTGTTTATAATTAGTTACCAATGAATCGGTCCCTTGAGAGTATCAGTGAATCATAAGAATAACCATTAGAAACTAATAGATTACCATGTTTAATAAATATAAAACGCTCATTTGCAAATTACTCTGCAAGGTTTTAAGAGGGAAACAACGAATGAAAAAGTGTGTTTCGAAATGTTGCAAAGCTTGTGGCGCGGAGGCTGAAACAAGCAGTAAAAAAGTAAGGCTTAAAAACGAAAATGAGTTTTAAAATCTTGCTTAAAAGATAAGGGATACTAAGGGCGTAAGCCCTTGGTAATCAACAACTTACATCAAATACTTATTCACCAAATAAAACATTAAAAATACAACAATCAAAGAGGGTAAAAACAACAAAAGAGATAAGAATAATACTATATATAATATAGAGAAGTATAAAGAAAACAAAGAGAAGGATAAAAGCTTGGGAAAATAGGTGGATAAAAGCATATACGGCGAATTAAAAATGTATTTATATTCAAAATCGACTTTTTTCCACAGAAATCTTGACAAGAACGCTTTCATAGAGTACTATTACACACGCATGAAAAACAAAATCAAACTCATTTCTTACTTGTTGATACTCAACACTTTAGCAGTGCCTATGGCACTAACATGGATTGCTTTAGGGCTTCCAATTTATATCATCAAAGCTTGTTATACCTGTTTTATGGACATCTTTATTCCAATCATGAACACTAACAAAGAAGCTTGGAATTTCATCCCCCACTTGGAACAAAAAAAGCCCACCGAACAGAAAGAAACAAAAAAAGAGATTCCTGAGTGGCTCCAATAGAGACACAAAGTGTGTTTTTGCATAGGGTAAAATACAACTTTTATTGAAAAGCTTTGCTGATATGTTAGTATCTTGAATGCCTCCTTCGTTTTCCGATCTACATGACTCTATACTAGACTATTTTAAACATGGGATAGAAATACCTTTTCGCGCTGAAAAGAAACCTCTTGAACAAAAGAAGGAACTTAAGAATAAAATAGTCAAACCAAAAAAAGAAATATCAGTTAAAGAGGTAAAAAATTTAATTTCCTCAAGAAAACAATCGGGATGTAGTGTTTGTGGCTACAACCGTTGCTCATCTGCCCTTGAATTTCACCACAGAGATAGAAAAGAAAAATCTTTTGCTTTATCTAAAGCGTCAATCAAGAAAACGCGCAAAGAAATATTGGACGAACTTGATAAATGTATTTTAGTATGCTCAAATTGCCACAAAGAGATTCATTCGGGCTTAATAGAAATTAAATAATTTTCAACTTTTTCCAGTTTATTAGTACTAAAGTGATAATATCCCACCAATTGTGAACGTTTTCTAACCAAATACAAATAATACAAAAATGCGATGCTCAACATACTTCTGCGGAAATGCCGCTGATTACATCAACACAAACTCTAGAGTGAAGAAGTGCCGATCTTGCTTTGACAAGAGACTAGACAAGCACACATCTACTTGGAGATCTCTATATCCCGCTGCCCAGGAAAGTGAAAGCCTTCAATATGAAGAAATTTCCCCCTCTCCACAGAGTCCAGGACCATATAGTTACCTAATAAATAACGATTTTTCTTTTAGCATTGTTCACAGCAGCAATAAAGAAAAACCTCTTCTCATTGTTTCTTGTGAAGAATGCGCTCGCGCTATTGATGTGTGCAGCTTATTAAATAATGCATATAAACTTGGCATCAGTGAAACCCTTCACTCTTTAGTTAAATTCAGCATTGACAAGAGACGAGAAGAGTCTATAGTATGGGGCAGTGGAGATTTCACATCTTACTGAGTCTAATAAATTGCAGGGTGGACAAGCGGTTAAGTCGTCTGGCTCATAATCAGAATATCGAGAGTTCGAATCTCTCCCCTGCTACCAATTTTTAATTTTGCCGTGCCTTCGCTGGCCGATCCAAGAGGGGCGTATGTGCCGCGATTGGAGAAGTCTAAAGTGGCGATTACTTCTGTGAATACGGGGGAGCTTTAGAGCGGCAACTAATTTACTCGGTTAGCTTAATGGTTAAAGCAGGGAACTCATAATTCCTTGACTGTGGGTTCGAATCCCTCACTGAGTACCAATTCCCCCAGGAAACAAAAATCACCTAATAAATATAAATATGAAAATCATTTTTAAAGAAAACGATGAAGCCAAGAAGATTGTATTTGCTGATGTTAAAATAGAACAGTTTTTTGTTGATAAGCATGGTTTCCTTTGCCAAAAATATTCTTGTGACGCATATAATCTTGTGGCTGACCAAGACGGAGTTTTAAAGAGCGGAAGATTTGATGAGATATGTCGCCATGATATTATTAATAGCGTTCTTCCAGAAATATCGAGGATTGAATTCTAATCTGTCCAGGAAATAAAAATCGCCTAATAAACGAAAAAAAAAATCCCATGTAGCTCAGTCGGTAGAGCGCAAAATTGTTAATTTTGATGTCGTAGGTTCGAACCCTACTGTGGGAGCCAATCAAAAAAAAGAATAAAACACATACTGTCCGCGAGCTTCGTCGGAGCCAGTTGTTGAATAAACGAAGCACATTACTCCAGGAATAAAAAATCACTTAATAACATGAATACAAATAACGGATGGGATACAAAAGAAATCTACGACTCTCGCGTGCGAATGTTCGGAGAATTAGTTTTGCGCATATTAGAGTCAGAAGTCCCGTGGGATTTAGACACATTAAATAACATCTCTCATGGGGCAACAGGGTACTTGGGTCTTGCTACTATTGATGAGAGTGGCAATTTTAAACGTAAAGTTTTTGAAGCCCAGGAATAAAAAATAGCCTAATAACATGAGACTTTTGAAAATTGGTGAAGAGATTAAAAGTAGCGATGAAGTTAATGTTCAATTCGCTTTTGGTTGGTCGCCTATCTGGAAAAAAGTTTCATGCTTCGTTGGTTGGAAAGTAACTGAAAGCACATACGGTCAATACAGGAGAAAAACAAATTAATAAAACGCCGCTGTGGTGAAATGGTAAACACAGCAGACTTAAAATCTGCTGGGATAACATCCCTTGTCGGTTCGACTCCGATCAGCGGCACACTAATATGAAAAACAAAGGCAAATTACAGGAAAACACCAGTGTTAAACTTTGTTTTGCAGACACTAGCGGTTCGTGCGTCTGGTCTTATAAAGCAATATTTAGAAACGGATGGTTTGATAATGAAGGCAAGAACTCTAGACATGACACATTGAGCGATGTAGATGGATGTTATGTTTGGTATGAAGTTATTGATTCAAGTCCGACCCGCAACATTCCCCAGGAATAAATAATCACTTAATAACATGAAAGTCTCATGCCACAAATGCGGTCAATCTAGACAGTTAGCTAATCGCAAAGCTTGTTATATTTGGTTAGCTCATAGTAGGCTCACTCCCATCATGACGAAGAACGAACAAAATAAATGGGAGTGTTGCGGTGGTTTTGGTTGCGCGAAAGAAAAGTCTTGACACTGATTAAATAATCAATATATTACTCCTATGTATTCACTAAGACGACTCGACACCACTCTTCTCCACTACACTTTAGACGGAGAAGAACAATCTATTTTCATCTCTGAGTTAATCAAAGAAGCGAATTTAAAGAATAGCGATGGAGAACCCTGCGTCTTTGAAGATTTTGTCTTTGATGAAGATGGTAATGAAATGTAATCCTTGACAACGAATAAAATATCAATATATTATCCGCCATGAAAGAAAAATATCTTGTTTGCGAAATTCATTATGGGAAACTCCTTGGAGGCTCTGTTTACAATACAGAAGAAGATGCTCAACACGCATTTTGCACCACTGTTGAAGATTATGGCATCTTTGCCGACAATGAGAGTGTTGAGAATGGATTATTTGAAACTGAAGATGGATATGTTATCCAGATGACAAAAGTGCTTGACAACGAATAAAAAACCAGTATAATATACCCCTATGAAAATCGAAGGCAAATTCACAATCTGGCAGTCTTTTGAAATCCCTGACGAAGCAAGCACAAATTTTCTTGCTTTTATCGAGAGCAATCCCCAAGCAGATTTCAACCAAATCTACGATTGGGCACATCAACAGGGCTTCGACCCTGAGTGCGAAACTTTAGAAGAAACGGCGGAAGCTCTTTCTCGCGAACAGAATGGAGATGCGCCAACCGTTGAAGCATATATGTATAATGAACCTTTTCTTTGGACAAATTAATCCTTGACAGCGAATAAAAAATCAATATATTACTCCCCTATGCAAGACAACTCAGAAACAAAACGTGGGCGTGGTCGCCCAAAGGGTCAATCCAGCTTCGTACGCATCAACATCGCCCAGCTAGCCGCTGCGCTACCTAACGGAAGTTTAGTTCCTGTTAGTTCAGTATGGCTGCGCGAGATTGGCCTCACAGTAGAAGAATCAAAACCTTTAACTGTTTATCATTCCCCCGTCATTGAGATCGAGGACAAAATCGAATTCAATGTTGAAGAATACGTTGACAGTGATTAAAAAATCAGTATAGTATCATTCTTAACAACGAACCACCGTTAACTATGCACAACCCAACATTCGACAACCTTATTGGCCAAAACCACATCAAACGCCAACTCTCGTTCTACTTGGACGCAGCGAAAAACAATGGTGTTCTTCCCTTCCTGATGTTCAATGGTCAGAAGGGTATCGGCAAAACCGAGTTCGCTCGCGCCTTAGCCAAGGCAAACAAGAAGCGTTTTATCGAAATCAACAGCAGCACCATTAAGAACGAGCAACAGTTCTTTGAGCAGGTTATGCTTCCAATGATCACCGACCAAGATGTGACAGTCTTTTTCGATGAGGCGCACGACCTACCCAAGAAGTTAGTCACAACATTTTTGACTATCTTTAATACAGAGAAGGGTAGCGTCAAAGAGTTTACCTATCGTGATATGGAGTTCGTCTTCGACTTCAGTCGCCAAAGTTATTTCTTTGCTACAACGGAACTGGACAAACTATTTCCTCCGTTTAAAGATCGTCTCACTATTGTGGACTTTGTGCCATACAGCAATAGCGAAACAAAAAAGATCATCAAGATGCGTATCCCTGATGTTGTGTTTGAAGAGGCGGCGTTGGATGACATTGTCACCACCGTTCGCGGTAATGCTCGCAGTGCAGTCAAACGCGCAAAAGAAGTTGAGATGTTCTGTGAGAGCAAGAACGATACTAGCTTCTCACTAAAAGAGTGGGGTGATCTTCGTCACAAGGTAAACATCAATAAAACCGGTTTGACTAACACTGAGATCCAAGTGTTGCGCGTCTTGAAAGATCGTGGGCCAAGCACCTTGACAATGCTTTCCGCAGTGACTGGTATGAGTCGCACAAGTCTCCAGCGTGATGTAGAAACACATCTTTTAAAAGTTAATTACTTGCGTATCGAAGGCACAAGACAGATTACGGGATCAGGTTTGACCTTCCTTGAACAGATTGGTTAGTGGTGGTTCATTAGCCAAGTCCCTCTTTCCTAGTTTTCGGTGTGTTTTGGCTAGAAGGGAGGGACACTTTTTTAGTGATGTATCGGAACGCACTTCTAATGCGTAGTACCGTAAAGGATCAATGAAGGTTCGAATCCTTCCATCGCTGCCAGTTTATAAATTTTCAATTTCCCAATGGCAATTCGGGCATAGTTGAATGATATTCTCCTTGTTATTAACTTCTCTTACTAGAGAATCGTTCGAGAATGAAGCTATAGGTTTAATATGATGTAGTTCTACATGCTTATCGTATCCACACTTAGCGCAAGGCATTTCGATTAAATCTTTAAACCAAGAACGCGCATAACCTCTAATACTGACATGCAAAGATGAAGCGTGCAATAACTTATTTTTTTCTCTGCATTCTCCTAATGTTTTATTCAGAATGTCTTCTTTTTTATCTCGCGTCTTCTGTTTCCAATGATTCTCGCATAGAGACGATTTATAATTCCTTACAATAGAATCACAATACCTACATGTTTTAGTTAACTTTCTTTTGGGAGTTTTATTGGTAGTCTTCGCAGAACAAGAGCGAGAACAAAATTTAGGATTTTCAGTTTCTTTTTGACAGTGAATACATTTCATATAATACTATTACACTGATTCGAACCAATTATTAAATTAATTATGATAAAACTTGTTCGATTCCATCACGGGACGCTTTATCTCTTGACAATAATAATCTATACAGTATAGTCACATATGCAAATCCTCATTGATCCAAAACAAATTACTAACTTCTCCCGCACCACCGCTGAACTTCAAGCGTTCTTTTTATTTGGTTTGTTCTGCGCTGGTAAGAATAGCGACTATGCATCCAAGTGCTTGGCCAGGCTCCTCAATCGATACGAGGGTGACACACCGTTTGAGATCCTCAAGAACCTAGGCGAAACAGGCGTTCATAATGCTTTGGTTGCTTCTAAGATTGGTCAGTATGGTCGCTTAACTAAAGCTATCTCTCAGGCGATACAGTTGGATCTCCACACTTGCTCTCTTGAAGACCTGATGAATGTACATGGTGTTGGTCAAAAGACCGCACGTTTCTTTTTGCTTCATACCCGCAGCGACATCAAGTGTGCAGTGCTCGATACCCACATCCTCAAGTTCATGCGCGACAACGGAGTTGACGCACCAGAGAGTACCCCAACTAGTGTCAAGCAATACGAGGCACTCGAAAAACAATTTCTTTTTCTTATTAATATTAATTTTCCTTTTGTTAGCGTTGCTGACGTAGACTTAATCATATGGAAAAAATACTCAGGACGTAGTGACAGTGAATTTTAAAAGGGGTAAATAAGAAAAATCCAGGAGCCAAACTTGCCAAATAATGCCTGTGAAAAATCCAGGAGCCAAATATGCCAAATAAGCGTTCTTAGAGATGATAATGCTATTGAGACTCAATCTCAACCCAGGGTACCCTGGCCACAAAAAACCCGCACAGCTTTCGCCATGCGGGTGATTCGTTATTCCTGTTCAGCGGGAGAATTATACTCCTCCCCCTCGTTCATTCCGTAGAAACCATCCCCATCGTCCGACCACAGCATTCGCGGCCCCAACCTTTGACCAAAGGCGTTATACGCCCGACCACAAGAACATTCCTCATCATACCCGTAAAGGGTAACGGTTCTACCGCATTCGCATTTTTTTGTTTTATTCATAAGAGCAGTTCGATTCTTGTTCAGCAAATATTTCTACCATACGTTCGACCTCATGTAGAGCGTCACCGTAAGTTTCATGATCGTCGCAGATTTCAACGAGATCGTTCAGCGTGTAGCATTCAGCGATTACATCCCAGCGAGAGACGTTATAATTTTCTTGAGCGTGAGCTAAAATGTCTTTCGCCCATTCCATGTTGGTTTGTTCGGTTTTCATAGGACCATATTATATACTTAATGAATAAGTAATCAACAGCTTTATGAACTTTTTTCTTATTGAGAACCAGTCTCAATCCAGGGTACCCTGGCCACAAAAAAGCACGGTTTCCCGCGCTTAGGTTTAGGTTAAACTCTTAAAGCATTATAGTATTCAGAAACATCACTGTCAGTGATCCCAAAGCCTTGTCGCAATTTGTCAAGAGGATCGACAGGAACAAACACCTCACGCACATAATCGCCGCGAGATTCACCCGCTTCGATTTTTTCTCTTAATTCGCCCAGCTTGACAAGTTCTCTCTGAGCCTGACCCCACTTGATGCAGACTTTCAACTTTGGAAAGTTTTGCTCTAGCTCGTTTTGGATTATAGGGGTGATATAACCGCCGTTTACTAGTAGTTCTTTGATTGCGTTCATGATGGTAATTTAATGATTTTTATTCAACTGTCAAGGCTAGATTGCCATGATTCCTTTTTTTGTTACCCAAGCCCAAGCTGCTTGGCTGATTTTTTGTTTACTTTCTTGGTCGATGAAATGGCCCGCAATGTAGGGATTATATCTGACGAATCGGATTCTAGACGATGTAACGTCTGTTTTGCCAGAGTATTCACCTTCTACAAAAGCATGAACATTTTTTCGTTTTTCCTTCAAGACTCTGTCCCGACCTGCTTGCGAGACTTTGAACTTGACATTCATAAGCTCGATCTGTTCAACGTGTTTCCAAAGCCTCCAGCCCTTATCGGTGCGATGCAGAACAGAGAAGCAGTCTTTGTGGAGGTTGCGATAGACGCGAACGTTTTTCATTAGTTAACTCTACCACATAGAAGACCCCGCGCAACTTATTTGATCAATATATTTTCTTATTGCGACACAGTCTCAACCCAGGGTACCCTGGCGCTATTGCGACTCAGTCTCAACAAGGGGGGATAAAAAAGAGGGGCGATTGCTCGCCCCCCCTCCTGACCCTTACGCCTCCATCATCAATTCGCTTACGTCCAGAGTGGACTCGATCACAGAGCGATGACCTACGCGAGAATCAAACACGCTCTGAGCCACCATCGTTCGCGCTGGCAACTTGCTCAAGTCGCCGCCCTTAAGACATTCTGTGACGCCGTTATAAAGACTCCACAGGGTGCGTCCAGCGAACTCTGGATGATTAGGGGCGCGGAACTGCTGCATGACAGGATAAACCTCACGCGCAGGCAAGGCGCGAGCATCTGCAAGCTGAACGATCAAACCAGCAGCGGCGTCCTCGGTCAACTCATAAGTTTTGTAGTTGTCAATGCGCACTTGCATATCATTGAAGTGAGACACAAGGCGACCCACAGCTTCAGCAAGAACGCGAGGGATGTCGTTCAAGATGTTCAGAGTGTGGCGACGAGCCAACTTGATGTCTGAGGAGAAACAAAGGTTTTCACAAACAATCATGCGATTACCAATACAAACCGAAGCCGCGAAACTTTTGTCATGAGCATTGCGAAGCCCCACGACCAAGTTACGGTCACTTGCCATGATGCCTGCGCCAGTGATTGAAAAACCGCCGAAGTAACGCTGACCCATGCGTGCAAGGGCGTGTTCTTCTTCTTTGATTTCGTAGCCTGCGCGAGTGATCGCGGAGCGCATCTGATCTGCCAAGTAGGCGTGACCGATAGGTGTGAAGCTCTCCGTCTTAGGAGGAAGGGCAACTGCGGTGAGTTCGTCGAAGGATACTTTATTTTTTGCAATGAGGAGTGACATAGTGTGTTTTTCGTTTTGGGGTTATTTTCTCTAACAGGATTACTATAAGCGCAAAGAAAGAAAGAGCAAGTGATGATTCATCTTTCAGAATGTTATTTTTTAGCGTGCCAACTATGCAGAAAAGATTTTTTTTCTTTTCTCTTGACAAACGCCAGGCACCGCCGCCAGGGTACCCTGGGCTGAGATTGAGACTCAGTCTCAACAAGCACTCAAGAAAAGGGCTGGCGACCATAGCCGCCAGCCTTAAGGGTTTTTCTATTTGTTGAATGTTGCGAACAGTAAGATCAGGAACAGTAAGATTAGGATTTCCATTTAGTGCTTCGGATATATAATCTCTTCAATGTCTTTATCCCAGCAAGCGCGACAGTTACCGCAGATGCCTCCTTGCTTGTAGGCGATGCAGTTGACTTTTGACGGGTCACTGCTTACGCCCGACACGGTAACGCCTAGGCGTTTTGCTGCTGCCGTAGGCAATGGGCCGTCCAGCATAAGAGCGGACAAGCGCACGGTCAGGTTTTCAGGGAACGAGCCATGCTTTTCTTTGAAAGCACTGACTACGGAATATTCCCTAGTAGGAATCCAATGGCGAACGGTTGGCGTAGCCTCGCACACTTTGGCGATATTTTCAAAGTGTTCTAGGCTTTGAATGTCGCCGCTGTCATGCCACCTGAACACATCGAAATTTTTCGCCGCCTTCTTATTGATTAAGAAAGCCATTGCGTCAACCCACAAGGGATGTGTCAAATTTTCAAGGCGACGAACAAGAGCGTTCTTGACGTTCGGGAAAGTATAACGACCTTTTAAGGCGTAGCACTTTGAGCAAATCGAGCCAGCAACAGCGCGAAGTTTGCTTCCGACATTGCAAGCCTGCGCGGGGATTGAATGCGCAAAGCCAGGCATTTTAGAAGGGGAACTGAGTCCCCCAGAGATTTCAATAGCAAGTTTAGGTGTCATTTTTTTTAGCAAGTGAGGTTTTAAGGTAGCGGTTTACTCTTCAATGTCAACACCCATTGAGCGCAATTCGCGTCCAACATTAGCGAGTGAGACAAGATGTTCTTTTGAATCGTCGCTTTCATCGTCGCCATAGGCAGCATCGAAAGCATCAAACACCGTGTCGGCGTCCAGTTTGAGCGCATCGAAAGCGGGTGCTAATGCTGCGCGGTCATTTGTCATCAGCCAGTCAACTAAGTTGACCAGAACGTCAATTGCTTGAATTTGTTTCTTCATAGGAACTCATGATAACCTTTTACGGAAGCATCGCAAAGCATTTTTTCAGAATTTCTTCACCAGCATTGACGCGCTTATAGTTAGGCCAAAATTAACGCTTGACAAATGCAAAAAACCTTATTGAGACTCAGTCTCAACCCAGGGTACCCTGGCCGCATAGGTTGAGGCAAAGGGGAAACAACACCCCCTTGCCTCATGGCTACCAAACCACACTACCTAGCAATTTTTTGGTTTCAGGCTCATCTTACTTAGGATGAACACATTGACTTCTTTTAAAGGTTTATAACAATTTGCTTTGTTTTCGATCAAGTAAAGCACAGCGGCGTTTACTTGGGTCACAGATGTTTCACGAATGCTCATATTTTTTTCGCGTTGTATGTTATTCTGCCAACCATGCAAACAGTTCTTGTGAACTGTCAAAGAGGAAGAATTCAAGGCGTGGATGCTTGAGAATATTTTCGAGCTTTCCGCAGTATTGCTCCGCCTCCTTTGCTTTATCTGAAACGTCAGAACCGTATCCGTTGCCCATTTCAAAAGCATTCAAACACATCATCATGTAAGAGCTTTCGTCGCGGTATTTCCGCATGACTAAAAAACACTTTCCAAGGTGCGGATTGTTAGGGTTGCGCGCTCCAATGATGGGATATTTAGGCAAGCTGTCCGAATAGATAACTTTTTCGGTTGATAGAAGATTGATGATTTTTTTCATTTGTTTTGTTTTGTTAGGTTATGCCCAAGCAAGTTCAAGGCCCGAAATGTGAAGAGAACGATACTTTTCAATATCGTTGTCATCATGGTCGATCACTTTGGCGGTGATGTAAGTGCGACCAGCTTTGCCCGTTGCGACATTTTCAATGTCCTTGATGGTAAAGGAGCGAACACCGTTCGTCTTGATTGACGATTGCTCTTGATTAAGATAAACGACATGCTTGTTGTTTAGCGCGTCGATGACTCCCTGCTTGTTGGCGCGGAGAAGGTTAATGATTTGGTCTTTGGTAATGATGTCTTGCATAGGTTGTTTTTCGTTGAGGAGATACTATAAGCGAGGAGGAGAGAAGGTCAAGCGATGAATGCCCAGGAATGAAAATTCTTTAATAGCTACCAGCCCAGGAATATTCTTTGCTTAATAGCACATCGTGTTTGTTATTGAGACTAAGTCTCAACACCAGGGTACCCTGGCGGCCCACACAGCTTTCGCTGTGCAGGTGTTTGACAGGTTACCAGCCTCGCGTGTTCTCGCGCACGTTATAGTCTTCTAAATCGCCTTTGGCATCGCCCTCCCAACCGCAGACGCATTCGGCGGAGTAAATCCCGCCCCATACCTTGGCCCCAGCATACTCCTGATACGGCGGCTCATACCTCCAGTTAAGCTTGGCTTCGCAATCTGGGCAATTTTCGTGCTTATTCATATTTTTTTTAGTTTAGGTTTTGTTCTTGGTGGTTGATGGACTCTTCGCGCAGGGCGTCATAAAACTCGTTGAGTTCCATTGCGATAGCGTGCATATCTTCAGCGGTGGTAGTGAATTCGTACATAGTGTTTTATTTGGTTAACAGAGGCACTATCGCAGAGAATCTTTAATGCGCAAGGGATTTTAAATCATTTTTTAATTTAAATCTTATTGAGAACTAGTCTCAACAGCCGCGCCAGGGTACCCTGGCCCTTTCGGGTTAGAGTTGAGGAGATAGAATATATTTTTGAAACTCGTTTTCGTATTTGGTTTTTGCTTTGTGCGCTTCGATTGCAAGACCTAATGCAGCAAGCTTATTTCCAGACAAAAGAATATCGTTCGCTTCCTTTACTATGTCAAGATAATTCAGCCATAAAAGATCAAGATATAATTCTTTCATTCTTCGTCTTCTTTTTTATGCTTTTTCTTTCGCGAGTAGTCTTTGGGCGTTTTATGCGTTGACCCAGTAGGCGGCAAGAGCTTTCGCACTTTCTTTTTTAATTCTCGATCATGCAGCGTGCCGATATTGATTTTCATAGCAAACCTTTTTCTTTGTAGAGTTTAAGCATACGAATGCGTTCTTCTATGTGTCCGCGAACTTCAGGAAAGATCGCGATAAGCTCAGAGAGATAGTTCTTCAAGAACACACCTTGACAGTATTCTTCACAGCCTACTGTGACGAGAATGTTGTCAACAATTTTCTCTGCTTGATCGTATGGGGCAAGAATTTCTTTGGTAATGTCAGCGTGTTGGCTCATGTTTAAACTATAACGCTTTTAAACATTCATGCAACATCTTTTGTTTAAAAAGCCCAGGAATAAAAATTCTTTAATAGTCCAGGAATACATTTGACTTAATACGATTCTGTGCTTTTTCTTATTGAGAACGATTCTCAACACCAGGGTACCCTGGGCCTATTGAGAACTAGTCTCAACAAGCGTACCCCTCTCATTTGGCGTTTAGCTCTACCGAATCTACATAAGAATTTTTATGCCGATAAGCAACTTCCTTAGCGATAATTTGATGCTCATAAACTCCAACGATAGCGATGTCATGGACTGAGGCTTGATAAACTACCCAGACTATTTGTTTTTCTTTCATACTATTATATGGGTGTTCCTAGCAATTTACGGCGTTCTTCAATTTGTCTTTCAAGATCTTTCAAGTGACGCCATTTAGAAGGGCGTTTTTTCATTTGCTCCTTAACCTGTTCAGCTTTTTCAAGAAGCCACTGAATTTCATATTGTACTTGGTCTTTGTTCATGTTTTTATATTAGCGGTTGTTTCTTCTCTAGTCAAGGAAGATATGGTTCAAGAACATCAAATTCGCCGCTCACGAACAAATCCCAATTCGCATCATGTTTGGCGGTCATTTCAGATAAGGCGTTTTGAACCAACTCTTCACCGTATATGTTTTTTAATTCTGCAATATATTGAATATAACTTTTGTTCATGTTTCACTTTACCATATAGCAGACATAGATCAAATCTTTTGTGTGATTATTTAATCTTTTATTTTTTACTTGACACGCTTATTGAGAACCAGTCTCAACGCCAGGGTACCCTGGAGGCTTATTGAGAACCAGTCTCAACAAGGGGTGTCAAGCCCCTTTTACACCTCACCACAAAAAAGTTTTGCCTCTTGACTTCTTCTTTTCACTAACCCTTGGAGCGTTTTACCGTCTGCTTTCACATAGAGTTGCATAACGGAAGGAATCACAGAAAAATTTCCGTCATTTAAGCGACCTTTGCGGCACACTAGGTTTTTGAGGTTGGTTTCCCCACAGTTAAAACAAAATGAGATTAACGCCGCTTCTTGATACGGCGAAAGAATAACCTTGACATACTTTTTCAAAATAGCTTTAGTCTCTGGAATAATCTCGTTCACAAGTATCTTTCGCGCCTCGCCTTCTGTCATTCTTTTCTTGCTTATGTATCGCGACTCAGTGAAGCCATAGCCGATAGTCTTTCGCCCTGCTGGGCAGAGATACGTTTTAGCGCGAAAGCCTTCATTATCCATGATTAACTTCACAAGCCTTTCTTGCGCATCGTTTTGAAAGGGTAGAGCGCGAGGAATCACCTCTAGCGCTGGCTCTACATATTCAACCGCTGGCAAGTTTTCTGTTTCGCTAGCGTTTCGCTTTGCTAGCATATAGACTTCGATAGTTAGGATAACTAAAAGGAGGATGAGGAAACGAATTTTCATGGTGTTTTTTAATTTACCACATAGCAGACATAGATCAACTCTTTTATGTTAAAAAGCCCAGGAATAAAATTCATTTAATAGTCCAGGAAGCCCAGGAATGATTTCTCCTTAATACAAGAACCATAAAACCCATAAAACCATAAACCTTATTGATACTGAGTCTCAATAGCAGCCAGGGGACCCTGGTTGAGACTGAGTCTCATTAGCAACAACAAGCGTGCTTAAGAGGGCGGTTTCCCGCCCTAGTAAATTACCTTATCAGATTAAGCTCAAGCTTTTTTCGTAGAGCTTCTTAGCGTCTGCAATAGCATCCTTAGTCGCTTCCACCTCTTTTTCCCAGTATTTGATGGATGTTTCGCCTCTTAGGTATCGCTTAGTATGCGCTAAGATATTTTCGTTAGCCTGTAGGTGCGTGGAGAGCGCAAGCTGAAGAATTCTGTAGGTAGTGCTTTTCATTTTTTTTTTTTTGTTTTTGAAGGGGCGATTTCTCGCCCCTAGTTTTTTTCTTTACGCGATGGCCTTTTTCAGTTCGACAATCTTTTGGGCCGCTTCAACCATGCTACCGCCAAGGCTGTAGATGATCGCTTCACTGCCACTACCGCCGAACTGCTTGTAGTGCACACGGAATTGGCTGTCAGTCTTTTCAATGCTAGTGATCACTTTCGCGCTGTTGGAAGCGATGCGGGAAAGAAGGGCGGATTCGGAGGGTGTGATATTAGTGTTCATTTTTTTTTCTTTGGTTGGATGTGGAGAGTTTAGCAGGTTTTAAGAGTGAATCAAGAAAAAGTTTCCGCCATTCTGTTCGAATACTTTCGCGCCTAGCTTCGCGGCATAGGCGATGGCTTCACTTTTCCCTTTTTCCGTATGGGGAAAAAAGATCGGGCGAATTAGAGCGGGGATGATGTATGCTTTGGTCATGTGGCAGTTTAATCTTTTTTCAGCTAGTCGCAACTTTTCTTTTCACTTTTTCAAAGATAATTCCCACGCGAGATTCGCGGGATGGAAAGGAAAGCCTTCATCGCGAGCTTCCTGGACTAGGCTAGCGCGATGCTCATTCAAGGCTTGAATGGCAAGGCCGCGAGGCGCGGAGGCGATGCGATTCCAGGCCCATTGCTGATAGGGCGATGATCTTGCGTGATCATTCCAGTTTAGGAGAGCGGCGTCTTTGAGGAGGGAGGCGAGTGTGTCGGACATGAGAAGACTATAGATGCAGCGCCTTTAGTAGCAAGGTCTTTTTCATGTTATTAAATCATTTTTTATTCGAATATTTTTTTCTTTTTGCTTGACACACTTTTTCGCTTGACACGATTTTTCTTTTTCTTTTCGCTTGACACGATTTTTTGCTTGACACGGTCTTATTGATATTGAGTCTCAATAGCAGCCAGGGGACCCTGGTTGAGACTGAGTCTCATTAGCATTAGCGCTAACGTCTAACCATTCAAGTGTGTCTATGGTCTAACCAATAGCGTGTTCACAGTCTAACCGATAGAACGTTGCAACGTCTAACCG
>Ga0114978_10001253_pt1 | contig 21418 bp, 29 predicted proteins | sample S_140212_EF_Meta_FD_87027 | JGI IMG/M metagenome (GOLD analysis project Ga0114978, IMG submission 87027) | Freshwater microbial communities from Lake Simoncouche, Canada to study carbon cycling - S_140212_EF_MetaG | ecosystem: Environmental > Aquatic > Freshwater > Lake | place: Lake...
ATCAACTAAAAACTTGGCCACAGCATTGGGAGTACCAAAGAATCCTTCAGGTATGACCTGTACCATGGTACCCACATTGATCAATGCCTTGCGCAATGCAAGACCTTGCTGATACTTGTCAAATCCCTGGGATACAAAATCTCGATAGTTGGCACTGCCAAAATTTGACAGTGTATTACTTTGTGCATTTTGCAAAGCCGCAAGATAATCGTTGGAAGTCAATACCCAACCAAGTGCTTGATTGAACACATTCATGAAATGTGCATTGTCCCAAGTATTACTGCCACTGAGCCGTTGCATTTGTAAATCTGCATATGCTACAAAATTACCAGGACGGTCTGTTATTGGAGCTCCGACAAAATTAGTAAACGGATCAGGGAATACTCCGGTCAATGCCGGAATGGCACTGTTAGCGCCAAATGTAGTTCCAGACGGATCTTTCCAGTATTCTCTTATGTAGCCGACACTGTATGGAGCAATTACAGCAGTGGGTAAAGGTGCTCTTCCGGCTGGTGTCAAGTTAGCCCAAGTCTTGGCTGGCAGTACTTGATTTACTTCGAATGATCCTTGTGCGGTAGTACCGGCCGTTACTATTTTTACTTGATATTCACCGGTGCCCAATGCCATGGCCACCATATTTCCCAAGCTACTTAGACTACCGAGATATACGCCGCTGTTTGGACCAAACGATGGGAAAGCTGACACTCCAGTCCCGGGCCCGCCGTCGTAGCCGCCACTATCACCACCTCCCCAGCTAACAGGCGGGCCTGTACCAAAATCTGCTTCTCCAGGATTGCCTATTCCGCTATAAGAGCTGCCCGAAAAGTTACCGGGTGTGTCTGCTGCTCCTTCACCGGGATTACCGTTACCAGAATCAGAACTGGTGCCTTCACTGGTACCACCACCGCCTTCAGCTTTAAAGGTGTATCCTAATGCTTTTCGTTTTAACTCTAGTATATTCATTGGGTGCTTTATTATGCAACAGAGTCACCGCTGCCGTAACCATTGGTAGAGTCACCGGTTGTGGTATTTGTGTCATTTGTCTCCGAAGGTGTACCTGGGTCTGCCGCGACTGTATCGTATCCGCCACCACTGCCGTCACTGCCGCCGCCGCCGCTTCCGCCGCTGCCCGGTCTAACAACTCTTCCGTAGTAAGCGTAAGTACCAGTGGCAACATCTCGAACTTTGCCTACTAATACTTCTTCAAATCTATTTTCATCGGGGCCGCAATTTTCTGCCCGACGATAGATATACAAATCTTCGCCTCTGACAAAATAGTATTCAGCAGTGATATCTCGAATCAATGGAGGGAATGGGTTGGGCAAGCCTGTTCTAGGATCGAACTCCAATGGAGATATATTTTCGCTGTTGCCAAATATAACCATTTCTGTCAAAAAATCTTTATTGATGCCGAATGGCTGCGGACTACCACTCATCATATAATTGGCTGCGGCCAATTGTAATGGAGTTAGGCCACCTATATTCTGAATAGGCACATTATTTGTATAAATTGACGGAACTGTAGCCATAATTATCCCAGTGCTCGACCCAGGGCAAAGCTGCCAGCTTGACCTACTAAGCCACCGCTGATGATTACATCGTTGCTGGCTGTTTGTACTCCGTGTCCGCAAAGACCTTTGCCGCTTTTGGTGACCGGAATAGTTCCATTAATGTAAACACCGGCCGGAATGTCAAAGGTCGGACCGCCACAGTGCGCTGGAGGGCAACCCTTGGCGCCACAGCAAGGATGAGCAGTGTATCGAATACCCAATAATGCTGCGGGCCGATTATTGATGAATACATCGGGACTAAAAGGTGCAGTTAATACTCCGCCTGGACCTAATATGTCACCAATTCTTGCAATTCCCGGCATCTAAAATCCTTAAACTATAAGAGGACCCCGTCCCACACTAATACCAGTTGTGGTTGTAAGATAGTGGTCTTCGAGAGCCTTTAGCACAACAGAATGCATCATCACATGTTCGCTTTTGAGCTCTATGTTATTATTTATATCCGCGGAAAACAAGGTTTGTATAAGACCCAGGCCTTGCTGACTTGGCATCACAGTACATGGTTTATGCACTACCCAACCTGTGGGTTTGGTTTCAACTACTTTGGCAACGATTTCATCGCCGTTTACCAACTTAAATGCAATGATTTCGCCGTCTGCGTAGCCTTTAGATAACAGCATTTAGTTTTTCCTTTAGTTGAGATTCAGTTAATTTTGATAGTCCAGTAAAGCCACCTTCGACAAATAATTTTCCGTCTTGATAAATTTGTGGCACTGTGCGATGTCCCTGTGACATGATGTATTCTTTTGCCGCCGCATCTTCGTCGATTTTAATTTCTTGGAATGCGATAGATTTTGCAGTGAGTAAAGATTTTGCCTGTGTGCAAAATGGACAATTGTTTTTTGAATATACTGTTAACATGTTATTTCCTTTAGTTTATTATATACCATATTTTTCATCTGCGCTTTTATTTCTTGATGATATTCAAACAGGCGATTGTGATTATGTTCTAATATGGGTTGTATCTGATCCGATAGATTATTATAGCTGCTCTGCGCCAGGAACTCAACTTGTTTGAATGCCATTTCAAATCGTTTAATAGTATTGGATTCCCTATCATAGCTTTCGTCAATGATGCTGTTGAATGTTTTAAAGCCAAGCGAACGCAGTTGTTGCAAAAAACCCTGACAGGAAAATATGACAAATATGCGTTTGGCAAATAATGCTTTGGTGGTTTTTTCTGTTAAGAAAAATACTCTCTCATATACGGTTTCTGCAATCACAGAATATTTGGTATGATCATATATTTTCCATGGCACAATATCACTGACATTATACGAAATTGTATCCTTTACTTCCCAATCAGGATTTAAGTTTGGACTTATGTAAGGATACGCTAATCTTGTGCCTGCTAATATATCAAAGTTATGATCAGTCAGCGCCTTGTCTTCAAATTTTGGAGTACTGAACACATCTCTGTAATTAATTATAGAATTATTTATTAATGCTGTAGATTGCATCTTGGCCATTACAAAATCTCTGTGTGGCTTTTGGCTACCTAATAATATATCAAAGTCAAATAGTGGTGCTTGTTGTGATTTTCTATATATGTTTTTATTAATCAAATTGAACATCCACCATGGTCGATATATAAAATCTCCAGTCGCAGTGTATCCCTCGAGGCCGCCCAGTGCTATCAGATATCTTACGATATTTTTATTTGCCAACCATTCTTTAATAGGCCTGATATGATTGAATTCTATGTCGCTGATTAATACTAAATCAAACGGACTATAATCCATATCGTGGTACGCCATCACACATGCAACTTTGACGGGCTGTGTCAATGCTAGGTTAATATCGATTGTTGAGTTGGCTGCAGGATTATCTGCAAACCATTCGTCAAATACCAATGGGCTGCATGGTGCATATACTTGCATCATAAGAATCGTCTTACTTTATCAAATATACGATCAAAGTCAACTATTGTGCCAGTATTCCAATCCAATAGAATAGAATCATCTAGTTTAGGTATTGCATCGCATACACAATTATAGTCATTAGTGAGATTATCTAATTCGTCTAAGGTTTTATACTGAAATCTTTTTTGTTCCAGCATCTCAACTGGCCTTTGTGTCATGGTCCAGTTGCCCAGGAATTCATATTCGCTGAACCATCTTAAACCATTTTCCAATGGTACATTGTTAATAATAGCATCGAATGCATCGCATTGGTTAAATGTTTCCAACTTGTGCTTCAGTGATAACCAATCTTCTTTGTAAGTGGGCATAAACTCAGTGACAAAACAATGAGGCGTTTGTCTAAGAATTCCTAAACTATTTTCTATTACTTTGTAGTAGCCACGACTATGTGTTTCATTGGGCAGAATAAAGAATTTTGGATCACCTTGAGCATTGATACACTCGTACGGAGTAATGCTAAAAGTATCAGGATCTTGTATTAGCACAACATCAGCATCGATATAATCCAGACTGGCTAATTTAAGTGCTTGCTGATATAACCAAGAACCTCGGTAGTCGTCGTCAAACCACCAGTTCATCAAGGTGGGATAACGAGAATTCATTTCTGTGTCGGTGACATATATAAACTCGGTAGTGTCTATATTATACTTCCGTAACACGCTGTTCAAAAAAGCCGGATCGCATGGAGTAAAAATATAAGTTTGATCAATATTTTTCAAGTAGTGATCAAACTGCATACTTAAACAGGTGTGACTAACACGATAGCCGCCTATAAATACGGCTCTTGCAATTTTCATCAGATACTTGGTAGCAAATCGTAGTCAACACTTTCGCCCATTACGCCAATGACATAATTGGTGCTTTCGCTTTCCTGTAGTGCTGTTTGCTTCTTGCTGGTATCTGTGTGCTTGTTGAACCAAGGTATAGGAGTTGTTCTAGGAGCAGTGCCTTGATATTTTATACCAATATCTTTCAATGCACCCACTGCAGTGTAATCCACAAAGTCTTTGAGAATTGCAGGATTGAGACCAATAACTGGACCCATCTTAAACAGGTAAGTGGCCCATTCTTTTTCTTCACGAATAACATCTGCGTACAATGCATACACTTCTGTTTCGCACTCGGCTTTGATATCTGCAAAGCGACTGTCTTCTTTGATTACTTGATTAATCAAGTAAGCTGTCCAACCTTTGTGTAACAATTCATCTTGTAGAATCAATTGGATAATGTTGCCATTGCCCATGAAGATTTTGTTTTCTACCATGGCCAAACTGGTGGCAAATGATACCATAAAGCGGAAGGCTTCTAGTGCATAGCTGGCATGTAGTGCCATCCAAATTGCTTTGATATGGTCTCGTTCTTGCACATGCTCGCCCATCTGTTTTTTGCAATTGATAATGTGTAGTGCTTCATAATAATCACCCACACTACTGGCCATGTCAACAATTTCTTTGGTGTCATGGATTGTGTTGAACACATCTTTAGGTACATTATAAATGTTGCGGATAATATGACTATAACTCTTGCTGTGAATATTAGTTTCAAAGAAAGTCCAGTTATAAACCAAGGCTTCTAATTCAGGCAAACTAATTACCGGAGTAAAGATTTGACTGGGGCCGCGGCCTTGTAAACTGTCCAATGCTGTTTGTCGTAGTAAATTACTGGTAAAGATATGCTTGACTGCATCGCTGGCATCTTTAAAATCGTTACTGTCCTTGGTAAGACTGATCTCTTCTGGTTGCCAAAAGAATCCACGGGCAGTTTCTTCAAAGTCGGCAATTTTGCGATATTTGACTTCTTCAAATCGTTGAATGGTCACTGGGCCCGCTGGGTCCAGAAACATCTTGCGATTGAGATAGTCTGTCTTGGTGTTTAAGTTGTATTGTTGTTTTGACATATTTTATAATTTATTCCTTGCGTGATATTCTTTCATTGCATTACTATGCGCCGCTTTCCACTCATCACTGCGAGTACGGCCTTTCATTGCTTTGCTTTGATTTAATTTATGTTCTTCAGTTTTCTTCTTACCTCTTAGAGGAGATGGTTTAACATATGGCTCTATACTTTCAAAAAACTCATATCTTATTTGCTTTTGTTTACAATGACCAAAGTTTCCTTCTGCTGTATACTTTACATTTGATGCATTTGTCTTTAAGTCTGATGCACACTCTGTTAGTGTAATATATTCTTTATAAAACGATCCATCTAAATTGTAGGCATACACTTTAACACCAACCGCATCTATCATTGCTTTTTTAGAAGAATCTGAGATTTGCTTTTTCTTTTCTGCTGAATGTGTTTTCCCCAAAAACCCTTTTGGATGCTCATTCTCTGCAAGCCATTTTTTAGTTTGAGCAGACATTACTATTGCCATTTGTTTCCTTAACCAGCCAAATAATTTATTGTTAATTCTAGCGTTAGTGTGATGGGTTGTCATTAGTTGAACAGCATACACCAAATCTCTGTTCCCAGGAAACAATTTTATTAATAACTGATGAGCTAAAAAATGTTCTTCAGGTGTCAATATAGCAATGTTATCTTTATTATCAGGGCCGCCTAAGCACTTGGGCACTATGTGATGTTTTTCAACATATCCTTCAAGTATTCTATTGCGGCTTCTTTCAATTAACATATTGTAGTGTTTTTTGTAATTCATACTATTATTTATATAATAAACAATAATAATACTATTATTTACTAATCAAAGTTTACAACTTTCGCAGGAATCTTCGTCATCAAAATTGATTTGTTCAAGCGGCATATCTGGCGGGATTTCATCAATAGATTTTGATCCTTGCTTATTCACGAGGCTATAATACAGAGTTTTTCCGCCCCAATGCCAAAAGTTCATCAAATTCTTTGCTATCAATGTAGTTGGAACTTTTCGATCTGGGAAGTGCGCGGGATTATAAAAAGTATTGGTACTGATACTTTGATCAACATAGGCTGCAATTACTGCTGCGGTCTTCAAATAGCCTTCGCAGTCTTTCTGTTCCCACATCAGTTGATATTTGTTTTTCAACTTGTGATACTCTGGTACTACTTGCACAAACGATCCTGCTTTAGATTCTTTAACACTGATCAGACTCATAGGCATTTCAATACCATTGGTTGAGTTAATTACCACACTGCTGGACTCTACCGGAGCCACTGCCATTTGTGTGGCGTTGCGAACACCGTGCGTTTTCATTTCAACACGAAGGCGTTCCCAATCTAGTTCTGGAGTAAAATCTGCCAGTTCATTTGCGCCCGTGGCTCGCAATTCCCAAGGAAATATGCCTTGGCCGTAGCGTGTGTGATCACTGCCCAGGCACTTGCCGCGTTCTTTGGCCAACTCAACACTAGCTTCAGTGAGATAGTATGACAGATGTTCCATCCATGTCTTGACTTCTTGCAAGGCATCCCGCTCGCCATACTTGAGACCACGCTTGGCATGCCAGTAGGCCAAATTAGTAATACCAATACCCAATGGGCGAATCTCATCGTTGCTCAATTTGCTTTGAATACTCAAGAAGTCTTGGTAATCAAGTATGTTGTTGAGACTACGATGCAGTACTCGTGCAGCACGGCGCATGTCTTCTGGATTACGACAAGCTCCCATGTTGATACTGCCCAGGGTGCAAAGTGCAATTCTACCTTCAGCATCATCTAGTCGTTTGAATGACTTCGTTGGCAGCAAAATTTCGCAGCAAAGATTACTTTGGTAGATGGTGTGATACTCAGGATCAAACGGTCCTTGTTTCATCACATTGTCGATAAACACCAAATAGATGCGGCCCGTGTCGGTACGCTCTTTTAGTATGCCACTTTTGAATACTTCTTCTGCACTCATGGTCTTGGTACGAAGATCTCGGCGTTTTTCATAGCGAACATACAGCTCTTCAAAAAGCGCAGTGTTCTTATAGAACGCTTCGTATAGGTCAGGTACTTCGTTGGGGTCAAAGAAGGTTATGTTTTCTTTGTTTTTAAATCGTCTCCAGAAGAAAGCACTAAGTACGACTCCATAATCCATGTGTCGCACTCTAGTCTCTTCTGTACCTTGGTTGTTCTTGAGTACAATAAGGTCATCAAACTGATGATGCCAGATTGGATAGAACACCGTAGCTGACGCATTGCGAATGCCGCCTTGACTACAGCTACGCAGGTCGCCAAACCATTTTTTCAGGAAAGGGATCATACCGGTGTGCATGATCTCGCCACCACGGATAGGACTTCCCAATGGGCGTAGCCTACCAATCTCAAGACCAATGCCAGCTCGCTTGCTGGCATACTTGGCCATCATTTCGCCAGAAGCAAAAATACTGTCAAGATCATCGTCACTACGAATGAGCACACAACTACTAAATTGTTTAGTTGGAGTACCCAGGCCAGCAAGAACAGGAGTAGCGAGAGTAAATAGGCCGTCTGAAGCAGCGTTATAGTACTCTTTGATATAGCGCATTCTTGCTGTGTTCGGTTCTTCTGAGTGAAATACAGTAGCGGCCGCGACCATGTATCTAATCTGTGGAGTTTCATAAGTTTCCTTTGTTGCACGATTCTTTACTAGATATTTTTCAATCAGTTGTTCAATGGCTGCATAACCATATTGTTCGTCCTTGCTGTGATCGATGAAGGAATCCATTCGGTTCCAATCATCTTCAGTGTACCACTCTAATAGTTCAGGAGTATACAAACCAGTGGCCACATTCTTTTGTACAATGCTGTACAGTGATGGTACATCATAGTTGCCATATACATCTTTGCGCAGCATACTTAGACGCTGCTTGCCCGCTACATATTGATAGTTTACATGACCAACATCCGGGTTATTCTCAACATCAACCAAGTTGACTATGGCCCGCAGGGTAATTTCGTCGATTTCTGTTGTGGTTATGCCGTCATAAAAATGCGGTTGAGCAGTGATTTCTATCATGCTCTGACTAACATCTGCGATACCTTTACACACTTTGGCGATCTGTGTCTGCCATTTCTCCAGCATCAATGGCACCTTTTGGCCATCACGCTTAATAACTTGAATTGCTGTCATTGATTTCTCTTATTGTAATTTATTCAGTCCCAACTGTTCGCTGGATATTATTTTGACTAACTTTAAATCTTTATCGATTTGTTCTTTATTTACTACCTCGTCATGAATGTAATTAAGCACATATTTTCCATTGTCAACAAATACTAAATTATACGGCTCCATGGTACTCGGGTCTTTATATACTCTTATATCTAATTCAAATTCGTGTTCACTTAGTTGTATAGTATACACTATTCCCAGAGCTTTTGCAAGATCACAATAATAATTTTCATAGACCAGTTCCCAAGGACCGGGCCATTCTTCGACGTGATCTGTGGTTAGGTAATGGGCAACATAAGGAGCGTAACTCCAAAGATGCTGTGTGTCATTCAGCGCTTGCTCGATTGATTTTTCACTGATTGATTTTCGAAATTCCTGCCAAACGCGGAGGCGTTCACTGGGTAATTGATTCCACATGTGGATTGATTATATTAATAGGTGAGAGTTGAACTGGTGAACTTTAGATTGGCATTGATGCTGGTATTGTATCCGGTGTTACTGGTTATTGCACTGACCTGGGCATAGACATTACTGATTTGAGTTACTACAAAAGTGACGCCGACATCTGCAGTTTCGGTATATTCTTCATCGTAGGCAAGATTGCTTAAAAACTGACCTATTCTCAATGAGCCCTGTCTGGCATTGCCGCCACGCAATATGGTATAGTTTATGGTAATACCAGGGTTAGCACTGGTAAACGCAGAGGATACCACATTGGCCGTGGTACCAAAACTTAGAGTTTGACTTTGTGTGGCGGGGACTCCGGGTATGGGGCTGTTCTGTGTTAAAATTTCAGTATTGCCAATTTCAGGAGCACCTTCTTCCAGTGTGCCGTTACCGATATAGAGTTGTTGAGTGTCAACGCTCCAGCCCAGTTCTGCACTGGCCAACTGTGGCAAGTTTTCGTTGGTGCCTCTACGATGTTTAATTTGTGAAATTTGGACTATGGCCATGATATTCTTTTCCTAATATAGTATTTAGTTTTCCCGATAATACTGCTCCACTCTGTCGAACCATCTTTGTGCCCAAATATCATATTCTGCTTCTTCTACCACAAACTCTTGATATAGATTATCCGCGCTGCACATTAAAATAACGCCTGTTCTAATGTCGGTTCCGTGTGTTTCGTTGTGTGCTTGACTGTAAGCAGCCAGCTGGATAAAATAGTCGTCAATCCATTCGCGTTTCTTGGGTTTATTGGTCTGTTTGAAGTCGATAATTGCTGGTTTTCCCTTCCAAAGACCCACGCAATCTGTAGTACCAGCGTACAAGCCACTATAGTACACTGGCACTTCTACGCCCCAATATTCAGACACATTAGATAAACCTTCGGCAATAATAATATTGGCCATGCCATGGCTCTGCAAGCTGTACGGGTTTGACCCAGGTTCATCGAGCATGTCATTCTTTACATAGTTTTCCAGCCACTTGTGCATTCGTGTGCCTCGCCCTGCCGCTTCGGTGGTGATCTCTTGTGCTTTGGCTGTGCCCACTCTGTTGCGCCAATTTTGCAGTGCTTGTTTCTTTTCGGCGGGAGCAGTTCGATCTAAGATAGTAGTAACACTGGGTACCTTAGATCCGTCGGGTAAACAATAGTGGCGTTTACCATCCACCGTCTCTCTGCTGATAGGTGTATAATTAAATTTATTGATTAACATATTAAACTCGAAAACTTTCGCCGCAACCACATCGATCGCGTTCATTTTTGTTGATAAATTCAAAGCCTTCGTTGAGGCCGTTTCTTTTGAAATCCACTATCATACCATCCAAGTACGGCAAGTGTTTTGGATCAATAAACACACGCACACCATTTGAATCATAATGTCGTACGCAATGTAAGTTGGGATTATCTACATATTCTAACACATACGCAAGTCCACTGCAACCAGTAGTTCGCACACCAATTTGGATGCCTTCGCCGCGGCCGCGAGTGGCTAAACTTTTTTTAATTTTTTTAGCAGCAATATCGGTAACTTCAATCATTGCACTGGATGCTTGATTCTATAATCAGCTACCGCCGCTTTGATGGCATCTTCCGCAAGTATTGAACAATGAATTTTAACAGGGGGAAGGGCAAGCTCAGTAGCAATTTCGCTATTTTTGATCGTTTCCGCCTGCTCAAGGGTAAGTCCTTTGACCCACTCAGTAACAAGCGAACTTGACGCAATCGCGCTGCCGCAACCGTATGTTTTAAATCTTGCATCTGTGATTACTCCGTCGGTGACTTTGATTTGTAGTTTCATCACATCGCCGCAGGCTGGAGCTCCGACCATGCCAGTACCCACATCTGTATCTTCTTTGCTGAAGCTACCAACATTTCTGGGGTTTTCGTAATGATCTACAACTTTTTCTGAATAGGCCATGCTATCCTCCTTAGTTGATTATACAGTATCTAATCAGCTTTGTCTACGCTTCATGGCACTTTTTGCCATATCTGATACTGTTTGTTCTGGATTGGCCGAGGCTGCTGTTACATCTTGTGCATTGGCAACCGATTGACCAATATCTTTGACAAATGAAATTTTGGTTGGTGTTATGTTTTTTACAATGTTCTTCATCGATTCATTGTCTTCGTTGGCTGCAATCAAATCGTCGTAGCTGAAACTAGAAACACCAGTATTTTGAATCAATCGAATTATGAATTGAGTGGGTAACCCATCGCTCAATTCACCGCTGCGGACTTTTTCCTGCACAAGATCAAGCACAGTGACAATATTTGCGTATTGATCACTGGGCTCGTCATCTTCAAGTAAAAAATCTGAGGCTCTCACAATTAACGGCGTTCTCTGCCCAACTCGTCGTCGCCGGCTGCTGCGTCAGTGGCTGCAAACCCATCGTCATCTTCGCTGTCAAAGTCATTGACTTCAGGAGCTGGTAACTCAGCTGCAACACCTAAAGTGGCACTACCAGTCATGTCCATTGGCTGTGCAACTTGCTCACCGGCCAATGATCTAGCGCCATTGTCCAATGCATCGCGAGTACCGTTCAAACTGTCCATTAATCCTTGCAGTGCGCCAGTCACAGTATTCTTGTAAGCATCGGCTTGTGCTGTACCAACTTGGTCACGAATAACATCCAGTAGTGGAGGTAGTTCTTCGTTGAGCATTTTGCTGGCATCGGTAATCATGTCTTGAACTGAATCAACCATGTCTTTGGCTGCCAACACTGCTTCGGCTGTTTCCAGCTCACCTTCCATCAATGGTTCTTGTTGATTCAACCAAGAATTCAATCCTTCTTGAACCATAAGCATTTCCATATACTTGGGATTCTTTTCAGCAGTATGAATACCGTAGCTTTTGCGGATCTTGGATAAGTTTTCGCTGATAGCGTAACTTAGGCGTTGAGCTTTAGCATAGGTTAAATTATCATAGTCAATTGAAAAGCCAAAACGGCTTTCCATGACTTTGTTAAGGCGTTTTGTAGTTTGTGGTGCTAATTCTTTTAAATTCATAGTATCTTTTCCCAGATTTATATATTATTTAGTTAGTTTCAATTTCTTTACAATGTTACAGTTTCAAGCCTGAGGCCCAAATTTTATTGTATTTGGCATAGTTTAATTTTTTATCTAATTCTTCTTTGGCGGTTTTCAACTTGGCTTTGGCATCCAAGTATCTAATCCATCTCAGTTGCTGAGTAAATTCATCTGTCTTTTTAGTTTGTTTGGCTAATCTTAGAGTATAAAATTCAACTTCGTCGTTGTGTTTGGCCACTGCTTGATCGGACTCTAGTAGATCGTCTGCTGATTTAAATCTATTGCACTGATTGAATACTGAATAAAATACTGCGGCTTGTTTGCTGTAAAACACATGCACAGTTCTGGAGTCTTGAACTACTGACCACTGATGTGATCCCAGTTGATGCATGGTGTATTTGCCAACAGCCCATGATTTGTTGGTCAAAGCAACACAGATCGGAAAATCCGCAGTGTTCCTTAAATGTGTTAATTCGCGAAGTGCCCAGTTGTCCAGGGTTGTCATCGCTTGGTCGACTAGTAGTTTACCCAGATCGTTTTTTATAGATGGTGCGACCATTTTCTTTGATTCTTAATAATAAGTTTTTGTTAACTAGTTGATTTGCCATCATTTGTTGGCGGTCATTTAAATCACCTTTGGCCACGACAGGTGTGTCTTCGTCAAATTGAAGCAGCACATCTGCCTCTTCATTTGTGATGGCCACTTGTAACTGCTTGGTAACTTCTACAATTTTCATTTGTTTACCAAATGTACCAACAACCCAATTACTGCGGTCGCCAATACACCCATTATTGTGGTACCTATTGTAATTAGTTGCTTGTTTATGCCACCTGTTTTATTGGTGATTGATTCCCTAATTGCTAGAAGATGTTCTTCAACGGTGGTGAGTCGTCGGTCTAAATTATCTAATTTTTCATTCAATTGGTTATACCTTTCAGCGCATAGCTCAACGTGCGCCTCAAGGTTCTCTTTTTCTATAGCTGTTGTCTTTGACATTGGAATCTCGCTTTATATAATAAGGATACGCGATGCAATTAATAGTGTGTCTAAGTGAGCCGTAAAGAGTGCCATAAGGGTGCCGGAGCATCAATTTATATTTAGCGATTCTTTCTGAATAAAATATATGTTTTTTAATGTTCCGTAGGAGTGAAATATGGGCAACATGAAGCGAGCAGTTTCTTCAAGTCCCAGTACAATCGGCGTTTGTTCAAAATCTTCTTCAAGCTGATCCACAGCATAAAAGTCATCTCGCTCCCCTCTGAACTGAAATGCCCATACACTGTGACTGCCTTGATAGAATTCGCCGAACTCAAAATACTCTAAGTTCTCATTGATGAAACAAACTGGAGATTTTATTATTAACGGCTGCGTCTTAAGACCCAACAATTGCAGCACAGTTTCCCAATTACGCTGTTGATCTCGGCCTTGACCAGCTCCTTTAATTACACCAGTTTCAGTAATGTCTATCAGGGTCATGCAGGTAATAAGAGGGCTCATGCAGATATTTATAGCCAACAAAAAAGGCACTACGAAAGTGCCTTTTTGTTTTTAGACTAAGCTAAAATTACTCAGCTAGGCGTAGGCCTGGTTGTGTAACTACAACACCTGTGGTATTGTAAGTGCTGTCTGTGGCTGCGCGGATACTAGTTTGTAGTTCAGCAGCGGTCACATTGGCTTCTTCAATCAGTACGCTCAACAAACCATTGGAAACTGCGCCGTTGTTAGCTGTACCAACTTGGTATGCTAGCAATGTTGTAGTTAGACCGATGGCTCGTAGAATTGTTTCTACGCCTTCACCAGTACCGAATTGTGTAGTCATGCTAACATTGCTGTTAACAGCAAATGCTTGCACTGGCTTACCAATACCTGTACTGATCAATACGTTTGCGCTTGCGGCTTCTGTGCTTAGTGCAATGTTTCCAACGCTAACTACGTTTTGTGCATTACCATTTGTTCTTGTAAATACTGCCATTTTATTTTTCCTTTTGTAAAATCTGCGAATTAACGCATGTAATTATTTATACCAAAACTAAAAATAAGTGCGGTTGAGCTTATTTTTTCCAGGATTTTGTTGCAGCAAAATTCTGACGACTAAACTCAATGCGGTCTACTAATTTAACTGCGCCGCCATCGTGCCCAATGGCCACAAATCCTTCGGGTGCAGTTACTCTATAACCATCGTCGGTCTTGATAAAGGTGCCGATATTTTCAACTTGTTGCATTTTTTGCAGCAACATTACTTTGGCTTCAATGATACGCTTGTAAATGGCCAAGATACCCAATAATGTGTTGCTATTATCAGCCATGAACTTTTCTTTTTCTTTGATCTTCTGTATGCGGGCCTTGGCCGCGGGGCTGTCCGGGCCACCTTTTAACTTGGCGATTTCAGCTTCTTGCTTGCCGTTGTAGTAGGTTAAAAAGTTCTTTAAAAATGAAGTAGGATCGCCCACTTGTTCGCCACCACGCACCATGTTGTTGATGAATGGTTTGATATAGTTGGCAAACTCTGTGTATTCTTCGTCACCTGCTTTGGTAGTTCGTCCAGTAAAAATAATTCTATTGAAGTCTTTTTCGTCAATTTTTCTAAAGGTAGTGGCCGCCGACAACAGTGTATTTTTAATTTTAGCGTCTTCGGCAGGCGTCAAACTGGCCCGGCCCGTCATGTCTTTGTAAAAAGCATCATCAAACCAAACACTGTTGGTTGATGTTAGTCCATCCACACTGGCCCCAAAGCTGGCTTGCATGTCTGCCACCGTACTGCCCGAGTAGGCTGTATGAAATATTATGCCTATCTTTGCAGCGGCAATTCTATCGCCTAATGCGCTGCCTACTGGCACAGCATAGGTAATAGTATTGGGAGTAAATATATAACATTCCTGACCCCCAATGGTAGCAGTGGTCAATTCTTCTGCGATGAACATCAGGTCTCCTTGCAGCACATTACCAATACCCAGCTTGCTCAAATACTTTAGTGCCACGGCCAATTTTGCGGCTAGGCCTTCTTGCTCGCCGTAAAACTTACGAATGTCTTTGACGCTTTTACAAAGTTTAGGTTCATTTTTGGAAAAAACAGATTTAGTGCCCACGAAGAATTTGCCATCTGCTGGATCTGTGCCGCAGATAATAGCAGGAGCACCGTCCCATTTGACTGTTACTTTGGCTGGATCGCCTTCACCTTGTGCAAACATGCGGCGAACACCTTCCATGTAGTTCAATGCTTTTTGTGCTCCGATGTATCCTTCATTGTACACAAGATCTTCTACATGCTCGAGGTGAACATTCTTGCCTTCTGCGGCTTCACATAAGAGCCAACTTGGTGTTACCACATTTTTAATTTCGTATAGCTTCATAGTTTTTGTAACTGGCGAGTTAAGTAGGCTTCCATCTCTGGAGATGCAAGTTTGTCGGATCCAAATCTTACCCAGCGATCAGAGTCAGTTAGTGCAAAATCTTGATTACGATATCTCAATACTATGGGACTAGAACTAACCACTGTAACATCAGTTGGCAGTGCGGCCGCGGGTTGTTGTGTTGCGGCAGGAACGGCCGCTGCTGGTTCCTGAGCGGCGGGCTGTGCTGCTTGTTGTGTGGCCATCATTTTGTCAACTTGATTAATAATCGAATTTCTGACTGTGTTTGCTTTTTCTAAATAATCTTGCACTGATATGTTATTAATGGTTCTGGGCAACGGTATTTGATTTAATGCTTGCAGTACTCCAACTTTAATTGTTTTTTCTTGATTTGCGTTGTGATATCGATCAGCCGCGGCAAAATAATTTTCAGCAAAACTTTTAAGATAATTGGTAATACTTGCCGGATCATATGTTCGAGGATCTTGAAGATTTATGTTGTTTTGTTTTAATGCGTTATTAAATTCTGCAAACGCTGCGGCAGGCAAGTTAGCCTCGGCTCTGGCTTTTGCATACTGATTTTGTTGCATTTTATTAGCGTAGACTGCTTGCTGTGCCACAGTTCCAACGTTCGTACCGTCACCGCCACCAGCTTTGTCTAACATACGCACTGCACCAGTGGCAGCTCCTGCCAATCCTCGCCCTATACTACCCAATATGCCGGCTTCGGAGATTATATCATTTATCTTCATTTTTTAACCTCTTGACACCGCGGCTGAACTTGCTGCTGTCTTGGGCACGAATACTGTTCAGCAATCTACGCTCTAGTTCTTCTGCTTGTGCAGCGTCATAGTTTTCGCGTATAAATTGTATGAGATTAATGGCTCCAGTTATCACATGGTTAGCTCGTGATTCTACCAGATTTTCGCGATCTTTGTGTAGACGAAGGGTGTCTAGCTCTTCTAATAGACTACGGGTTTTTTTTTGCAAAATACTGCTCCAGATTAACTATATTTATAAAATATTAAAGTTTCTATTTGTATCTCAAATAATGATACAGTTAAAGATATTAGTTATTCAAACTATATGCTCAATTTGACAACTTTATTTTTGATATTCCATCAAATTTGATAATTCTAAAATCGTGTCAGGAACATGATCAATTGACCACTTTCGTTGATGCTCACTGAGATTATTAAATTTTTCATAAAAATATATAAAGCAAGCCCTGTCAAATACTGAATTTTTCTTGTCAAATAATGCAACCAATTGATTTTTTGATATTCCAAAAAATAATTGAGACTCGTCAACAACTTTTTTTTGTAAAGACCAATAGTCATTAAAAAATTTTATATGATTGTCTTTTAACTCGACATCAAATCTAGCTTTGCAAATTTGTTTTAATGAATCAATTTGAGATAATTCTCCAAAATCAATGATATAACTATTTTCAATCTTGGGCAACGGATCTTTATAGGTGAATATTTTATAATAGTCACTGATATACTCATGAGCCAAATCCACTGTGGCAGTATCCCCAGGACCTAGCTTATAAAATGCTGCCGAAATGCTTTGAAATATTTTGGTTTTAGGAGTTATTCTTATAATAGTTTTTTTGGGATAAATTTCCCGCAATAATTCATAATCGGTGCTGTGGCATGTTATGAATTTCTCGCCGTTGTATTGATCGACGGACTGAACTGTTTGATAAGTGGCATTACCGTCAAAATGAAATACACTTTTAGGGATCCGGGTGCCGTCGCCATCTTGCCTAAATTCTGCATCTATATACACATTATTCAATGTTAGTAAAGTTGTTAGCCAGTTACCGCTACATCCTTCTCTGAAAGATATAATCATAAATTTTAATTTGTTATGTCTGACCAGATCTGTGCGCTGTCTGGATCATATGGTTTAAATTTTTGATTGTTTATCAAATATCGTATTTTATTTAAATTATCTACATTAAATGTGCAATACGGTAATAATTTATTTTCAACCCACGCGAGCTGACTTTGTGTGGATGGTTGCATTTCGTCGCCGCGAACGCCAGTGTTGGTAGTCCACTCATCCATGCCTTGAAAATCTATCCACGGTAATGCTGATAACTCACTAAAATTATCATGGATAGAATAATCAAATTTGTAAGTTAAAAAATATTTGTGATCGATGTTCAATGATTTTAACATCTTAGATGCTGATATCATGTACAAGACAGATCTATTCATTGCTTGTTCATGTTGAATATAAAAATTTCTGTATTTCTGTATTTCTTTAAGATCGGACCCGCTGGTTGACCACCATGTTTGATCAAACACAGTTGACTTTATATTTTTATACTTTGGATCTGTTTGCTGTAAATCCGCCCAACATGTGTCTTCCACTATTTTGTCAAATCGTTGCGGGTCTGCCCACTGCACTAAAAATAAGTCAGACTCTTTGGCCGTCAGTGCCGCCTTGATTACACAATTAAAAATATACTCGTTGCCAGCACCAATGTGTCCAAAATTAACAACAGGTGTTTGTGTTATTGCTTCTAATATCTGCGGCCATTCTGGCCATATATGACCAGCAGCAAATCCGTCGCCAAATGTGTAAATCATTCTACTTTCTTCAGACCTGCCAGCATTGCTTTGAGTTTGCTGTTCTGTGCTTCACCATCCGCTCGCACCAAGGGCTTGTCCCACACATGGGTACCGCCTTCGGGTTTCTTCCAACCTTGATTGGCTGCACTGCCGCCGTCACCATCCACACTGCTTTTGGCTTTGATACTGGCCATGATACTGGTGGTCTGTGGTTTTAAGAATCCCGGCGTGCCCTGTGCATCTTCTCCGGGATCTGTAATTCTTAGACTTTCCAGATTAAAATCAAGATCAACTTTCATACCAACGCCACTGCTGCTTCGAGTTTTCATCAACTGAATCTGATAGCGTCCCCGTTCTCTCATTGCACGACTGGTAAAGATACCAAACACATTATCCGCAGTATTGATCTTACTAATACCACCACTGATATGGCTGTGGTCAAACTCAACTTCTTCTACCGCACTGCGATTTAACTGACTGGCAGTTATCATCAAGATATTAAACTCTTTGGCCAAGTTGCGCAGTTCTTCTGAAACATACTTGTCTTTGACAAACAGGTCGTTGGGACTAACTTTGGCGCTGACTGGCATGACCAAGTCCAAGTAGTCTACCATGATAAAGTCTGTTTTACGGCCTGTCTGTACTTCCAGTTCTTTCAAGTACGCACGAATTTGATTCACATTGCTCTGTGCTGGCATGTACTTGATACGGAGGCTACCGCTCTTCTTGCCTGCCATTTTGACTTTGAGTTCAACATTGTCCAAATCTCTGAACACTTCTTTGGTGCTGACATTTGCCACCATACTGTCCATACGCATGGCACACAGTTCTTCGCTGAGCTCCAAACTTAAAAACACACCATTGAGTCCTTGTGTGACCCAGTTAATGGCAATGTTCTGCATGAACAAACTCTTGCCCGAACCAGATCCACCAGCAAAGATATTAAGTTCACCTCGATTCATACCACCAAACAATCTTTGGTCCATGGTCGGCCAGCCTGTACTTACTTGTCCGTTGTTGCTTTTGATTTTCATCAGTCGAGCTCTGGGATCTTCAAAGTATTCAGTGCCCATGTCTTTGGTCAGACTGATCTGCACTGCATCTTTGATGATCTTTTCCACTGGATCATATTCACCCTTTTCCAACATGTCTGCGCATTTTAGAATGGCTCGTTCCAGTTCTTGTTTTTTAGTAAAGCCTTCAAACTCTCCCATGAACCAATCATAATGACTGTCAGTCAAATCTGGCAGTGGCTTTAACGCCACAGTGGTCACAGCTAAAATCTGTTCAGCAGTGGGCATGGCTTTGTGTTCATCCACATGCTCTTTGATAAACTTGGCCGCACTGCGGATGCTTCTGTCAAAGTTCTCTGGATTATAGATGTTCTGGACTCGTACATAGCTTTCGGATTTTTGGACCATCATTTCCAAAAATAGTCGTTGTAGGTCAGTGGTGTATTCTTTAGTCATAATGATTGGAATATTTCCTTAAATTTCTCTTTATATATTAATAGTTCTTTTAAATTTTTTGTGTTTCTGCTAATTAGTTGTTCTATTAGACTGTGATTTGGTATTATATCAAGTCGATGACAAAGTAAGTTGTACTTATCAACCGTGTTATTAAAATTAACAAAAAAATCATCGTAATGAATTTCGATATCCGTACTGGGCAAGTTATACTCTTTACTCAATAATAAATTAAGATACTGTTGTCTGGTAGATGTGTTTATTTTTTCATTTTGTTTTATGAGTGAAATATCTAACCAATACAAATTTTTATTTTTTAATCGTTGAATTAGCTGAATTTTTTGAGATCGATCCATGTCAACTGTTCTAAAAGACAACTCCGCCATATTAGCATGGGTTACTGTGTTTAACAAAACTTTTCTAAGAAAGTCATAGGTATGACAATTATCAGACACTGTAATTTTAACGAATCGAACAGATTTGGCTATTTTATTAAACTGTTCCATTCGGTTGGGAAATTTGTATAAGTGATATGGTATGCTGATATTTTTAATTTGATTGTGCTCGCATATTTGTTCAAACTCAATTAAATCAGTTTCAAAATTGCTGACTATTAGGCTACGAGAATTGAAAAACTTTTGTAGTTTGTCTGTTGAATTTTGCATGTTTTCATGTAGCGGCGTTTCGGCAAAAAATCCAGAATGACTACTTATAAAATTACTAAAGTATTCTCCTCCGGCGCCGTCTGCATAATCAATGATTATTAATTTATCTAGCATACTCGATTAATTGTTTAATCGCAGCGGCCCATATCCTGTGCGTTTTAATTCCGGGTTGAGTTCCACTTACATCTAGGTCCACATGTGGCATTAAATTTAACATTCCTTTATATTTTATACCCTGGCTAATATGTAATATATCGGTTCGTAATTCTTGAACCTCAGAAAGTAATTCATTTAAATCTTCTTGCTCGGGCCGATCGATCCAAAAGAAAATTATTTTTACTGATGGATTGTATAATGGGCTATTTAAAAAGTTTTTAAGATTTTTTACGCTGCAATTATTTAAATATTCTCCAGCTAGTCCATAATTATGTGCATTTGAAAAATGTGACACTAGTGTATCTTCTTCGTTAATGCCAATTCCAAATATAGTACTAGATCCAAAAAATGCAAAGTCGGGTACGCCAGCGTAGTCATGTTTCCCCCTGAATCCTTGCGTGTTTATGACATAAGATATTAATCCTGTTTGATCTTTGCCCCAACGAGTTATAATTTTTCCTCGCTGATCATATAAAAAAGAGTTGCTATTTTGGATAAGCATTATATCTTACCTGCTATCAATTTAATTTTCAAACTATTTGATTCTTTGCCTTCGAGTATGGCCTTGATCACAAATAGTTTACCATATTTAATCACTGCTGCGTTGACATCTTTGCAGGTCTCACGCCAAACTGGGAACGACACAGACCAACCATATTCAATGGCCTGTTCAACTGCGGCCAGTCCCGGCCACACTGGACGGCCTTGTTTATTTAAGTGCTGGTCAAAGTCCGGCACATATATCACTTCTCGACCCAACCCTTCAATAATTTCTGCTTGCTGCTCACTGATTTCATTGGTTTGTACACTGACTCCGTCGATGCTCATGGCATCAAACGGTCCTTCTACTACCAACACAAACTTACTCGTGGGCAATTGACGGTCCATGTTGAACACAAAGTTGGCCGGATGATTACTGTGGTATTTGGGTTTAATACCATCCACTGTGGCTCTGGCAGTGTATCCCACTGTAGCACCTTTGTAGACAAAAGGCACAATAACTCTATGATTTAGTTTGTGTTCTATTTCCGGAGTCCAATATAAATTATACTTGATAGTATCAATTTTTCTATCCAGTGAGTAGTGTACTGCATCAGTAAACAATTTTGGCGTGTTTTGATATTCTGCCAGTTTATAAAATTCGGCCAAGGCCAAAAAGCTCTGA
>Ga0114978_10001254_pt1 | contig 21416 bp, 18 predicted proteins | sample S_140212_EF_Meta_FD_87027 | JGI IMG/M metagenome (GOLD analysis project Ga0114978, IMG submission 87027) | Freshwater microbial communities from Lake Simoncouche, Canada to study carbon cycling - S_140212_EF_MetaG | ecosystem: Environmental > Aquatic > Freshwater > Lake | place: Lake...
CAATTGCCCAAGGGCCTGTTGACGATGCATAATCAGTTAAGAAATCAGCTAGTGTAGAACCTGTTTGGAAATCATATGCAGCCAAATCTAATTCTGATTCTTTAACATCCGCTAATGTGTATTTGGTGTTATTGATTACAACAATATCACCAGGTTTAAAGTTCATTTGGTTAATAAATTCATCTTTATCAACTGTTAAAACTTTCTGTGAACCGGACGTTGCAACACCTTTAATTCTACCACGAGCACCGTTGCGTCTTGCTAATGCAATTTGATTACCAACTACACCAGCAACATCAAAGCCTTCATCTCTAACTAAACGCCAGTCATTTGGAATATCTCGATATGCATAAAATGAAACTCTGGTGTTGGCATATGAAGTGTCATAGATGGCAATCTCATCACCAACTGCAAAACTTCCTAATACAGGAGTAATGTTAATGATTGCATCACCAACAGCAATTGCAGTATTTGTTGTGCCGTAACTTCTTGTTTCACCACCATCCACGTCCAAGATGGACATGGTATAATTTTCTGTTTGCAGATAACCAACACCACTTGCCTCTGTTCTATTGATAGAAATGATGGAGTTGTTTGTTGTGTTTGCTCTACCAATAAATCTACCATCACGTACTGTGATGAAGTTATTAGCAGTTAAGTTTCCACCAGGTTCAATATTAAGAATACCACCATTACTAATAGTTAAAGTAGAAACGTTGGCCTGATAGTTAGCTGGGATTGTTATTAGAGGTGCAGGACTGTAAACAAAATATCCATTTCCAATTACTGAACCATAATTGTAATAGTTAGTTGAAAGTGTTTGAGTTACAGTTGAATATTTCCAATTACAGAGTGGGTCGGTATAATCAATTGAACAACCAGTAAATGTTGTTCCAGTTGAACCAGTGTATAACACTTTTACATAATCACCAAAGTTGGTGTATGTGTAAAAATATCCTGTTGTAGGAAATCCAGATGTTGATGCTACAGTAATCGTAATGGTACCAGACCATTTTGAAATGTTACCTTGATTAATCGTGGTTCTGAAACCAGAAATTGTAACATCATCTAAATTACCAGGAACAACTGCGCCAACCCATGATGGAGTATCTGCCCATAACATTCTTGGGCTGGTTAATGCTGAACCTGTATTACTCGATATTGATGCCATTACTCTTATCCAATTCGTTTAAAGCAAAATTCAAATCGTAGATGGCTTCCATATAATCACGGACTTCTTCATCTGTAATAGTTGATTCAGCCGTATTTTGTTTTTGTTTTAATTCTTCTTGCAAAGCATCTCTAGTGGCAATCAATTCATCTTTTGTAATATGAATATTTAAATTTGCCGTTACATACTGTCCATCATATGTAAAATTCCAATTATTTAAAATGTGAATGATGCTACGAATGTTTGGATTAATTTTATCTATCATCTTAATATCTTATATTCAATTGTTGAGCCAGCAGGTATTGATATTAATGTTGTGATTGTATTGGCAGTTCTCTCATTGTAATCAAGACCTTTAACCATTTTATAACCATCAACAAAAACATCCAAGTTAAGTCTACCATCGGCCGATGCCAAAGTATAGTTAGCTGGAATGTTCAATACAGAATTTGTTGCAGCCTTTACTGTTAAAGTATTGGCATAACTTGCAGTACCACCAGTTGGAGTTAATAACACCTCAACTTGTGATACGGTCGTTCCATTAACTACTAATGTCTTATATAGTTTATTGGAAATAGGATCATAATACTCGTCACCGGCCCTTGTGCCGACCGGTGCGGTATTAGATACTAGGTGTCTTAAATAATCCCTAGAGGCCATCTTTTAGTCCTCTATTAAGCCTGAGCCTCAGTCCAACTTAGTCGTGTATTAATTGAGTTGGTCGCAACTGCGGTAACGTTTGTCGCACAGACTGTAATAATATCTGGACCATCCGGATAAATGTTATTAACAGTAGTAGGAACAGTATTGGTTGTACCGCCACCCAAGATACTGTTACCAATATCACGAACCAAGAACAAGTCTTCAGTAAGAACACCTGGAGTATAAACATAGAAACCAAAGATGTTTTCACCACCAGCGATTGTTGTTCCTGCACCAGTACCGTGATAAGCAATCTGTGCTAGTGATGAACCACCAACTGCCTGGAATGTACCGCCGTTTACACGACCATTCAAACGTAGTGTAACCAAGAACACTGCTGCAGTACCAGTTGTTTGAATTGCCATTGAGCGAAGAACCAACTGCATACGATTAATAATTTCACGTTGTCCTAAAACACCACTTAAACCATTATCAACTGATGGAGACAAACGAATACTCAATAGTGGAACAGTAGCATCTTGAGCAACGTTATTGATAGTTTGAGTTCTACTCATACCAGCAACGAACACGAATGATTTATCATCATCGTAACGACCATCCATAATAACAGAAGAACCCCAATGGCTAACTGTTGATGCTTGGCCTGGTGAGTATGATTCAATGTTAATTGGGGCAGTTGCAGAATACGTAAATGTGGTTGCAGAACCTGTACCGCCTGTTGCATTACGTGTCAAACCTGTAAATGTAGTTGCAGTTTTACCTGTGTAGGTAATATATTCAATTGCAGAACTTGTATCACCAGCCGCAGATATTGCTAAAGTACCTGCTGATGGGAAGAAAGTTGTATCATTAACAGTCAATGGTCCTGTTGAACCACTTGCTAATGTAGCGGTTAAGAATGTTCTAACTGGCAATGTATTGGTTTCATAACGTGCTGGTAAGTTACCAGAACGCATGTAAGCTTCTGTGTTTACGTTATTATTTGGAATACGATGGCAGTAAATAACTTCACCACGGTTGTTCTTGAAACCAAAACGAATCGCACCAGCACCATACCATGTATAGTCTGCATAGAACATCTGCATTTTAGTCAAATCAAGATTATATAAACTGTGGCCAGTACCATCACATCTATCAATATTCCAAGCACTTTGTGGAATTTTTGTATCAATCGTTTTACTAACTTGACAAGCCGCCGCAGTTACGCCACGATACTCAGGGTAAATATACATCTGTGTATCTGATGTAATTGTTTGTACAACATATGATTGTCCACGAATAACAATGTTATCGCCAGGTTTTAATTGTGAACTAAACTTTGTACCTGTGCCAACAACAGAATTAGAGTTGACAGTAACAGCGGCTACACCAGATAGTTGAGATGTACTTGAACGTTTAACCACCCACAAGATTTGACCATCAAATTCAAAGAAGAAACCGTTTTGAGAGTCAAACATACCTACACGATTAGCAGAACCATACCATGTACTTGGGCTAACTGTTAATGGGAATCCTGTTGCAGGCGAAGCAGACGGAGCAGTTAAAGCGGTATATGTGATTGTTAATGGCGTTGGAGCAGTTGCAACAAGAAATGTTCCGTTGTAAGCAGTTTCAACGCAACCACTTACTGTAATAAATGAGCCAGGTAAAATACCATGAGCAAATTTAGTTGCAACTGTAACTGTTGTGCCTGAACTTGTAATGTTGTCAACAGACAAAGCTGGTTTTAAAATAGAACCAGTTGAGAATTGAATACCTTTACCAGATTGATAACGGAACTGACGGCGTGTCTGGCGAATAACTTGATAGCCGTGATATGGTGATACGTTACTAAATTGAACACCACCATCGAATGGCCTATGTTGCACATAACCCAATGGTCGTGCATAAATTGATCCGTTTAATGTTGTTGTAATTGTACCGGTTGCCGTACATGTAAAAGTAAATGTATTAACTGTTGGTGTTGTTGCTACGGTCCAACTACTATTCAATAGGCCCGTCATACCCGTTGCACCAACAATGTATATACCATCACCAACTCTTAATCCGTGAGCATTAGTTGTAGTAACAGTTGCTACAGAACCACTCAAAGAGATAGCAGAAGTACCAGCAGGAATTGCAGCACCAGTATACCAAGAACCAATAAACAAAATAGTTTTATTAGCATCAAATAATGCAGCTGCAGGTGTATTTGTTACTGTAAAAGTGATATTGGTGTTTGTAGAAACACTTTCGACTTGCCACCATCCGTCAGCATTAGCATTATCTAATGTACCTTGAATAAAAATTGGAAGGCCAACTGTGATACCTACTGTGTTTGTTAAACCGACTGTAACTGTTTTAGTTGAAGCAGTTGCACTTGTCATCGTATATGCTGTACCAACTGAAGCATTTGAGAACGTTAAATTGGAAGAAACGTTTGAAATACCTTGTGTTGAATCATAGAATGCAGAAGGACGATTATTCAAAAGTGTAATTGATTCCCACTTGGTTGGTTGTGGACCATATTCAAAGTCGGTATCAATCAAAGCCTGTGGTGTAGAAACACGAAGTTTATCCACAGGGTCTCGGAATACTTCAGCAGGAACCATTTCACTATAAGTTTCTTCTGTAAGAATAGACAACTTATCTGTTGAGTTCATTGCTGCTGTAGCATATGAAAGAACAACAGTTGTGGTTTCTTGACCTGTTACTGTGTTAGCTGAGTTAGTATAACTTGTTGCACCTAACGAAGGGTCTGAGAAGTTATAAATTACGGTGCCGGTTGTTGTATTTGTAATTAACAATAGTTGTTCTCTACGAATATTTTTACCAGTAATAGCAACAGTTCTTGTCGCTGGCGTAAATGTGTAACTCTCTAGTATAACGTGCTTTGCCATTTAATTAATCTCCTAGTGCTATTGTAGCAGCTGAATATGGGTATTTTCTTGTTTGAATAGTTAATGAACTATTTATGATGGTTAAAACCGCTTGGTCTCCAGATTCTGGTGCATTGTAAATAATAACGTTTGAACTATTACTAGTTGCTACAACACGATAACCTTTAAAAGAATCATATGTATTTAACCATGGATATGGAAGTTCTTTAACATAAGGAGACAATCTTCTCCCGTTTACAATAACCTCAAGGTTTTTAGAATCGGTAATGCTTGTGTTTGTTACAGCTGTCTGGTCAGTTGTTAATGAAAAGACTGATTTCAATCCATCAAACTGATTGGAAATGTCATTCAATACCAGTGGTATACTGGTAGTCGTAATTTTATCTGCAAATACTGTGTTGCCAACCGCTAACGATGTATCAACGTTAGCAGAGCCGTATATTCGTGTTCCTGATAGTAGTTTTGCCATTTGCTATTTATTCCACTTATAAGTTATATCTTCTACGGAACGCATTATAATTCTGTGTCAGTTCAGCTAATGAAAGTGCCCGATTGTATACCATAAAGAAACCAATTTGGCCGTTAAATGAGCCACCACCAGCACCTGTAAAACTTATCCAACCTCGACTTGTAGAACCGGCATAAGTTCCTAGATTTGTAGTTGTTGTGGTATTTCCATTACAGAATCCATATACAGTTGTAGGTGATACGGAAAACGCAACAATACACATTCTATTTGTTGATGTATCACTTACACCTAATCCCCATCCTGTTGGTGTGGCCGCAGGACTCATTGATAAACCCCATGCGTGTGTTCCTGTAAAAGGTCTTCCAAGTGGTCCCTGATTTTCTTCAACAATTCTCCAACCAGTATTATAACCATTATTAACAGCCTGAAAAAATTCAGAATTACCAACTAAATTACCAGCCGGGCCATAATAATCTTTTTTAGCTGCAAACATAACAGTAAAGTTATTACTTTGAGCCAAAGCATTAAAATCTACACCAGTAATTCTTATTTGTCCATCAATTAAATTTCCAGTATTCAATGTAATAGTATCAAATGCTTTGTTGAAACCATAACTGGTTGTTACACCACCACTTAATGATGTAATTGATGCGTTAGCTTTATTACTACTGATACCTGTCCAGTTTGTGCCCGAACCATTGTAACTTGGGTCTAAAGATGCATCAAGGTATACAATTAAACCTTCTGATACAGGAATGCCACTTCTTTCATCATAACTTCCAATTACATAATTGTTACCATTGGATGTTATTCTCTGTCTAAAAGTATTTACTATGGCACCACTGGCACCAGTACGAACATAGATTGAAGGAGTTGATGATTGTTCTATTTGATAACCCCAAGCATAAACTGTTCCGGTTGCCGAAGACATCCTAATCGCTTGGCAACCAACATCACCAACTGGTCTATTAATATAAGCAGGTGCTGTTACTGAACAACGATACCATCCATCACCTACATTCTGTATAGTAGGTATTGCTCCACCAAAAGGAGTGGCTGTTCCGTTTGCTAAATTAAAATCACAACCAGTGCCGCCAGTTCCTGTTGTTCCAAAATATGAACCATATAGATAAATGGTAACAACAGAAAGTGTACCTGATTTGAAATAACAACTGAATGTGTAATTATTTCCTACTCTCCATGGAAAAGTAGTGTTCAAATATCCTGTTGTTACTCCATTACCTGTTAACAGTTGAGCAGTTGGTGTTCCATCAGGTGCACGAACTCCAGGTGTTGTTACTGTTAATCCTGATATTGCAGCCCATTGTGAACCTTGTGTAAAATCCTGTGAGTGTGATACCAAGTTTACTTGAACATTAGAGCTTGCATTGTAAGTAACTTCATCAAATTCTCCCGCCACAGATAACGATGTTAATGACGTTTTTGAGGCTGTGTATGCGCTAAAAGTTCTTCCAAAACGGGCTGCATCCAAATTATAATTTTGTAGAACTTCTGTTGCTGGCAAAGCACGGTTATAAACTGTTGCAGGGCCTAATGAACCATCATAAAATACACTAGGCTGGGCGTTAGCTGGCCAACCACCTAAACTACCAGCACCAATTTTCCATCTTCCTGGATATGACTGAGCCGTAGAAAATTGTGTATTTGAAGCCTGTAAAACACCATCAACATACAATCTCATTGAAGATTGTGAACCTGAGAAAGTTCCTACCGCATAGTGCCAAACATTATCTGTATATGTTGGTGTTGTGTTAATAGTTACTACTTGGCCTGGATATATTCCAAAATACACTTTATTGTCTGAACCAATATACAAATGTCTATCATAACTGGTCTCAAAAGGTAGTGAATCACTTGCACCAAGATAATTACTGCCAGCAAAACCATTACTGAAACCAATTAGTTTGCTTGCTCTGGATGTTGTAGATGTTTTAAACCAAGCACCAATACTAAACTCAGTAAGATTATTATATTGAGTTGTTGATGTGATGTAGCCTACACCGCCATTTTGGATGAAGTAACCAGAATTGGCTGTTGTATAAGTTGAAGTCCCAACTAGAATTCCATTATTATTACTGGAACTTAAATCATATACTGTATTTCCACCTCTAGAATAACTTTTGGCACCATCATAATATAATAGTAGTCCAGTTGTAGATATTCTAGAGACTTCATCGAACTCACCATTGGATGACAATACTCCTGTTGAGTATATTCTTACTGCGGTATTAGGCATTACACGAACACCGTATCAAGACTGTTAGTCGATTGATTGTATACCTGATAGACTGAAACAACACCATTTGAATTCGCATATGATATAGAACTGTTGTAACTTATAGTTAGGTTACCAGTAATAGAGACATTACCAGTAATTGTGCCGCCCGTATTGGCATTTAAAGAATTGTTTGCTCGTGTGAAAGCCGCAGTAATACTGTTGTTCTGAGTTACATCTATGCCATTAATTAAGTTGGCAGAAATAAATGCGGCATTTGCAGTATTAAAAGCTGCATTGGCAAAAGAGATGATCCTAACGTTTGTATCGTAAACACCATCTGAATATACGTTCCCTCTTACCCCAACGCCTCCATCGACAACCAATGCGCCTGTAGAGTTAGATACAGAGGTGGCTGCATTGTAGATGTGGACATTACCGCCATACTGTGCCATGGAAATCCATCCATTGGCATCAACATCAATAACAGGCAAACCAGAAATATCATTAACTGAGAAAATACTACCTGCAGCCATGCTGTCGGTAATAGAGAACAACTCGCCAGCATTACCTGAGAACGACAATGTTCCACCATTCAACATTCTCATGGTGATGGTGTTCTGTGTATTTGGACTTACGAATGCAGTATTGGACTGGATGGTTAATGATGTACCATTACCAGTAATTGTTACATTGCTTGATATGATGACGTTACCGGTGATTGTGCCACCAGTGTTAGCATTCAAACTATTGTTTGCTCTTGTGTATGCGGCATTAGCCTGAGCAAACACAGCTGTAATACTATTGTTTTGTGTAAGGTCAATTGCTAAACTTTGGTTAGCGACTGCAAAAGCACCATTAGCATAGTTACTTGCGGATAATGCATTAACAATAGCAAGGTTGGCCTGCGTGAAAGCGGCCGTAATACTATTGTTTTGTGTAACATTAATTGCATCAGTAGTTGCTGTGTTTGCAAATGATGTGCTGTTTAAACCATCCAATAGGTCAGCATCAAGACCTGATCCTGCACCATCGTTACCAGCATGCCAAACTGTTTGACCACCATATGTTAGTGGTCCTGTGCCTGCACGACCAAGTGAGGTAGCATCACCTGTACCAAAGGATATAAATGCATTAGCAGGATCCTGTAAGCCTTTAATTTTGATGGAGTTTGAAGCATTGTAATCTCCAATCCATGCATCATCGCCAACACGGAAGTTTGTACCATTTCCATTGTTGGACGTAATAACAGAATCAAATGTTATAGCACCAGGAACTGAGGTAATGAAACCTACAAGTTGTGTATTTGAGATTGCGCCAGATGCACCACCAACAGATGTTACTGTACCACCACCTGAACCAGCATTGGCGGTATATTGTCTTGTACCATCCGAGAACTGAACATAACCAGTTGTTGCAAGTGCAGGTGTAGTTAAAACACCAGCATCTGTTAAAGTAAGAATAGTGGAGGTGTAACCACTATTGACAATTTCCATACCACCAGTGCTGTTGATACGGAAGTGTTTAGCACCATTTGTTGCAGTTGTGTTATTGGCCTCTAAGAAACCATGATAACCTGCACCACCTTTTCCATTTGTTCCTCTTGTTACGAATGCAGCATCACCAGGAGAACCAGCAACTCTAACAGAACCACCAATCGTGATTGTGCCATTGGCCTTTATGATAGAAAGGTTTGCAGTTGAACCTAGAACACCTGAATCATTAAATTGGACTTCACCATTCAGACCAGCAGGACCAGTTGCGGTATCTGTTGATATAAAAAATATTGCACCATTGGGTTTCGCATAGAAAATCTTTCCATCAGCTGAGTTGATGGAAATCTCACCATTGGCCAAGGTTGCAGGAACATTACCTGCAACCGTTGAGTGCTTAATCTGAATTGTTGTATTTGCCATTAGAACGAACTACCGTCTTTTACTTCTTGTTTTTTGATGACTGGTGGTTCTTCAATTAAAAGTACAGGCGCTGGTGTTGGTTCTTCAAACTTCTTGTCAGGATTAATCTTCTTCAATTTAGAAATAGGAACTGCTTGCTCAAGTTTATCAATGTATTCTTTAAGCTTATCTTTTTCAGAGTTAATTCTTACAATTTCTGAATCTTTTTCAGAGTTAATTCTTACAATTTCTGAATCTTTTTGACCAAGTACAATCTCCAAATCTGCATGTTTACGCATGTATTCATTTAGCGCAGATTGTATTCTATCTTTTTCCTGATGTGCTGAAGTATTCTGTAAAGCTCTTTGTTTATATGATTCTATCTCATCAACTAATGGACGGATAGAATTATATTGATTTTGAGCTTCAGCCAACTTTGCCTCTAATTCTGCCTTCTGTGTACCAGTGTCCTCAACCAATTTTAGTTGAGTTTGAAACATGAAATTCTGCTTGATGATTGACATTAAATTGTCAAGCAGAATCTCCTGATAAGTGTTTGAAAATTCCACACTCATAACAACTCCTTTTCATAATAATATTAAAATGTTCCACCTTGTAAATGAGAGAAGGTTGGAACACCTGAATTATTTATAGTCAATACATGGCCTTCTGTTGAAGACGATGCTGTGGAAACTGCACCAGTACCTTGACCTAACAAGACACCGTTTGTTGTGAATGTGGTAGCACCTGTACCGCCTCGAGCAACACCTAATGTACCAGAAGTAATAGCAGCGGCAGAAATTGCAATAGCAGTTGAGTTGGCGGTACTGATACGACCGTTTGCCTCAAGTTTAAATGATGCAACAGAAGATGCAGAACCGAAATCGGCAGCCGAAATCGCAATGTTTGTAAAGTCTGTGTTAGCCTTAGCAAATGCACCGTTCGCATAAATCGAAGCACTGTTAGCAGCTGCAAAAGCACCGTTAGCGTAAATCGAAGCAGTATTGGCCGCAGCAAAGGCACCATTTGCGTAGATTGAAGCATTACCAGCATTTGCTACCGCAGTATTCGCCTGCGTGAAGGCACCGTTTGCATAGATTGAAGCACCACCAGCATTTGCAACAGCCGTATTAGCAGTTGTAAATGCGGCATTGGCCTGAATGAAAGCACCGTTAGCATAAACACCATTTGACTCAGAACCAATAAAGTATGCACCTGTTGCAGCACCGCTGTTGGCTTGCCATTTACCAGAAGCTTCAACCCATAGAAAAGAAGCATTCGCTAATGCATTACCACGATTGATTTCAAAACCAGCGTTCTCTGAAGGTGCAACTGAAACTGGAAGGTCAGCATTCAATGTGATAATGTTATCACCTAACTGAACGTTGGTTGTATTAGCGTAAGTAGTTGCACCACTAACTGTAAAGTTACCAGTAATTACCAAGTCGCCAGTAATCGTACCGCCTGCGTTAGCACTAATAGAGTTATTAGCACGAGTGAATGCGGCTACAATACTGTTGTTCTGTGTTAAGTCTGTAGCCGCAGATAATGTTGCAGCTGAATTGGCTGCTGCAAAAGCACCGTTAGCATAGATTGAAGCACTACCTGCATTTGATATAGCAAGGTTGGCCTGTGCAAAAGCCGCAACAATACTATTGTTCTGCGTAACATTAACAGTATCAATCGTGTTAGCAGATGCATATGCCGCATTGGCTTGGTTGAAAGCATTATTAGCCTTCGTATAAGCATCTTGTGCAAACGTTGAAGTTCCTGCCGCATTAGCAGTTGTAAACGCAGCGTTAACTAAGTTAAAAATACCTGCTTGTTGGTCAAGGTAGAATTTACCACCAATAGCAATTGCACCGGTACCTGCTGGAGAACCAATGAATAACGTATTACTTGTATAAGAATACGCTGGTTCTGCAACGTTTAGCGTTGTCGGCGTTGCGGTTACCGTGGAATATTTAAGTTGAATTACAGTATTGGCCATTTAGAAGGTGCCCCCAGTTATTATTGTTATTGTGCCGGTGAGGTCGGTCATTGGTTGGACCTCAAAATTATTTGTCGATGAATTAAAAACAAAGGTGTAACCATTCGCAACTCCTGATGTTGAAACTCCGCCAACTTCATTAATGAATACGTTTGGTTTTGGTCGGAAATTATTGGAAACAATCGTAGTCTTATTTGACTGGTTGAGTGTTGTTCTTCCAATAGAACCTGTTGTATTGATTTTAGCTACTATAGCCATTATGTGCGTGTTACTCCAGGTGATACTACCACAATTCCTTCAACTACTCTGGTTGTCACAGATTGCGGAGAAGTAATAATAACATCGTACATATAACGACCAGGAGTTAAGTTGGCTGTATTAGCCGAGGTCATGGAAATAGTTACTTCACCATTTGCTGTGCCTGTGACAGAAGCGGTGAAATTAGTTGCTGTTGTTGAATAGAACGATTTACGCAGTTGTGATGATGCGCTATAACCATATAGGTTAATAGCATCGCCAGCAGTATCTTCTACATTGATTATAGAGGAGAAAGATGCGTATTGTTCAATCGTTATCTCGGAATAAGCGGCCAAAATTAACTCCCAATTTAATTACCTATTTAGTCAAACTGGGAGTTTGGAACTGTGTTATTCTAATGCTTCGATTTTAGCAGTAAGTGCTTGAAGTTGAGCCAACAATTCTTCTTTTGTTACTTGAGGAACAATTTCTGGAATTGGATCAGGTTTAATAAAATTTGTGCCATCATAATTCCATCCTGGACTAGCATCAGGACATTCAACCCATCCTTGTTCAGCTGCAAACTCTGCATCAGCAAGAACTACATTATCGACTACACCATTTTTAATTATTGCATATCTCATATTATTTTCTCGTGTTTAATGTTTTTACCAAGTGTAGATACGAACATAACCTGCACCACCAACACCACCGGCTCCTGAGTTGTAAGGAGATATAGCGCCACCGCCGCCACCACCACCGCCACCATTTGCTCCTCCGTTGCCGCCTGTACCTGCATTTGTGGTAGTTCCATAAGATCCGCCGCCACCACCTGATCCTGAACTGGTCGATGCTACTACTGTACCATTATCTCCGTTACTACCACTACCACTCAGGCCTGGTGCTCCACCACCACCGGAAGTGTAAGAATTACTAGTACCGCCATATGAACCATAATAATTGGTACTACCGTCTTCAGCTTGTCCTCCACCGCCACCACCGCCACCGCCACCATACAATGATCCTCCAGCATTTTCTGAAGCGTATCCAGCACCGCCGCCCATTCCACCGCAGCCGCCACCCCATTCAGCGCTTCCGCATTTTGGACTACTATTATCGGAAGCACCTGCTCCTCCGCCACCTACAGAATTTGAAGTGCCACCTGATGAGGTACCAAAATAAGAATTTCTAGGAAATCCTCCAGAAGTGTTTATATTTGAAGAAGTTAGTCCTGGACCAGCGGTTCCTCCGCCGCCGCCTGGGCCAACTTTTTGACTTCCAGTATTGTCTCCACCGCGGCCTCCGCCACCACCATACATATAAAAATATGTTCCAAAAGATGTGGTTCCCCCCGCACCTCCATCTTCACCGTTTACGCTAGTGGTCCTTACTGTGCCTCCGGTTCCTCCAGCTCCAACAGTTACTGTAACCGTAGATGTTAAATTGGCGGCATTAAACATCATTTTACCACGAGCTCCGCCACCGCCACCTCCGCCACCTCCAGCAACAGAAGGAGAAGCTTGCCTACGCCCAGAACCACCGCCGCCGCCTGCACCCCATAATTCAACCATAACAAATGTAGCGCCAGCTGGTTTAGTCCATGTTCCACTTGCGGAAAAAACTGCCATACTAGCACTTGATACCGATACATTAGTTGTATTTGATATTCTTCCAGAAGCATCAACTGTAATGACTGGAATAGATGTTGAGCCTCCGTAAACACCTGCTGTTACGCCAGTGTTACTTAAATTGGAAGAACCAATTGTGTATGCAGTAATCTTATCACCGGTAATTGAACTGGTAGCAAGAGCTGCAGATGTAATCGTGTTTGCTGTAATACTATTAGCTGTAATTCTTGAGATTGGCATAGTTTTTTCTTTTTACCTATTTAGTCTGTGGTATGAATTATTCAATAACACTACGGGTTATTTGTTGTTCTGCAAAATCTATCTCTTCCTGAGTTGCTTCACGTACACGCCATTGCATTGTCCACACTCCATCAATTAGAACAGGAGGTGTTTCTTCTGCTCGATGAGTTTTGTAATCATGTTCAGGGGGCTCAGTGCTTTGTACGAAAGCATAAGTTTCTGGTAGAACAAATGGTTCTCCCATGTCTGGATATTCCAACCGCACATCACCTTGGTGGCGTGGGTATTCGTTTGTGGATAATTTAATGTATATGCTCATACTCTAGTTTTAAGTAATGTTAAGTTGTCTGATATGGAGGCTGGAGTAACACTACTAATGTATCGACTTTGTGATGTTACACCTAAAGGAAATGAACTAAAAGAACCAGAATGTGTTGAAATTGTATATGAAGATGCGGCATATGTGTAACTTTGGCCATCAAGGTCATATGTGCCAGTTCCTGATCCATCAGAATTAAGATAAGCAACAAATGGGTAATATCTTGTTAGTCCAGAATCTCTTGCTGTAAGCGCTAAGAAAATATTATTATCTGAAGTGATAGAAATAGAACCTAAACCGGACGTTGTAAATGACGAAGTTAAATTTCTTTGCCATTGGATAGTTCCGGATGAATTGTATTTGCTAATACTAACAACAGTATCAGAATGGCGAGAAATCATATATATATTTTCACTAGAATCGATTGCAATTTTGGCCGTGTCACCATTTGTTGTGATAGTTGTAGCCCACTGCTTTGTTCCAGAGGAGTTTGTTTTCAATAAAAAACATCCTGCTTCTGAGGTGGCAATTTGGCGGCCGCCAATATAACAGTCACCAGATGAATTTTGAATTAGGCTGGTAAACCTAGTGCCGCTCGAATACATTTGTTCAAATTCAAGTGCTCCACTACTTTGAGAAAATTTAGCAAAAAATCCATATTGTACATATGTCGAAGCATAAAAAATACCCGTTGCATACACAGAACTGCTATATGCAGAAAGACCATAGCCAAATGTTCCAGCGGTACCACGGTCGGTTCCATAATCAATTTGCCATCTTATCGTATTGCCTGAAGAATTTAAACTACCTATTGAATATCTCTGTGATACATCGAAGTCGCCTGTATTTTTTCTACCGCCAAAATATACATTTTCAGATGAATCGGAGGTTATTGCAGTAACATCATACATTAGATAATTAATAGATGTTGACCATGTAAAAGAGCCTCCACTAGTATATTTTGTCAAATATATGCCACCCCCAGCTGGGGTACTAATATAAGCTCCCGCATAAATGTTACCAGAATTAGTAGTATTTAATGTTGAATAATATTGCGGCGAATCGCCAGGATTGTATACATAATTTGTACCTACAATTTGAAAAGCAATACTCCCATCATAATTTATTCTTTGGATGCGGCCGCCTTGGATATTTGTACTGTCTATTACTGTATCTCCTTGGCCAACAATATACATTCCATTAGAACTTGCAGCAGTCTGACTGCCAAACATACCACCTAAAGAGCCTGAATAATAATTTCCAGAGGATGGTTTCAACACACCCATAAAATAACGACTTAAAGCTAAGCTAACTTTCTTAAACGTTATTCTTACAGGACCAGTAAATTTTCTTTGTAAAGGCATAATTAATAGAAACTTTGTACAGATGCAAAAACGTTATATGTTGGTGTAGCAGCAGTTTTAATAACTGTTACTGTATAAATGTCTGTGTTTGCAGGAGTAATAGAAGCTGGTGCACCGCCTGCCCATTTTGGAGTAATAGAACTTCCATCAATTTGGAATCCACTTATGTATTTTGGTGTTGAACTGTTTGGATTAATAATTACAAACGATGCAGTATTACCAACTGGCATACCACCAAGGCCTATAAAGTTAACAGTTGAGTTTGCTGATGAGTTGGCAGTAAACACTAAAAGTGGTTGAGATACATTGATAGTTGTATTTGCACCCATCAATGTAGAAACGTTTGCAGTCTCATACACGGTGCTCAAGAAACTAGTTGCACCGACAAAGTTTATGTTTCCTGTTGTAAGTGTGGACGATAACTTAGCACCAGTAATTGAGGCATCAACAATGTTATTGGCGTTGATAGAAGTCAGGCCTAGTTTATTACCAGTGATTGAGCCATCAACAATGTTATTAGCGTTGATTGCTGTTAAACCCAACTTGTCGCCTGTTACTGCACCAGCAAGAATCTTTTGTGATGTTACAGAACCATCGGATGGAATAGAAGCGCTTGCACCCAAACCTAAGAATATTACCTCAACGTTATTTGTTCCCAACGGAGGAGCTTCAGAGAATACAAGTGTTGTACTGCTAAGACTATATGAGTCTGTTTGTTGACGAATACCACCAACAAACACTATAATAGAACTTGTTGCCAATGGTGCTTCACGTAAGGTGAAGTTAACAGTTGTATTGTCACCACTAAAGGTGTCAATAGCAAATGTTGCTGAGCTGGGAGAATTTCCGATGTAAGCCATAATTCTTTATTTATGTTGTTGGGTTTATTCTATTTATCATGCAATTGCCAAGAAGATGTAGGTGCCGCCATTTGCATTGATTGGATACGTAGCATCATCATTCACAATGAAACCTGAGTTTGCTGGATCAATAAGGTCGTATCCTGTAGTTTCTGTTGATGTGAGATTTACATATGAAAATGGATCATTTCCTGAAACAATGCCACGAGCAGTATCAAACACATACCAATAACTAGTATTATCTGTTCTTTTTATTAATATGAATCTAGCACCAGCTGCAAAACCACAGTCGATAGTTTGTAATGAACCATTACCTGTATATGTTCCTACTTTAGAAACGCCAGGACAGGTTGCAAAAAGATAAGCAACATAATTCCAACTGGATGTATTTAATTGATAACTACCTGGAGTAATAGTTGTACTTGTTGGTGTACCACTATTCGTATAAGCTTGAGTTGAATTTAGTGCAGCTGCATCAGATGAATTAAGTCTCAAAAATTTAGATTGTGAAATTAAATCTGGCGTATGCACAATCCAGTTTGCGTTGTTTGTACGAGATTTGTAAAAAATTAATTCAGGTTGAACTCCAAGATTGTGTGAAACAGCTGAAGTGGAACCTGAACCAGAATAACAAACTATATCAAAAAATCCTGGAGCTCTTCGGAATACATAATTGAAATATGTGTTAGTTGATCCGTTCCAACCTGCATCACCTACAGGAATATAAGCATAATTACTTATATTGTTAGATTTAGTAAAACTTGAAAATTGACTATCTGAAAGTCCAAAATCAGATGGTGTATATTCAGCTGTGGAATTTGCACCATCCAACAAACGAAGGCCTCGTGGTCTGTCAACAAACACAGAACGGTCTCCAGCAGATTGTCTTTGTTTAATGAATAATAAATCTCCATTAAAACCAACATTTTGAGATTGCGCTGAATTACCAGTATAAGTTGTAGGATAAAACACACTCGTACCCAATGTAGGCACTTTCATCGGGCCTCTGCGAATGGCTATGTAGATGTAAGTTGTAGATGCAGACAGAGTTGCGTCTGCGTAAAACCCCGTTGCATTAACATTAATTAAACCACCACTTGATTCTGCCGCAGAAGAGTTTGGGTTTAAAAAGTTTCCTAAACCAGTTGCGGGAAACCCCCGCATTGTGTCAAGAATAACCCAATTATTTACTGCGCTTGAACTTTTTATTAATACCCACTGAGGCTCGTACCCAAGGTTAACAGTTGCACTGCCGCTTCCATCGGCGGTAACCGACCCACACGAAATCACATTGTCATTACCAGTCAGACCAAAGCCTCCTGCGTCATGGGCGAATAGGTAGGCTACGTATGTGCCGCCTGTGGCATTTGTTTCCGCAAGGGTTGCTTGACCTGCAGCGGACCACCAACCAACACCTAACTGCGTACTGCTTGTGAACGCACTTCCAGTTGGGTACGCACCAAAACTTCCAAGTTCAGCATTAGTATTATTTAATCTCAAATTACTATAAGTATTGTTATTTTTTCGTGCAGCAACAATCCAATCAGATGTGGTATCAGTTCTTTTGATTATTATAAAAGCTGGGGTTGCACCAAGATTGTGATTTATTTGGCGTGTTGATGAGTCATCTCCAGTCCACGTCACAATATCAAAAAACTTAGGCTGCTTGCGGAATGTCCATGCAGTATAATTATAAGTTTCGCTACCGGTGCCATTGTTAATAGTTCCACCTGAAGTTCCATCATATCCTAGAGAAAAACCAGATGCAGTAAATGATATTCTATTTAAAGCATCAGTAACCTTTGCTTCAGTATTATTACTTACAAGTGAATATGATGAACCTTGGACCGTATCCATAAGTTGGTGATTAGTTGCATTCGTTCTTTGTTTTATCCAAACCAAACCTGCAGCACTAGTTACAGCATTTTGAGTTAAAGTGGAAAAACCTAAGGATGTACCACTAGTATCCGTAAAAGATCCAGCTGAGTCTGTGAAGTAACCATTCTCAGCACTGCCAAAATTAGTGGTTAAACCACCGGCTGATTCGACTGGAGAAGGAGTTCTTTCAACAAGAGATGGTGATATTGGTTCCATGTGGATGCCAGCATATCCTGATGTTGCTGTTCCATCTGTTGGCATAGTAACCCAACACGCATTACCTGAATAACCGGATATAGTTGTTTTTCCAAAAGTAACTAATTTCCCTGTAGTTGGATGAATAAAGATTGAATAAGCAGTATCACTAGTGTAATAATTTGTTAGTTGTGTGCTCCATTGCAAGGTTCCAGATGAGTTGTACTTAGCTACAACCCAATCATAAGACGAAGCAGGATTATATTTTCTTCCAGAAACATAGATATTATTTGATGAATCACACACCACACCATTTAAAGCGGTATTCCAATCATTACTATAACCTTGTACATTAAAATATTTACTCCATTGCAATGTTCCTGATGAATTGTATTTCAATAACATTGCCATCCAAGATGTTATGCCACCACTAGTACCGTAAACTTGGCCTGCTACAATAACATTACCAGAACTATCAACCGTCACATTGCTCATATAAGCAGCATTTGAAGATTGAGCAACCATTTTGCGTTGCCATAAAAGACTTCCAGATGAATCTACTTTAAATAGATGGTCTCCAGCTGGAGTAGATGTGCTATTTTGTACCACAACATATACATTTCCAGATCCATCTGGAAAGCATCTTTGACAATAAGCAGCAACCTCAGTTCCGGTTAAGCGTAGTGACCATTGAATGGTGCCAGAACTATTATATTTACAAACAATCCCGTAAGAAGTTCCGGACTGTGTTGAAGTGCCAACAGCAAAAAGGTCACCAGAGCTATTCAATTTTATGTCATAAAATACAAACACATTTGTGCTTCCTGTTCCTCTTATTTGTTCTCTTTGCCATTGCAAAGAACCAGATGAATTATATTTTAATAAAACTGAACTAGAGCTATTAGTGCTGGAATTGTATTTGTAAATAGAAGCATATACGTTACCGCTAGAATCAACAATAACAGCAGTTGGATACCAAATAACATTAGCGGGAGCAGCTATACTTCTTGTCCACTCAACACCACCGGATGTATTAATTTTTGTCGTTAATAATGAAGTTTTAGCTGTATTTGTTGTGAGTACATATTGATTTCCAGAAGAATCAAACGTAGTTGAACTATAACCATCATTATTATAAACACCATTACTTAATGTAGTGCATGACCATGAAGCTGTAGTTGATAACGGAACATCTGTTCTGATACCTTTCACACTACCAGGACTAGCAGAGTAACGAACATCACCATTATACAAAGTTGTGGCAAAAAAATCTTCAATATAAGGAACCGCAGCAGCTACTGCTCCACCTGCCGCATAAACATTATAAGCCGCTTTACTCATTAAAATTGTCCTAGAACTGAAGTAGCGTAGTAGTTTGTTCCACCATCAATAGTGTATAGAGCAATCGTATCAACATAACCAGCAGTTGTGGATAATGTTGGTGCTGTGTTTAATGGCCATTGAATACTAGATGGCCATGTGATAGCATAACTTCCAGTTTGTGACAATTGAATTAAGAAACTGAATCCTGTCAGATTAGGTGGTGGGCTAGTAAATATAACATTGGCTGCAGAGGTCACTACAGTTTTAAAAATTGTTGCACTAGCCAAGTTGCAAGTAATGTTACCAGATGCAATAGAAACGTTAGAGAATGTTTCTTGGTATGTTTGTGCTTTAACGTTGCCGCTAATATTTACATTACTAGTTATTGTCGGCGCTGTTAATGCACCACCAACAGTAAGAGGACCACCGGTCGATAAACTTGTTGCTAATTGAGTGCCAGTTACGGTACCACTTGAAATTAAATTACCACTAACTCTAGTTAAAGCCATTTTTTTATTCTCTTATTCTGGTTTAGTTGGCCACACAATATTGAATGGGTCAGACTGTTCTGTAACATCTCTTAATGCTTGGCGATATGTAGACCACTCTGTTGGCATTGGAGTAACTGTATCTGCGGCACGGATTGATAACCAATCTGTATCTTTCAACAAAGAATCTCTCTGTGAACGGACTTGTGTCCATTGGTCAGTATTACGTCTGGCCATGAAAGCTTCTTCGTGTTGAGCCTTAGTTGTTATTACACCATCTACTGTGGTGTCTGTGAATAGGTCTACTACTTCCCAGTTTTGTACCCAATTGCCTAGGCTATCCTGCACAACACCATTCAAACGGATTGTTTTCAATGGGTCTGTATTAGTTGGTTGTGGTGCTTGTAAGACTGGATCGATTCCAATAAACTCACAAACAGATGCATCCCATACTGCTGGGAAAGATGTGTTCCAATGCAGGCGTCTTACTTCGCCTTGATTTAAAACTTGGCCTGTTTCTCTGATTCTATAGTCTGACATTTTTATTCCTTGATATTTGGATAGTTAGATTGATATTCTCTAACTGTATTATTTATGCGATTGCTAAAAAGATGTATGTGGCAGATGCTACATTAATTGGGAAATTAGTAGCATCATTATTAACGATGAAACCAGAGTTGTCAGGATCAACAGCATCATAAGATGATGATTCAGCGGTTGTAGTGTTTAATTTTAAGAAAGGATCATTTCCCGAAACAATACCTCGAGCAGTGTCAAATGTGTACCAATCGCCTGTTGAATCGGTGCGTTTAATTAAAACAAACCTAGCACCAGCTGCAAAACCACAGTCGATAGTTTGTGTAGAACCGTTACCTGTATATGTTCCTACTTTAGAAACACCTGGACAAGATGCGAAAAGATAAGCAACGTATGTATCACCGCTATAATTGACGTAATTGTTTTCTACTGTAAATACAGACGATGTTGGGGTTGTGTTATTCCAAACACCTGTACTTTGAGAATTGTCCGTAGTGTTTAAAAACACACATTTTGTATTTCCAAGAGCAGAAGAATATACAACCCAATATTTCACAACACCACCAGTTTCGAATCCACTCCTACGTTTGACAATCATCAACTCAGGCACAACACCCAAGTTGTGCGTCACAGTCCTTGTACTTCCAGTACCCGTATAGCAAACCTCATCAAAGAATCCTGGAGCTCGTCTAAAAAGCCACAGAACAACACCTGAAGTGCCACTAGAGTTATAACCGCTTCCATTAAGAACCACACTATCATTATTAAAAGCTTCAAAAGTATAAAGATTGTCTTCTTCATCAAATTGTGGATTAAAAATATATGTTACTCTTTTTAAACCTCTAAGTCTGTCGTTAACCCAAGTGCCTGTATAACCTGTTCTGCTTCGTTCATTAAAAAATGCCAAATCTACTGGAAATGAAGGACCTGTTGATATTTTACGTGATGCTGCTCCATTTGGAACATATGTGGTAGGTGCAAACACACTCGTCCCAGTCGTAGGAACTTTCATCGGGCCACGGCGGATGGCAATGTAGATAAAAG
>Ga0114978_10001255_pt1 | contig 21413 bp, 14 predicted proteins | sample S_140212_EF_Meta_FD_87027 | JGI IMG/M metagenome (GOLD analysis project Ga0114978, IMG submission 87027) | Freshwater microbial communities from Lake Simoncouche, Canada to study carbon cycling - S_140212_EF_MetaG | ecosystem: Environmental > Aquatic > Freshwater > Lake | place: Lake...
AAGATCGAGGGCTTGCGGGGCTTGACCTCCTCACCCTCAACAGGCACCTTCTTTGAGCGGCGGCGGCGCTTGTCGGCCTCCTTCTGGAGACGGGCAACGCGCTTCTCGAGGCGCTTGAGCTCAGCGACGAGTGCACCAACAGTCTCGCGGACAGTGTTGGCCTGGACGAGCATCGCCTTGACGTCATCCTGAACGGAGACAACCGGGGCAGCCTCACCATCGACCGCAGCAGCGACACCGGCCACAGGGGCGGCAACCGGAGCAGCAGCGACAGGGGCAGGCGCAGCGGCCGTCTTGGCCGCCTTGGCAGGGGCAGGAGACGCCGCAGGGGTTGAGGCAGCGGCCGGCACGGAGGCAGCCTTGGCAGCCTTGGTGGCCTTGGCAGCGACCGGCGCAGGGGCAGCGACAACAGGGGCAACAACGGCTTCAACAGTCTTTGTGACCTTCTTGGAAACGGACTTGGTGGCGGCGGGAGCAGACATTATACCGGAGGCCGTGGTATTACTCATAGCTAGAATACGCACATTTAGCAAGCATGAACATTCAATTTTGGTTCAAAGGCTTTAGTACCTCGAGCCCTTTTTTCCAGTACTCTACTTTTTTTTTTGAAGTGTCGTCGCAAAATGATGGCTTAGAGAGGCCATTCAACTTAGTTGCCATTTGGCGTCCTAAAGAACCTTTCCGCCCAGGGAGCAGAAGGAGAGCCACTATGCCAAGTGTAGTCAAAGCGCAATGCGCTAATGTCAAAAGTCGCAAGTTCCCTCAAGTACGCTGCCCGTATCCTGCAACAAAAGATGAATTCTGTTGCCGCCATTGGAAAAAACCGCGTCGGTTTGTTGTTGCCAAGCCTAATCAGCTTGTGACGCGTTCTATGGATATTGCGATTAAAAGGATTCAGAAGTGGTGGCGTTGCCACCAGGGCAGCAAATTGCGTAAACAGAGATCTCTTCTCTTCTTCGCTCGAGATCTCTGCAAAAATGATAGGGAACTTGCGACTTTTGAACCTCTCTCTTCTGTCCCCAGGGACTATTTCATTGTTCTTCAGGACAAAGGAACAGACCGGTATTGGGGATTTGATATAAGAAGTCTTGTTAATCAATATGAACACTATGGAAAACTAGAAAATCCGTATACAAAAGAATTAGTAAGCCAGGAAGGTCTGGAGCAATTTCATTTACGCGTAGCTCTTCTACGAAGGTTAAAAAAGCCATTGCATTTTGAAGAAATTAGCGGTCTGAGTGCGGAGCAGAGCTGGAATCTGAGAGTGCTCGATGTCTGCTTGCGCTTAGATATGCTGGGTTATCGTATTGCAACTCAGTGGTTTTCAGATCTGACTGTACCGGATCACCAGCGACTTTATACAAATCTGTATTCGCTGTGGAATATGAATCCAGATCTACCTTATGATCTGAAGGATAGAATCGTACCGAAACATAATGAGCCATTGTCTCGCCTGTTCAAGATGCCGCCTCATAAGATGTCATTCAAGACTGAATTGAATAGTCTGAGGAGAATGAATCTAAATCTGATTGAACGTATTATCTCGAGTGCAGATGCTCAATCTGATCGGGTTATCGGAGCAATGTACTCTGTTATTGGAATCAGTACAGTGTCGAAGGAATGCAGACGGGCGTATCCTTGGCTGAACGATGTTGAGGCATAACAGCCTAAAAATCGTTGCGCCCTTGTGGCTTGAACGATGTTGAGGCCTAAGCGGTCATAGACCGTCTCTCAATCCATCTCGCCTTTGAATCCTCCTTCAGAATCTTCAGACGACTAAAACTCTCCTCTTCAACGCTCAACTCACCACAAAACTTTTCCAGAATATGATGAACAGATCCATACTGTTTCATCCGATGAATTGCTGACTCAAAAGACATCGGCACCAAATTCTTCAGATGACACCGATCCCATCCTGCCAAGAAACACGCATCCTGCAGTGTTCCGAGACTAATACCCCAGTTGGCGCAGATTGCCTCAATGCAAATCTCTTCAACCACCCACTGCCGCCGAATGGACAAGAGTCTCCAGAGCCTAGGGCACCCCATCGCAAATAAGTCTGAATCAAGTGTCAGAACAACATCAATTTGCTTAGTATGTTCGAGATGAATCAGAATATCATCGGCTTCACCTTTTGCAAGAATATGAGAAATGGACGGGCCAAGCTGCTGCTTGATTTCTGCCTTGTGCGCAGCACTAAGATGCCACCCTTGCCACTCCAGTGATTCAATGGCTTTCTTCAGATGCCGAATATCCTGTTCAGTTAATTCAGGGCCATATGTCTCCAGATAGGTCTCGAGCTCCTTCTTTGTTTCGAGTGCCGAATTCCGAGTAAGACGCCGCTGCCCAATAATCTCCTTCTTTTCATCAGGCGCGGTTCCATCCCAGACACAAATAAGAGTATGACCTTTTGCACTCCAAGAAAGCAGCAGGTTGATAAATTCAGGTAGATGAGATCGATGTGTGTAGACTAAACTAAACATATCGATTCCAATACGCAATGGTGTTTCATCTGGATTTTGCGAATCAAGACGTCGAAATAAAGTACGAAAGAGTGTCCATACGCCGCGAATGCCCATTCTTTTTTATGCTGATTTATTCATAGTACTATAGCTCAATTTTTACAGTATCATAGCAGTTCAGGCGACACAAATCGTAGCGACCTCTCGAGGTTAGCCATTGACACAGTTTTTGCAGGTGCAATAAATCCTTTTATTATCAAGAGTTCGTATTTGCCTGTTATGTACCGCCAGGCATAGTCGCGGCGATCCTTGACACCGTATTCTCGTTTGAGTGTATCGACTTGAACCTGAATCCACTTGGTTTGCTTATTCCACAGTGTCATAAAGCGACGATGAGAGCCTTTGCTCAAGAGTGCAACAATCAGAAGTTCAGTCCAGGCTTCTGTAGATGCCTCCAGATCTTCAACAGCTAAATTCTTGTCGAAGCAGGCAGTATGCAACAATTCGTGGAGTAGAACGCGGGCTGATTCCTCAAATCTGTAGATGATTATCTTCGTTTGGCTACAGATAAAGGAATAGCCTCCATTAATATGCTTGGCTTCTACAAGCTGACCGACTGGAGGATAGAGGCGAGGTGTAGTATTCATATAATACAAGACATATCCAATAGGCTGTCCAATCGCTTGAAAACATCGAGCCCACAGATCCCAATCTGTATTCTTGAATGACTCTCGAGTTCCGATCGCAACAACACGCGTATATCCAGGAAGTTCGCGTGCAAAGACTGAAACGCCATCGCGCTTCTGTTTCCACGCATCAATCATTTCTTGACGGAAATTTGCAGTATCGATGTTGGAAGGCGATGCAGGATTTGCTTCTGCTTCGAGCAGTTGTATATCGGTTGATGATACGGAATCATCAATCCAACGCAGCTCTGGGAGGTTTGATACACTTTCTGCCATTGTTAAAAAAGGTTCAACCAGATGTGAATACATCCTTCTTACATTACCCTGCTATTTTTGTTCCTACTAGGACATCATACAGGGAAACAAACAGCGCCTCCCACGAAATAGGAATGCGATAGGATGTCAAGGTATGTCCTGCACCTGTATTATTTGATTTTGCGAGACAATTCAGAATCTCTCGTGTTAATTCAGGTCCTAGCTCATCTGTATGTTGCATTGTTAACTCAAGAAATACTTGATGAATATCAAACCAACGCAGATTTCTCTGTAGTAAAGAATAGAGGGTTGCTCGAAGAGATTCGATATGCCGCAACTCCTTTTGAGGTAGAGCACGAGTCATCTGAATCCAATCCCAGAGGACAGGGGCCCAGATGTGAAAGACAGGATATTGAACCGGAATAGGAATATCAAGGAACCAATCTCGGAGTTTATAAGGAACTGATTCACGAACTGTAAACCATACTGTGATATTGCCGGATTCACTACGCATCTCAAGAATTCGCTGAATCAGAAGTACAGATTCTGTAGACAGCAGATCAGCCTCGTAAAGCACTAGAATACGATCACCACGAAGTACGTGAGCGTTTTCGCCGAGAGAATCTACGATCGATCTGATGTAGTGCCGATCTTGCAGAGACATACGGGCAATCGAAAAACCGTTATGGAGAAGTGAAGTCTCATAGGGTAGACCATCCTTTTGCAACTCTTCAGATTGAGCCTGTTCATCCGATACCTTGCGGTCGAGCCGCCACTGCTTTCTGGAGATCGTTAGAGGTAGTCCACGCTGAAAGGCAATACGCTCAAGACGTTTATGGACGGCTTCTTTTGATTTCTTATAATCTTGACATCTCCAGACTACACCCATTGAACAACTATTGTTTTTAGACCTAGACGGATTTAGATATCCGTTTAGTCAAGACCTAAGCGGCCACGCTTAGAATACGTAGTATGGAATTCGGTATTCCCTTAACTAAATTCGATCCAAATCACGTTCGCTGGGGTAATCCTCGTCTAGGTCCCTTTCGCAGAACTATACCCTTTGCGTATGAGGAGGGTCAGATTCATTTTCATTCTGTCATTTTGTCTCTGCAACCCCTGAAAATCGTGGAAATGGATGTACTTCGTAATCAAATTGTTCTTGAGGAGTCGCGGAAACTGCCATTTCTTTCAAAGATTGAACAGTTTCAGACTTTAGTTCAACATAGTCTACTGAAGCACGGAGCCCAATGGACAGATGGATGCAAGAAGGCAACGGAGGTCGCAATTCCATTGCAGCCGCTTCTAAAGAACAAGCGCCTTTGTCTATACTTGTCTACGCAAGCTGACTCGCTGAGCTTTTTTAATGAGGGTGTCGCAGTACCTTTTTCTGACACGTCGATAAAGCCGGGGGATTTGATTCGCATAACAGTAAAACTTCAGGGCTTGTCTCTCCAGATGGTAGAGGATAACATCTGGACAGGAAAATCAAGAATTCAGCATCATATATTACAGATTTATAAGGTCTCTAAAGAGGAAGATGACTTTGCCTAGTTATTCTGTATAGTTAGAGCAATCGACAAGGCGAACAAAGAGATAATCGTATTCATTGAGCTTGAAAAGAGTAGATATAAATTCATTGATAGGGGATTGTAGTTGAAATAAGTGTACCAAAGAATGGTATGCAGAAGAACAATTGCACCGAGAGTTCCTGTTATCGGTAGAACCTTCATCGATAGATTATTTGCAGTGTCCTTGGATCCGACAAGTTGGGAAAATAAATAAACAACGGTTGCAATTAATCCAAGTTCAACACCACCCAAAACAGAAACTAGAATTGTATTTGATGATGTGGGCTTTGCGGCGTCCATTACTATCCTATGCTACGTTTTTAGGAATTGCGGGCAACTTCCCTACCATAGTCTTTGCGCTTCCTAGAACATCCGGAATTGACATAAATACAAAAAAAGCTTCACCACCGAGGATGAGACAGAGTGCAGGAAAGATAATAGACCAAAAGCGTGTTGTATTTGATTGCATAAATAAAATAGGGCTGCACGTGTCTGCTGACATTCTACCGTAGCATATCAAATTCTCTAGTCTAGAATAGATGACCCTGGGTCAGCAAACAAGAAGAAAACATAAACACGCTATAATACCAAAGCCCGGGCCTCAGTACTGTCATCCTAAGTATAAAACGGCAAATGGCTCTTGCTTACCTGCAGCTGAACTTGGTCTAATTGCAAGAGCTCTGAAAGCGCCGAATCATCTTACAAAAAAGAACTTGAAACATTGGATTCGCAACAGGACTCGGTGTAGAACAGAGCGTTGCTGGGTTGAAAAGGCACCGATTCACGGATCTCGAAAGCAAGAGATTCTGCAAAACTATTTCCGTCCTAAGATGCCTGAGGAATGGAAAGGCGATCCTGATATGTGGCTAGACAGTCTGAATATTGCTGATGTGATGAAGCAATATGAAGAGGCCTATCCGCACTTTAAGTTCTTTGGAACAAATCCGATTGATTTTGCAGCCCCCGACCCTAACGTCAGAGACAAGATGCAATGTGTACAGGAAGAAATCTGCAATTTGAGACTCGACAACTTGAAGGCCCAGGGAAAGACCAGTCTGGGATTTGTGTACAATCTGGACCCTCACGACAAGGGTGGATCCCACTGGATTGCGAGTTATACAGATATTCCGGGACACAAATCGTACTATATTGACTCGTATGGAATGAAGCCACCGCCGCAAATTGCTCGTTTCTTGAGATCGCTAACTTTGCAGGATCCGCTAATGAAGCTTTTTTACAGTGAAAGGCGTCTACAGTATAGTGATTCGGAATGTGGAATGTATTGTATCTACTTTTTGATTCGGATGCTTGAAGGAGATACTTTCAAGCAATTTATTCGGCGCCGGCCGACAGATAAAGATATGCTGGGATTTAGAAAATGGATCTTTTCAAATGATGAATAAATGCAACGAGGATCAGTTGCAAATGCGGTTTATGCCGATAGACTACATTTTGAACTATCTTGTAGAGTGAGCAATGGATGCTAAAACAAGCCAGAATCGAAAGCTCTTTTTTTCGGATCAAAACGAAACTATGTTAATGACTTTGCTATCAAAGAACTTTCAACAGCGAATGGGCTCTCAATTAAATGAGAAGGAGACCGTTCGCCTTGAAAGAGGGTTGGAGCACTATATGAGTGAAGTTTTTCAGGCGAATGCTCAACAGCCAGTACAGGTTCTGAACAAGGAGGTATTGACGGCGACCGCGTCCGATTTTCAGTCTTATCTCCAACGGCAGTCTTCATTGACTGCCGTGACGGAGACGAACTTTACAGAGACATCGCAGCGCTTTGATCAATTGATGATTGACCGTCAGCGTGGTGGTGAAGCGCCCCGACCTGCAATTCCTGATTATGTACAGCGCATTCCTCTTGAGGAAGACAATTCCGTTAGCGCGTTGACGGCGTTCGAGGAGGCGAAGAAGAAGAGAAATCAGGAAATGGCAAGTCAGATGGATCAGCAGCTGGCCAAGCGCAATGCTAACGCAAATCAGCCTATTTACGCTCAGGATAACCAACAGCAGAGACCTGATCCCAGACAGCTTTTTGATCAACCGCTTGATCTTATTGTACGTGGATCAGAGTTGCCTCGTGAGCTGCCTGGTCGCGGTGATGGAAACCCTACGATTGCACGTTCCGGCACTAATCCGGCTGCAGCTAGAGGACCGTTGCCTCAGGATATCTTGATCAAGCAGCAGGATATTCAGAGCTATAAGGAAACCGAGTATAACTTGTCAATTTACAGTGCGGATCGCAGGTGGGAGTTTGATACGGAAGAAAATCGCTACAATTTCCACGTGAATTTGTATTCTGGAAATCCGACCAACGGAGTCAGTGTTGCACCGAAGGGAACTGCGCGTTTCCGCAACATAACACGTATTGAGTTTGTCAAGACTATTATGCCGATTGAGGGTCTCGATGTTGTTGTTCTGAAAAACTCAGCAACTCAGGGCGACAACAATACATCACTCTTTTCTACAGTCTTTTCTTTACCGTTTGTTGCTCTGAATATTGAAGAGTTAGATAATAACAACTATGGAACAAATTCTTACATTGATAAGGCATTTGGTCTTTTACAATACGATGCTAACTGGATTTCAGACGCAAATGCGGGAAGCGTGACTGGTGGAACGATTGATTATGATCCTGCAATCTCAGGTAATCGTGGATTTGTCTCGATGATTCCTAAGCATATGAAGTGCCAGCGCGTCTATACACCTACGCCGCTCGCAACTCTGACAAAGCTCAGTATTCGTATGCAGCGCCCTGATGGAACACTCTTATCTGAAGTACCTGATACACTTGATATAAGTGGTATCTTCTTTAGTAATACTGCTTCAACGTATATTTCATCAGCCTACACACCTGTTTCAAATAGTTATTACTTGGATACATCGGGTGAGTTTATTTGGATCGATTCTAGAACTTGCTTCAGTCGTTTTATGATTGCGCAAGGTGATCGCATTGTAATGCGTAATCTATCACTCACAAATCCTACCATAGCTCAAACAGATTTTTTGAATTATTTGGAGCGGCCAGCAGGTCATATTGTTGTTAGCGTTTGTAGTTTACGATTTGTATCAGCAGCTCCAAAACCGCAGCAGCAAATAAACGATGGAGCGAATCAGCTAGGATACGCTCGATTTATCATTATACGAAATCAATTCAGAGATCCTACAACGGGAGCAATTAATCTCTTACCGTTTGGTGGACAGCCGAACAATACAGCGCTTGGATCGTCGATTGTGACGCAAAGTTTCTTACCCGGCAGACTACTTAACCTGAGCCACCAAACACAACTTCTCTTCCGCGTCATCACACGAGACTACGATTCGACAAGTTTAGTTCGTCCTGATAATCTCTAAATATCTTTCAGAATGCGGTCTGGTAATCGCGAGATCTTACTATTTATAACTGTGTTAGCCATTTCGTTAATAGGGTTGTATATTCTTGGAAACAGAACATCTGAAGGTTTTAATGCAACAAATACAGCTGTACACAATGCTTTTGTTCAACGTCAGAGATCAGAGTTTAATCCAGTAGCTCTTGCCTTAGCTGCAAGCAACACTTCAGGATCTCTGCCTGCGAATACAGCGGTTCTAATGGGAACCTCTACGATAACACCAACCGCATCAGGTGGAACAACAATTGTAAGGGATAATCCTTATCCTCAGGATCAGGATCCTGATGGATTACCTGTAATGATCAAGTTATGTGAGGCGGTCAAAACGGCTGATGCGAATGCATTTAGAGATCCTAAGTTTGCGGCAAATTGCGGTATCTGTGTTGACGTTGGTACGAATAGTGCAGGAAATCCTACGAAGGGGGGTCTAGTCTTACTTCCCAGAGATAAAGAATATGCACAGAAGCATAAACGGGGAGACTTCTTGCCTGACTACAAACCGACAATTGGAAGCTGTCCGGCACAGAGGATGGCAGGAAATGCGGCTGAAGTGAGACGTATTGAAAATATAATGACCTGCCAAAATTCAGCTAGTTATGACATTACGGGATGCTCACAGTGCTATGCTGATCAGAGCTATTTTCCTGTAGAAGGAAGTGTTAATGTTAACCCTCCTACAATCTTTGTCACTGGAAGTGGAAATTTGACCTGGTATGAGTCTGGATATACAAATGGTGCTAGAGTTGTTTTAGGATCTTCACCGCAGAAACTTCAATTGAAGGGTCCTGAGGCGACACGTGTCACTCTAAATGTAAGTCCTACCAATGCAAATGGCTGCTCTCTTGCTGGATATCTTGAGGGTGTCACATCAAATGGCTACTTCAGAATTGATCTACAGAGAATTGTGCAGACAGATGGATATACAGGCAGAAAGCCTCGTCTAACGGGGCCTGTTACGGTGAATGATGTTGCCTGCAATACTATGAGTCCTGGATTTGGTCAGGAAAATATGAATTTGATCATTCCTACACCCTTTACCTTCGTTGACACGAACTCACACGCAGGTGATATGTGCTCTACAGGCCCGTTTGTCACGAAACAGTCGAGTGCTGAATTTTTAGCAAGTGATCCTTGCTATAAGAAGGGATCTGGTCCTGGTAAGTACAATCAGGAGTGCTTACAAAACAGTTTCTATGCAAATGGCTGCTTGGATTCTGGAAAAGGATTCCCGATGACACCCTCTTCTAATTTAGCATTACTTACAACTACTAATGGACAAAATCGTTCGTTAGCTCAAATTGCAGCGCATATTTACGAGAATGCAATTCGCAGTGCAACAGGAATGTCAAGCTCAGGTGTAAAACTCAGTATTGAAAGTTGGTCTGCTGCCAGTGAATTTTGTACTGGACGTAAAATCACGAGCCCTTGTGATACTGCAAATAAGGATTCAGGACCTCTCAGTGCAGACTGCTTGACCTATCTCTGGAGAAATCAAGGCAGTGGTAATCCTCTTGGAGCTACTTACAGATCAAATGGTATGTTTAGCAGCTTATTCCCCGACAATAAAGTACAATTCTGTACATCAAGCGGTACTCTATCACCCGTCAACGCAAATGGTGGTGTAAATCAGGCTGCAGTTGAATACTGGAGAAGGCAGGGGGGTGTCAACAATGTCAGGAATATGATGGACCAGATTCACTCGCTTGCTAGCCAGCCATTATCGGACCCTTCAAGAAATGAAGCGGTGCTCAAGTGCTATGGTAGAAATCTAGCGAATCGGCCAGTGCCTGCGGGTGCAGCTGTTCCAGGTGTATGTTCGGCGAGCTGTGGCTATACTGCACGCACAGTTAGAATCTTACAAACCCCTGGACAGTACCTCCACTTTTCTCAAATAGCTGTTATGGATTCGAATGGTATCAATGTGGCTCAGGGTAAGCAGGCATCCGTTCAGTCAACCTGGCCCGGTGGCAATCCTCAGACACCTCTTGATGGTGAATTAAGGCCGCGCCCTTGGACTGCAAACTGGCATATTGGTCCTCAGCAGACAAGTGGTGGCACGTATACCATAGATCTGGGTGCGAACTTTGATATTGTTCGCATTGTTGTATTCCAGCGTACAGATTGCTGCACTGAACGTATTCGAGGTGCAATTGTTTCACTCATTGATGCTGGTGGAAGAGTAGTTTCTAATCAGACAATTAATTCAACAGGTCTTGTTATACCTCTTGATTTCCGCAGACCTGGTGCTCCTAAAGAGTGCATTTCGTGTGGTACTACAACCAAGAATGAGGTCTTCTGGATTGCCAGAGGCAATGGATATTCGCACGAAAAGTCTGAGGCTGATGGTGTCTGTAGTGCAGTGGGTGCAGTAAATGCAACACAAGCTCAGCTAAATAATGCGCAGGCTCAAGGTGCTGATGTCTGCGCGAGTGGATGGGTCAAGGATAATTCCAACGCAATCTATCCGATCTCAGCGACGATAGACGGTGGATGTGGTAATGGAAGTGTAGGTATTATGACATATACTCCTCCGAATAGGAAGGCAGGTGTGTGGTGCTACGGAAACAAGCCGCTGGGCGATTCAATTGAAGGTGGCTCTAGAAAATTAACTCTGGATGCTAATACTCCTTATTATATCAGAAATTTTGATCAAACACGCTATACTGCACCAGGAGCTCCGGCTGGAAATTCCATCTAAATAACTAGAAGTCCAAGTAAAAAACCAAAGTATCAAAGAAGATTGATGTTTTAGTTTTTCTGACTAACAAACAGGAGACTAGTATGCCTAGAAATGTAAATAATACTATAAAAGAACCTTTTACGGGATCTACTAGACAGAGGGCTGAGGCTTTGAATACCTATTTTTCAACTACACTTCCTAATCCTCTACTGGTCGCAGATCGTAATTTACAGATCAGTAGTTTAACGACAACGAATAGAGTTGGAACTACTGGAACATCACCTCTAGTTAATAATACTCAAGCGCAAACAGCATTATCAAGTAATTTACTTGATCAACGACAGGCAGCCTGTGAAGGCGCTGGATCTGGTGATAAGTTTCAGCATCTTACTAATTTAGCAAATTCTCAGGATCCTTCTAGCCCTGGTCGTTGTGGATGGATCTACAATGTTCAGAATCCGCAACAAGGAGCTGGGGCTTTTGGAACATCAAGTTCTCCTTATAAGCGCTCCATTAATGGTCAGTGGATGTGGGACTTGAAGGAAGCAAAACAGAAGGTTCACGCACATTTGTGTAGGCAAGTCCAGACTTGCGGGGATTTGGCATCACCGATGTACCAGGGCCGCTGTGGATTTTGCAGAAGTTCAGGAAAGGCAGTGCCTATCGAGAATGGAAGAGTTGCATATCCTTATGATCCTAATTTAACGTGCGAATCGACGGGCATCATCACGGCGGCTGGGTCGTGCCCTCCTCTTCCGACTGCACCTTCCGGCAGTTCCTCTGTTCCTGGAACTCCTGGCTATGTTCAGACAGATGTCTGCGCAGCCTTGCCTAACGGTGCATTGAAGCGCGACTGTCTCATTCAGAAGGCGACGCAGGCTGGATGTCAAAATTCTGGAACGATGATTCAGGCTCTAAGACAGGGATCCGATTCAAATTATTTAGATTCATTGATGCAGGCGAAGGCTTATTCGATCTACCAGGCACGTGCTACAGTACCACTCGATGAGACTGCACTCAAGACAGGTAAGACTACAATAGGAAGTGCACTCACTGAATTCAAGCGGGTAAATGATCAGGCAACCTCAAGCCAAAGAACAGGTCTCCGTGCTTCAGCCCGTGATCTCTGCTTTCAGTCAGGTGAGGTAGACAAGTATGATTTCTGTGCTGAGATTTCAGATTCTTCAACTCCTCCATTTACTCTTGAATGCTTGCAAAATGTCTTCTTGAAGGCTGGAGGACAAAAGGCGGGATTTCTGTACCCGCAGCCAGTCAATGTGACGAAGGAATGGAATTCATTGAGCAACTGGTCTGCAGTCAAGGGGAAGATTAGTACGTTGAGCAGCAATTGCTCATCTACAGATCGCGGCACGCAGCAACAGGCAATGTACAATTTCTTGGGAACCTCTTTGGAGGACAAGTCTAAGCCGCTGATGCCTAAGATGGCGGGTGTTGAGGTCTTCTGGTTTACTCACCAGTGGGACGTAAATACACCGACAGTACTTCTTGGACGTCGTATTCGTCCTGGTATCCCTGTAGTCAATCAGAATGCTGATCTCAAGGGTACACAGGGCCAGGGCAATCGCACTGACTTGACTTCTTTCAATTACATAACCAATCTGTTGCCACCGTCTGATATGAGCATCCGTATTCGGGTTACAGGCGATGACGGATATGCGACAAAGCTAAACTCTCCGATGACAGGCTTGTGGACGTGGAAGTGGGCGGCGACTGGAAATGATTTGTCGTATTTGGGCTACTTTCCGCCGACGACGATGTGGAACTGGTGGACATGCTGGGGTCTATCCGCTGCGGGTCCTAATATTGTGCACGGATATTGGTTCAACGGAGGGGGTGGTCTGTACTACTTACTTGAGTACCAGGCGAATTGTGTGAATTACTGGTGGAACAATTGGTGGGCTGGCTGGGGTCAGGTTCCTACCTCAATGTGCCATCTGACACAGGAACCGTTTGCGCCTATGATTAATCTGGAGGTCTATCCTAATTTCTCTCAGTATGGTTCACCGATTAGCTTCTGCGATAAGCGTCTGAGTGGCAACAAGTTGCAGTGGAATTTTGTTGGAAACCGGCCGAATATGCTTCAGGCCCCTGCAGCTCCCACGGATGATTTTCCGTTTGCCAAGTCGTATCTGCATTTTGTGACGAATACTGGTATCGGCAGCAATTACGGAATGAAGATGTACTCATTTATGACAATGACAATGCTTGTACAGTTTGACACTGTTCCAAATAATGCTGCAAGTACTCCCAACTTCACATACTTTTACAATCAGGTCAGAGATCAGTACATTCTCCTTGAACTCGTTGGAACTGGCGACTACAAGACTGCAAAACTCCGTCTTCACTACACGAGCAAGACTCGCGGCTTTACTTCAAAGGTTGATGGTCCTACATTGACAACAGGTGTGAAGTATTTGATCACGCTACGTATGCTGCGCGACGATGATTCGGATATCTTTTCACTGACTGGAATGCAGGTGGGTGCGGCAGCTTTGTCAGATTTGCAGCAGGATGGAAACAAGCTTCAGGAAAGCCCGGTTCTAAAAATGCAGTGGCCTTCTGGTGTTGTTGATAAGACGCTTATTGAGGACCCGAATGATAGAGGCAGTTCAAGACAGCTAATTGGATATGGTGGAATGCGTGTATACTGGACGCACTACTTTGACTACAAGTTGGACGCTGCGGCGATCAAGAGAGAGGCCAAGCAGGATTGGATGAGTACGTGGTATGCGTAAACACACCTAAATAACTATTCTGCATCCAGTATAATGGATGCAATTGATGCAGTCTATCTTCTCTGCCATCCTGAAAAGGAACCATCAAGATGGGAGAGATTAGTTAAACACTTGGATGAACGTGGCTTGCCACAAGAAAAGTATTTTCAGGTGGCTCCCACTTGGGGCGATACACTCAGCAATAATGTCTTTGATTTGTACGATCCATTCTGCCATCGTGAATGTCCTTTTCTTTCCTGGAAAGGACGATCTTTGACACTTGGCGAGATTTCACTGATTTTCAACTTCTGGTCGGCGGTGGATCACGCATTAAAACGAGGATTTCAGTATGTTGTTTTCTTTGAATCAGATGTGTTTTTGCGCGACGATTTTATGAAGCGTTTCGGTGAAATGTGGAGCCTTCTAGAGAAAATGGAGTGGGACTACGTTAGTTTGAGTGATGGTGTAGGCAGCCACGCCAATGACTATACATCGGTGTATCAGAAGACGAGTGTACAAAAGCCGCCACATATTTTTCCATTCAGATGTACAGATTCTATGCTGTTTCGTGTGTCATTTCTTGAAAAAATGCGGCCGAGGGCCTTTCCATTTAGAGAGTGTCTCGATTGGGAATTGAATTACCAATTGGGATCCATTGGAGGAAAAGCGTTGTGGGTTGAACCGCATCTGGTTGAGCAGGGAACGTGTAAGCACCGAATGGCTACTTTACTGCCGTCTTGATTTCTTGGACCTTCTGCGTGTAAGTCTACGTATAAGTTTACGTATAGATCTAGATTTCTTGGTCTTGGCTTTTGATTTTTGCTTTCTGGACTTACGACCTCCTCCATAGTCCATTCCATTGCCATTGCCATTGCCATTGCCATTGCCATTTCCATTACCATTTTCATCATCCTCAGGCCAATCATCTTCATAATTCATTATCTCAACAAGATGTTCCCAACCATTTGCAAATCCTTCATTCTCATCAAATATAAAGTAGAATAGATCACCTTCATTATCTCCTTCTCCAAGGTGTATATCATTTTCATCGCAAATATATTCTAAAACTTGGTCTGATAGACCTTGATCATTTTGTAAAAAGATTTCACTCATCACCTCAGTTAGTAATTCATCTTCAGCTGGCATTCGACCTAATCGTTGTTGTACTGCGCTCTGTAAATCATCATTAAGATCCATAAATGTAAAATCACTAATTATCTCTTTTAGTTGATCGTACGATCCAGTACTCATATATCCGTATTTTACATAGGTTGCATCACCTCCTCGAACTAAATTAAAAGGAGATAAGTATGTATTTGTTCCTGGTATTTTAGCAGCATCTTGAAGATAAATATCTTCACCATCCTTGTTAGGCATATTCAGTGCGAATTTGGTTAATAAAACAGTTACTACATCTTTAGTTCCACGTTCTAGATAGGGATGTCCTGCTCTTACAATGCATCTCTTGGCTGGAGAATTAGCATCTACGTGTGATACATATCCTTCATTACCAAATGAGACCTGTAGACAACCATTCTGAATATTTAATGTTCCATCATAAGTAACCTCAAAGGTTGATCTGTAAATAAATTGATTATAACGAATACTTAGTGTAAAGTTAAAACTAGAGTATCCTTCATCTTTTTCAGCGTTTCCATCTGGCAAATTATCATAATACTCAATTAATCGTTGACATTGTCTATTCAATATATCCAAAAATGGTTGATCAGGTAAGGCCATCTAATTTAAGATAGAATTAATCTAAGCCTTTACAGTCCACTCGACGCAGAGAATCTGATTGGCGTTCTGATCGGTCCACTTGATTGTCGTTATGATCTTGCCACTGACACTGGGAAAGTCTGCGATGCTCTTATCTGAATGATGTCCAACTAACAGAGGACAGGGATCAGGGCAGCATCCCCCGCTCATCTCTGTACAGAGATCATTGACTGTGGGGCTGAAGGGAATACCATTGAAACTAAATGCGTAGCTGGCCTTTCCACCGGTCACTTCAGATTCCAGATCGTAGTCGAAGGTGGTGGTCACGGAGTCGCCGGCCTTGGGCGAATCGGGTACGATCGAAATAACGAGATTTTTTGCGAGATCAGATGAAGATCCGCAATTACGATACGATGCATTTGCAGATGTTAGGAAAACAGCAGCAAGTGCAAGAAGGGTGGAGACGAAGGTCATTATACTGAGACTAGAGGTAATTAGAGGGTCAATTTTTTACTACTCTTTCGGAACACCTACTCGGTAGGAGGCTCAACAACAGGTCCCTTAGGAAGCCCTGTTGCAGGATTCGCCTCCACATACCCTACAGGCCGTGTTAATTCAGAATCAGTTGTATTGAAAAGGAGATAGCCGAGCGGTTTACCTGTTCCATCTTTTCTGATTTGGTAAAAGTACTCATTCTTACGGTAATTAATACGCTTAGGCTTGGGCTTGACAAGTGCAGCAGCTGCTTCTACTGCTTCTTCATTTGTAGCTGCTGCAGCGACAGGTGCGGGAGGGAGTTTGACGATCTGAGAGACAGCGGGACCTTCAGGCTCAGGAAGAACTGCTTGCTCAGCGACTGCATTTACTGCAAGAGGAGCAGCTGCTTGGGCTTGTACAGGAGCAGCAGGAGCTTGTACAGCAGCAGCTTGGGCTTGTACAGCAGCAGCAGGTCTCTTGAACTTCGCCTCTGTCTCTGCAATGTCTTTCTGCAGATCAGGATGATAGGCAAAGTCGCCGATGGAATCACCTAGGTTCAAGCAACGGAAGGAACCGTCATTGTTGTCTACATAGTTAAGCTCGCAGTCTACCGCAACTGACTTCATCAGAGTTTGCAGAGATGTTAAAACACGCTCCTTGCGTAGACTGATGAGGAGAACACGCTGGTCGCTGGTTAAGATGATTGTACGTTCATCATCTTTAGCTCCGCCTTTTTGATAAACTTCTTGCTCAGCCAATGCCTCAGCATCACCTTCTGCTTGTTCAGCCTCTTCACTTTCATCTCCAGCTGCAAGAGGCTCTACAGCAGCTCCAGCAATCTCTTCCTCAGGTCCATTCTCACCTGCAAAGGCTGCTTCCTCACTTAGTGGTGCAGCCACAGCCTCTGCAGCTACAGGAGCAACAGGAGCAGCAACCACATCCTTCATCTCCTCGCGAACCTGCATCAACAGTTTTCCAAGGCGATTCTTACCATTCTTCAGTCGCCCTTCTCCCCAAAACGCATCCGGTCCAGCCTCAATCAAAGGACGAGATCCCGTATCTTTCAGCTGCTGTAAAAGTCCTGCATTCTGCTTAAATTTGGCACGTAGCGCCTCAAGCATTATTGGCTCTCTGATCTTTTGCCAGTCATCACGAATCTCATAATCCTTTGATGCACCGAGCTGCTTTGCCCTAGCAGAAGTAGGCGCAACACGAATTGCCTCCTGCCACATCGGATTAACAAACTTCATTGATTGGAAGTAATGCTCTACGGATGCATACCGCTTGCCTCGGATGACCATCGGCGACGGCGCAAAGTTGCTGAAGCCGCGGTACTCATTTGCCAACTTGCTGTAAAACTTAATTGGGCCGTCTACCGCTGCAGCAGCACCTGCAGGAGCACCGGCCAATCCAGGAACAGCCTCAACCGCCTCAAACATTCCTTCAGGAACTGCAACACCTTCCACGGCCTCGCGAGGAACCGGAACACCAAGTGCCGCAGCCGCTGCAGCATTGTACGAGTCGCTCCGCTCCAGTGTCTTGTCGACGGCCTGAGCCTTCATCGCCTCTTCAGGGATCACCGTGCAGTACGTGAAAATCTCAACCGTCTGCTGATCTTGCGGCAGCTCCATATGCGAGCAGATACGCACTGCACGACCCTTCACCTGCTGAGTTCTTACAGTGTTCCAGTACGGCTCCATAATGTGAACTCCCCGGACGCATTTTAGAGACAGACCCTCAGCACCGGCTGAGGTAATGCAGAAGACTCGGCAGAGTTCGCCTTTGTAGTTATTCTTCCATTTGGCATCAGTCAAGACCTTTTGCATTGAAGGAGAGAGCTTGTCGAAGCGGGCATTGAAGACATTGACGGCCGCGGCACGCTGTTCCTTTGAACCTGTTCCGGTGAATTCGATATAACGCATTTCATTGGCTTCGGGACCTTTTGCCAAAGAAGCGACAGTTCGTTCTGAGAACTGGAGTTTGCCATCGGGGCCCGGGTTGATCTCAATGGGAACAAAGCCGTTGGCTTCCATACAAATTCCAAAAATGCCGATGCCCTCCATCTCAAGGAACTGCGAGTAGACAAGACTGCTACCGGGGAGGCCCCGAATTCGCTGAAGCATTGCTGCAAACTTCGGGCTGTAGCGAGCCAGATTCTTGTCTGCTGGGCCATCGAGCTGGAGATGAGTAGGGCCGATCTTACGAAGGGCATCTTTGGATTGCCTGATGGCTCGCCGATACGCTTCAGCGGCTTCTCGGGTTCCTGGAACTGCTGCTGCTGCTGCACCAACGCCAGCACCCTCCTCCGCCGCAACTTCAGCTGCAACCTGATTATCCTCTGCCTCCGCAGCAGCCTCTTCAGCCGATTCATTACGACCCGCCGCCTGATCTTCAATGTCATTGTCGACAATGAGATCACGATCCTTGCCAGTCTCTGCATCAATTTCATCCAGATTTCTGGGGCGAGGGCGGCTAATTCCATCCGGAAAGACGAAATTGCAGGCCTGACGACTGCTCATACGGTAGTTGCTGGATGTCTTTGCTGTCGCGATCTCAGCAATCTCAGCCCAGATTGCATCTCCGGCTGTAGGCCCGCTAGCTGCAGGCTTGCTCATCTCAATCTGAATCTCCTGGTTGCGGTACTTGTTGTACAGCTTCAATGCATAGCCAGTCAGAGGAACACTGACGATCTCATCCTTCGTGACTCGAGGCATCACATTGCCCTGAATACCTCTGTAATACGACACAAGGCCACGAATACGTTTCTTCAGAACAATGTCATTCTTTAATGTTATACCGTCTTCCTGAAGAAAGGCGCCGCGGAAGGTGCTGTCCCACGCAGGCAGAAGCTCCTGGGCCTTGAACACCGGCTTGGTCTTGATCACGATACGATCGGCTTTCAGAGCAGTCTCAAGATTCGCATAGACTTGGGCAAGCGTAGGCGCAATCTTGCCGGGCTCACGTCGACGAATACCCAGCAGCTCAGAGTCATCACCAAAGACTTTACTGAATTCCTCGGGCAGACGAGTGAGTGTCGCCGTCAGACTTCCCTCGGATACCTGGAAAAACACGGTGTCGAGATCCTCGTTGAGAGCAACGGCTTTTTCAATGAGTGTACGGACATCGCGCATCGGCTCGACCTTTACAGTCATTTCAAAGGTGTGAATCGGTCCGTGCAGAATATTCATCAGAATACCGAGTTCTTCAGGGAAGTTGATAAGTGGTGTACCGGATAGACCAATGACTTTCGTATTCTTGGCGTCCATAAAGAGACGGTAAAAGAGGTAGCCGCGCTGGTACTTCTTGGCTTGGCCGCAGAGAGGGAGTGCTTGGCGATCGACTGTTAGTTTCTCGACGGGTGCTGTACGCCGACCGCCCTTGTTGACAAAGTAGTATTCTAAAGATCCCTGCATCAGACGTGTCAGATTGTGAATCTCGTCGACGACGATGACGGCATTGTCGAAGATTTCAGGAGTTGAGCAGACCATACGCTTCAGCTCAGTCGCTGTTATTCCGTTGTAGTTGATAAAGGTGATACGGTTCTCAATGGTTGCCTTGATCTGCGTGGTAATCTCATCCTTCTCCTGGGCTGACAGACCGTCAAAGTTCGGCTCAGATTCCTTGTCAAAATCGGGAACCCAGATACGCGATAGCTGTTCACGGCCTTTGCCGCGCTTGACAAAGTAGGAATCGGGAATTCCGTAAACATTTTTGGCGAAGATCTTGACCATTTCGGGGTCGAATTCACCGCCGGCATTCAATGACAGAGCAACCCAGTGATTCTGGAGACGGAAGTGCTTGAAGCCGCAGAAGCTGATTTCGCTGATAAAGTTGTCGCGCAAACTGAAAGGAGTCATTACAATGACGCGACTTCCACGCGTTCCGAATAGCGCCTCGGCCGCCGCAATGGCTGAGCAGGTCTTACCGCTACCGAGACCGTGGTAGACAAGAAGACCCCGATACGGTGTCTCGAATCGCAGATACTCGCGAATAAATGCCTGGTAGTGGTATATCTTGACTTCTTTCTTGCCTTCCTCGCCCTTAGCTGCGCACTTGGCGACGTCGAGGAGTTTCTGGTTGCCCTTCGGAAAGATGGGTCCGTACTGGTTGATGAGGAAGGAACCGAAACCGCGACGGGAAATGGGGAAGAAAGTATCAGGGGCGGGTTCAATGATGTAGGGATTCGTGGTTTCAGTGTCGAGGAGTGTCTTACTGAGCGCTTGCAGAGCTTGGGGTAGACGACCGACTTGAGCCGCTTGTACGTCGCGAGAGAGGACGTTGAGACGACTGTAGACACGAGGCTGTACAGTGGCTCCGGGGACTCCTCGGCCTTGTCGTGCACGTTGTAGAAGTCCAGGAAAGGCTTTCCCGGCATCTGCTCTAGCTGCCGCTCGTGCAGCTAAATCAGCAGCATCCGGTTTAGCTTTCGGTGCTCTAGGCTCGGCTTCACGCTGCCGTTTCTTGAACATCTCAGGCTCGGCCTGCACGGGCTCACCATCCACTTCGCCACGCCCTTCATCTGCTGAAGCGCCTTCAGCATCGCGAAACTTGCGAGGATGGAACGTTGCAATGTCAGTCTTGATTTCAAGAGGCTGAGGTGTCGCTTCCAGAGCGAGGGACACCTTTGTTTTTGTAAAGGGCTTGAACTTCGGTACTATGCCCGAGGACGACATTCTAACTGTTCTGCGATGTTTTCTTAGAGCTCTGCGTAGCGCTCAGTTATCTAGCGACTTGTTGAACTTGTTCCCTGCTTCATATAAATCTCGAGTGCAAGACGGCTCGCTTCCTGCTCGGCGACTTTCTTGTTGCGTGCGGTGCTGGTAGCAACCACCTTGCCTTGCGGATCAAGTACACCCATTGTGAAGGTTCGGTCGTGAGGAGGACCTTCCACGTTTACTTCGGAGTAGCGAGGGGGTGTGTGAAACTGGGCCTGGAAGTACCGAAGAAGCTGATCCTTGTAGTTCTTGTCTTCAGCGATCATTTTGGCAAAATTCACGTGCTTTTCCATAATGGCAGTGACAAAGCGACGAGCCATATCATAGGCAACACCTTCATTGCCTTCGTGCTCCATAATTGCATCGATCCAGGCTTCAAGCAAGCTTCCGAGAATTCGCAGATTTTGGCGGCCGTCGCACACATCTTCGACGTGGCGGCTGAGAATGAGATAGGGTGCGAACCCCATCTTCTTTGCGAGCTCGCCGAGGTTGTTGTTGTTGACTATCTGAGTACGAAGACTTGTTAGAAATCCTTCGCCTTGTCCAGGGTATCGCATCTTGAGGTACTTCCCGACAATCGCTGATAGAACGGAGTCGCCGGCGAATTCGAGTTCTTCATTGTCGGCCTTTTTGAGCGCGAGACACCCTTCGGGCTTCTCAGCCATCACCATATGCTCTCCACCTTCTTGTTCAGCCCAGACTTCAGGTCGGT
>Ga0114978_10001257_pt1 | contig 21392 bp, 20 predicted proteins | sample S_140212_EF_Meta_FD_87027 | JGI IMG/M metagenome (GOLD analysis project Ga0114978, IMG submission 87027) | Freshwater microbial communities from Lake Simoncouche, Canada to study carbon cycling - S_140212_EF_MetaG | ecosystem: Environmental > Aquatic > Freshwater > Lake | place: Lake...
ACCCAATACAACGTGCCGGTGTCCATGTTGTGGCACCCAGGTGGCGGGATTGATGCCACCCCGGCGGTTGGAGAAATCCTGGACCCGACACCTGTCACCGGGATGAGGCAGCCAGGCTAGTTGTTGACACGCCATCCGTGGAGTGAACCTCACACTCCTTCAAAAACAGCCGTGGCTGATCTCGCCCGAAGCCCTCGGGGCGATGGTCATCGCCACACGATCCTTCTTCGATCAAAAGCCGGAACTCCCGGATCGCCAGACCTCACCCTGTCTTTCTGTGGAGAACGGCGTTGGAGTCATTTCGATCACCGGCCCGATGCTCCGCAATCCCGACATCTTCGACCGGATCATCCTAGGGGCCTGCAATACCGGGGAACTCATCAGTGCGGTGGAAGAGGCGGTATTTCGGCCCGACATCGAGGCGATCTTCCTCGACATCGATTCCCCTGGTGGATCGGTCAACGGCACGCCAGAACTCGCACAGGCCGTGGCCGAGGCGAGCAAGGCAAAATACGTGTATGCGTTCAGCGCGGGCCAGATGTGCTCGGCTGCATACTGGGTCGCGAGCCAGGCGGATGCCATCTACGCCACCCCGAGCGCACGGATCGGATCCATCGGCGTGATCCTCCCTGTTGTGGATTCCTCGGCGGCCTTCGAGCAGGCGGGGCTGAAGGTGGAAGTCTTTGCGGCAGGAAAATTCAAAAGCGCAGGCACTCCCGGCACGAGCCTCACCGACGACCAGCGCGTTTGGCTTCAATCTGAAGTCGAGGAAACCGCCGCCGATTTTCACGCTGCCGTGCTCGCCCGTGGCCGCAAGATTCCCGACGAGGCGATGGAAGGTCAGACGTTTTCGGCACGGATGGCGATGCGGTTCAACCTCGCCGGAATGGTGGCGAGCCGAGGGGATGCGCTCTCCCGGTTGCGGAAACTTCATGTTCGTTCGGTTGACACGGGTTCCGGTGCAATGAGCGCACCATCAATCGAAAACGAACTCGCCCAAGCACGTGAGCAGATCATCCGTCTGGAATCCGATGCCTCTGCCCGGGATTCTCTTCTCACAGAAGCCAACACCAATTTCACCGAGGCCAATGCCAACGTGATCGGCCTGCAAGCCCGGCTTGAAACCATCGAAGGCGAACGCCAGATCGAGGCCGAGTCTCTCATGCAGGCCCGCGCTGATATTGACGCTGCCAAGCACTCGATCGCGTCGCTCACGGACTACAAAACGGCCCTCGATGTCAGCCTCACGGAAATCCGGGTGCGCAATGCCACCCTCGAAGCCGCCGAGAAGGATCTCGAAAAACGAGCCTCGCTCCGCGCCGCCCAGATCGTCGCCGAAACCGGCACTTCAGCTCCTGCCAACGTCACGCCGAAAGGCGACCAGCAGACAGCAAGCCTCCTTGAGCAATTCCGGGCGATCACGAACCCAGGAGATCAGACCGCCTTCTGGCAGAGCCTCAGCACCGTTCAGCAAAACCAAATTCTCACACAATCCAAAAACCTCTAAATCCAATGGCCAACACACTCACCGACGTAAAAGACATCAAGGTGGCGCAAGCCGCTCTGAAACCCTTCCGTGCCGCGCTCACCCCGATCAGCGCATTCTCCACCAACTTCTCGCCAGAACCGGCTGACAAGCTCGACACCGTGCGCGTCCCGGTCGTGGGTGCCGCCAGTGCATCGAGCGACTTCGCCGGCGACTACACTGCCAATGCCGACTCCACGGTTTCGGTGATTCCGGTCCAACTCAACCGGCACAAGTTCAAGACGGTCCATGTGACCGCTCGCGAGGCGGCAGAGACGGCGCTCAACATTCTGGAAACTCTGGTTGCGAGCGCAGTCAAGCAGCTCGCCCAGGACGTGCTCCAGGACATCTTCTCAGAGATCACCGCCGCAAACTACGGTGCTCCCGCAATTCCCGCCGTGGCCGCAAGCGCCTTCGATTACAAGAAAGTGCTCTCAGTGCGCGAAGCGTGCAGCAACGCCAAGATGCCGATCACCGATCGCTCACTCGTGCTTGATGGAGCGTATTTCACGAACCTCCTTGCCGATGACGTGATCGCCAAGAGCTTCTACCTGCCGATCACCCAACCCGGCGTGGTGGACGCCCAGATCCGCCGCCTCGGCGGCTTCGATGTGCAGGAAACAGTGATCCTGCCCGAGAATAACGAAAAGCTCGTCGGCTTCGCCTCCCATCCGAGCGGAATGGCGGTTGCCATGCGCTACCTCGTCCCCGTCGCCCAATACGACGAGGCGGGAGCCGTTACTGACCCCGAGACTGGCCTCACCTTCGGCTATCTGCGCTACACCGAAACGAGCAGCAACCGGATATTCGTCACCGTGGAGTGCCTCTACGGGTTCAAGCCCGCCCTAGCCGACGGCATCAAACGCATCGTCAAACCCTGACCTTAATCGCTTGGTTGCAAGCCCCCGCATCAGCAATGGTGCGGGGGCTTTTCTATTGCTGATTTTTCAGGGCGGAATCGATCTCACGACGGAAATCATCCATCTCCTGCACAATTTCGGGATCAGTTTCACCGAGATCAGCTGACGCCTTTGCCAATGAGTGCGCGTGATCCATTAACGTTTGCGCGGAACGTAGACGCCCAGTGGCAAAGCACACGCGGGCATACCCCTCATATCCATCGCAGTGATCCGGTTGTGCAAGGATGAGCTTCTGGAACGTATTTTCTGCCAGCATTGGCTGCGCTGCCTTGAGTGCATCAAGACCGTTGTTCATCCAGTTATGGTCATCCTCATAAAATGCGCGAATTTTCGGGTGGCGCTTTTTCGCCAGAGCCATGACCTGCTTGATGTCGCTGAATTCGTCCACGTGGCGGACGTTGACACGCCCATTCTGGCATGTCCATCCAAGATGAAATGGCCGCCGATGCGGCGGAAATCTTCTCCGAGTTCGGGAAAGAAGTGGTGCTTAGCGGGCGCACTCTGCTGGCCCTGATCTCCGAACCGCAGGAAACCCTGGAACTTGGGGCAGGCGGATTCACGGCCTCCGGAAATTTCACGGTAAAGTTGTTACGTAACAACCTTTCAGCGATTCCGACAGTCGGGGAAACCCTCACCTATGCTGGGGAAACCTTCCGGATCGTGCGGGTGTCAAACCGTCCGCCTCATGCCGTCGTCACCCTCACCGTGGAGCCTGTCGAATGAACGCCGACATCGAACGGGGATTCGTGGCAGTGATTCAGGCGGCCATGCCCGGCGTGCATGTGCGCGAGGCCACGAGTTCGAAGCCTCATCCCTCCGATGCACAGATGGTGATCGTCCAGTGCGCTGAGTGCGAGCACGTCGTGGGACCACTATACAAGGCGACCGTGAAGGTGTTCCTTGGCACACCAGCCTTCGACATGGGCGAGGCCCAGCACCGGAAGGCGGCGGGGATGTTGGGGCTTGCGCTGCTCGACCCAGCGGCTGCGGCGACACTCTTTGATCCAGTTTCAGGCAATCTCTCGCTTCACGGGTTTCACGTCCGTTCTCAGTCCGAGGAAATCGTCGATAACACCTGGCGAGCCACCATTGAACTCCTTGCCGGCATCCGTCTCGGTTGACACGTCATCCGGTGCATGGCCGCAGACACCACTGACCCGAAAGTCCAAACAGAACTTCGCCGCTCCGCCTACGATTTCTGCGAGCAGGCGCTCGCACGGTTCGAAGCTGCCCGCAAAGAAACCCGCCCGCAGGGATTTTCTGTTGCCCGCTCGCAGACGATCTCCGGGGACACGGTCCAACGTTCCTACATCATCCAGTTCGATCTCAAACTGACCGGTTGCGAACTCCCCTGACATGGCTATCGCGACGATCAATCTCTTTAGTGTGACCGACCCGGCGGGCGGCTACTTGCAGGAAACCACCTCAGAAAAGTCTGTCGATATCGCCACCTGCAAAGACGCAACAGGCATCACCAAACTGGCGGTGCCAAAAGGTGTCGTCACGGAAACGATCACGCTCAAAGGTAAAGGCTCCTACGCCCCCTCGGTCACACGGAATTTGTCGGTCGGCGCAACCGCCGTCATCACGTCTGGCAAGGCGAGCGAGAGCAACGACGATTTCCCGGACTACGAGGTCACGCTCCAGAAATTCTCCGCATCATAATATGGCAGTTCCCACAGACATTGGCATCACGATGGTCACCGAGGCGACTGCCCAATCGGCGGAGTTCTCGAGCAAAGGCGACGTCAAAATTCTCACCGACAAGAGCGGGGCCTATTCGCAAGCCGCCGTTTTGGATCCGACCTTCGAGTTCAGCGTGAAAGGGAAGGGCATCGTGTGCCCTGTCGCTCTCAAGGCGTCGAGCGGGGCTCCCACCGGAGTCTCGGGCAAGATCATCGTCACCAAAACGAAGGACACGACATCCAACGACGATTGGCCTCAGTGGGAATACTCCGGCCAAGGCTTCCCAGGGGCCACGTAACCGCCCCAAACCCACCATTCAACCGATCAAAAATATGGAAAACGGAACCACCTACCACTGGGTAGCAGAAGAGGCGAAATCCGAGCAAATGCCGGACGGCAAACTTCGCTTTGCCAACAACCCGCTCACGAGCCCGAACACGCAACTCATCGCCGCTGCACTCACATCCGGCTTCAAACTCATCGAGCCGGGAGGGTTCCGAGACACGGTCGAGCAAACCGAGCGCGGCCCATTGCGCCGGGTCGAGTGGTTCATTGACGGGGCCACGCGAGGCATCTTCAAATCCCCGGACGAGGAAATCGAGTTTCCTGAGTTCCGCCGCAGGTTCGAGGGCGAGGAGTGGTGCCTTGCTAATCCCGAGCACCCGATTTCGTTCCTGCGGTGGGCATTCCGCGCGCACAGCCAACTCCGCGACCGGATCCGCACGCTCAAGCCTGCTGCTTTGATTCGCCGGGGCAACCGGCAAGTCACGCTTCCCTCCGATCTCCCCGAAGACAAACGCCAGCAACTCCTCTCCTACCTCAAATGAATCCCGACACCGATTTCCTCCGCCCCGCCGCCGATGTGGGCACACTCAAACTGCGCCCGCTTTCCAGCGGTTCGTATGCGATCCTCCACCGTACGGGGAATGCGTTCGTCGTGCCGCCGGGCAATACCGCACCAGACCACCTAACGGCAGCCCTCGAATACGCTTACATCCACGGCGCTCCATTGGAGGCGGTCCTACGGGCGGCTTATTCCTCGCCCGATGTTTTCCACGCCGAGGTTTTCAGGTTTTCCCAGGCGATTCCGGTGGCCGACATCCCGGCCATCATCCGGGAGGTGGAATCCGGTCTCACCGCCGCCGCCTCGCAGTCGGTGGACGTGATCCCACGCCCCGGCAGCGAAGACAAGGACGCGCCCCCAAACTCCTAGCGCCAGCCTGGATCGCCTCGCGCGTATTCACGCTGGCCGAAAAGACCGGCTGGCCGGAAGCCTTCATCCTCTGGGAACTCCCGCTCTGGCGCGCACTCGCCTACCAACATTGTGCGCTCTGGCAATCCGGCGCATGGACGGTGGCACCAGCCCCGCCAGCCGAATCGCAGTTTGAATCGCTTCTCAACCTCCAAATCAGCGACGATGAGCATTGAACTCAATACTTCGAAATTTGATGCCGCCTTGAAGCGGTTCCGGGCTGAGAGCAAGCGTGCCGCCGGGGTGGTTCTGCGGGAACAGGCGAAGGGCACGCTCGGCAAAATCATCGGGTGGACACCGCCCGGCGGGAAAAATGCCACCGGTCAGGCTGCCAAGAAGCGGGGGGAGGCGAAGGTGGAAAGCGACATCCTCAAACTCATGCAGCCGTGGAAAGCTCCCCAGGCCCCCGCAAACATTCTGCGGGCGGCTGGCATGTTTGTTGAGGAAGCCTCAAACGAATCACCAGCTGCCATTCACAAAGCCAATCGGTCTCCAACCGGACGGGTGAACCGCAAACTCAATCCCCGGATCAAAATCAAGGCGGCAGACCTGAAACGCTACATCGCCTCGAAAAAGAAGATGGTCGGGTTCCTCGCATCGGGATGGAAAGCGGCAGCAACAAAATTTGGCTCCAGCCTCCCCGCGTGGATCTCCCGCCACTCAGCTCCGGGCATGGGGAAAATCAAGAGCGATGCGGTGTCCATTGAGGTGACAGCGACCAACCAAGTCCAAGGGGCTCCCCGGCTCGACATGGAACGACGGGTTCAAAGCGCCCTCGATTCCCAGGCGGCGGCAATGGTGCGGCGGGTGGAGAACTTTGCTGTGCGCGATGCGGCGCGGAGGGCTGGGTTCCAGGCCTGATTGACACGCCCCCTGCGTCGTGGCCGACATCACCGCCAGGTTCCGACTCGATATTTCCGGCATTGATGCCGCGCTTGCGCGTGTAGCTGCGGCAACCATCTCGGTCCAAGGCGCATTTGCTGCGGCCAATGCAGCGCTTGCTCCCTTCCAAGCGGCGTTTTCAGCGATAAAAGACTCGCTCGACTTGGGTGGGCACCTCTCGGATGTGAGCGCCCAGACTGGGATTGCGGTGTCTGACCTCGTGGTGTTGCGCCAGGCATTTGAGAACGCGGGAGTTGGGGCAGATGGAGTGGGGCCAGCGATCAACCGCCTCCAGAAGGCGCTCGGTGGAGTTAACGAAGACGGTGAGCCAACCAACAAGGCGCTCGCCGCGCTCGGGATTTCGATGGGTGAGTTGCAATCGCTCAACCCGGCAGAGCAATTCTCGCGTGTGTCGGCGGCGATTGCAGGTATTCCGGACATTACGGAACGGGCGGCTACGGCCATGGGTATCTTTGGTCGCAAGGGTGGCGAAATGATGGCGCTCTTCCAGGATAGTAGTGCGATGGATGTAGCCCGTCAGCAGGTCGGCGGGCTGGCTGAAACGATGGGCGCAAATGCTTCCCGGTTTGATGCGATTTCCGATGCCCTCGGTGCGGCGAACCTCAAAGGCCAGCAACTTGCCGGCGGGTTCACATCCGCCATTGCCCCAGCGCTGGAGGAAATCGGAAACGCCCTCAACGCGACCGACCTCACCGGCTTGGGCGAATCTTTGGGCGAGATTGCAGCGACGGCGATTCGCTTTGGGCAGGCCCTTTCGGCTATGATTCCGCAAATCATCGGCGTGGTAGCGGCGATGGCCCTCTACCGCTCCGGGTTCGATGCGAAGGTGGTGAGTGCCATGAGCAACATCGGCCCGGCGGCGACTCGTGCGTTCGCACAGGTCCGCGTGGCCCTCGCCACGATGAACTTTTCGAGCGTGGGCACGGCAGCACGCACGGCATTCGCCGGGATCGGCATGGCGGCACGCGGAGCAGCATTGGCCATCAAAGGCGCTCTCATCTCCACCGGTATCGGCATCCTGATCGCGGGAATCGCGGCGGCCATCGAGGTGGTCATCGGAAAAATCCAGCAGGCGAAGGAGGCGATCCGTGCGGCGGGGGCAGCGAGCGGCGACACGCTCAAGGCAGTGACATCAATCGCAGCGGAAATGAAATCCGTGTCGAGCGAGGCCGACAAAGTCGATGTGGGCAAGCGCATCGACCAGGATATCGAAGCTGCCAAGGAATCCCTCGCCGGACTCGCCGACCAATTTGAAAACCTTTCGCCCGAGCAGCGAAACGACATCTCGAAAGAATACAACCTGCGCATCCGGCTTCTGGAGCAGATGAAGGCGAGCATGGCCGGGATTACCCCCGAGGTCATGGCGCAACGACAAGCCGAGAAGGATCGCGCGGCGGCACTCGAAGACAGTCGGCGAAAAGCGGCAGCGCTCAGCGGGGAGTTGGGCAAAAACAAAGATGCGCTCGATAAGAAGATCTCCGATGCCGCGTTTAGCGACCTTTCCGCCACCGATCAGAAAGATACCACTCTTGCGGGCGTAGGGGCCTCCACCACAGCGAACGTGGATGCAGAGATCGCCATCCTTGCTGCCAAGCGGGAATCTTCCTCGCTCACAAACGATGAGGTGATCCGCATGCAATCGCTCATTGATGCGCGCGAAAAACTCATAGGGGTCGAGCGCGACCTCGCTCGTGAACGCGAGCAGGCAGCCAAGAAAGCCGAGGATGACGCGAAAAAGGAAGCTGAGGCGGCAGCGAAGCGGACCGAGTTCACCCGCGACACCATCGGCCATGGAGCGGCCATGCGGGCCTATCAGGAAGCGGCGCAGGGCGCGGCCGCAGCTCACTTTGGCGGCAACCTCATTGCCTGCATGTGCCACTCAAGCGATGCGCTATTTTCCTTCGACGCCAGCACGATCATCCGCAGTTCGCCTGACCATTCCCACAAGCCGCACCACGAACATTTTCATCAGCCCCACATCATCAACAACACCTTCAACGCACTGCTCATCGGCGCGCTGGGCTGGACGGACTGGGACATGTTTCAAAGCACGGAAGGGGCCGCAGAGTTTCATGCCATCGGACGCGCAGTGAGCGGAGGCGCGGTTTACATCGGCGACGGCGCGGGCCGCCACGACGCGAAGTTGGTGCGCAAATTGATCACCAGCGAGGGCCGCATCCTGCGCTGTCCGAACCCCGCCCGGCCCACCCGCGACCGGCTGTTTACGGATTGTTCGAGCGAAGACAACCTGCTGAAAACCGCCAATCACACCGCCTGGGCCGGAGTGCTCGCGCTCTTCCATTGCCGCTTGGAGAAAGACACGAAGCGGCGTGGCTCCATCACCGACACCTTCCGCCCCGATGACGTTCCCGAACTCACCGGGCGGCGATTCGCCGCGTTCCTTCACCAAGCGGATACGCTCGTCCTCCTGAAACCCCGCGAGCACTGTGCCGTCACGCTCGATTTTATGCAGGCGGAAATTGTCACGCTCGCGCCCCTGCATTCCTGCGGAGAAGCCCAAATCGCCGCGCTCGGCCTGCTCGATAAATTCAACGGCACCGCCGCCATCACCTCGTGGGTTGTGTTGGAAAACGCCGCCTCCTGCCACCTCCGCGACGGCGGGGAGATCGGATTTTACGCCTCCGTCCGGCCGGGCCGGGTTCTCTGCAACGGGAAAAAATCTCCTTGGACGTACGACGCCAAGAGCGGGCGGCTCGTCGTTCCCACGCGCAGCGGACAGGCGGTGGAAATCGAAATTCGATTCAAGTAGTCACGTTACGGGCGTGCTCTGACAGGGCGTTCTGGCGTCAAAGAGCAAGATACTTGTCGAAGAATTCCTTGGTTTTTCGACCGCCCCATTGATGTTCTCCGGGGAATAAATCGAGATGCAAATTCTCGGCGGCGGCGGCTGACTGGTAGATTGCCTTTACCTGACGAAAACATTCCATCGCGTTATCGGGCTGAAAGCAGGAATCGTAGGCACCAATGTCAATCAGAAGTGGCAACGGCGCCAAGAGTCCCTGGAGATCGGGGAGGTCGACCAGCGCATAGAGCCCAGGGGTGACCTGCATCCCGCAATAGTTAATGTCCCGGATTCCGAACAGAGCCCACAAGTCGCTGTAACAAATAATCTCCGCCGCCTTGAAACGGGAATCGGTCAGTGCCGACCAAAGAGTCATGGTTCCTCCTCCGCTCAAACCCATCACCCCGAGCCGGCCGGCATCCACCTCGGGAAGTGAGGAAACGAAATCTGTGGCCGCCCGCCCGTGCGCGAGATTGATGGCAAGGGTGGATGTCCCCATCATGGTGGCGTGGAGATAGTATAAATTGCACCAGTCCCGACCCTCTGCGATGTTGAGGAAATGGGGCTTGCGGCTGTCGTTCCGCTCCCCGCATCCCATCCAATCGATCGCATAGGTTATAAATCCCTGCTGGGCCATCTGCTGTCCGTAATCGTAGTTATGCAGTGCAATCGCATCGGTGACCTCCGGGCTCGCCGCGTTGCCCATTACGGGATCCTTTCCCAAAGGGCCATGCCCGTGCCAGCAAAGGATTGTCGGATGCCGTTCGCCCGGCCGTGGAGCCGGGGGGAGATTGACCTGCAGTGCGGCCGAGATGCCGGGGCCCACATCGATCAGATAGCGCCGCTTGATCACACCCCTGTCCTCCCATTCCAAGGTCAGTTCCGGGTCGGGGGGAACCGATTCGGGATGAGTCCCAAGGGTTGCGAGAACCTCCGGTTTCGCAGCGGCTTTCCATGCCGGAAAATTGCCATGGAATTGAAATTTGGGACGATGATCCTGCGCGAGCGCAAAGAACATTTCCTGGGGGCTGAGGTTTCTGGTTTTCATTCGGCGTGCAGTGCAGCGGTTATTTGGTAGTGTAGTTGTTATCCACCGGCAGATTCGCGCCGGTCATGTAAACGGAGGCATCACTCAGGAGGAAGACAACCGAGCCACCCAGATCGCTTTTATTGCCCATCCTGCCGAGAAAGGTTTTTGCCGAATAGCGCCGGACAAACTCCTCGGCTTGATTGTTGAAAAAACCGCCGGGAGAAAGGCAGTTGACGCGGACAGATGCCCCGCCAAACAGCGCGGCGAAATAGCGGGTGAGGTTGATCATACCGCCTTTGTAAAAGAAATAATCGGGGGGCAGACTGGGCATATTCAGCCCCTCATAAAGGCCGAGGTCGGGACCGATCATGCCCTGAATCGAACCGATGTTGGCGATGCTGCCCGAGCGCTGGTCGTTCATGACTTTTCCGAAATGGCGATGCATCAGGAAGACGCCCGTGGCGTTGATTTTCATCGATTACTCCCACTCCTCCAGCCCGGCTTCCGCGCTGCGCATCGGGCGGGAGACGGCATTGTTCACCAGGCCATCCACGCGGCCGAAGCTTCCAAGAATCCGGTCGCGCAGGGCGAGGATGGATGCCTCGCTGCGCTGATCCGGTTGTTCGGCAAGCGGGCGGCGTATTCCTGTGGGTGTTTCCCAAAGGCGTCCTGAAAGCGAGAGGCGCATATTTCTACTTGATGATCGTTAAGCCGTCGGCATTCGCAATGCCTCGTGGGACCAGAAGCGACGCCGGGGATTTGGACCAAAGTTGAGGGATGGAATAAAGGAAGGGGAAATAAAAGCCGCCTCCTGAAATGGAAATCAGAGAGCCGTCTTCGCCGGGCTTCAGCTCGATTACATGAGTTCCAGACTTTCCGATATCTACGGTGCGTTCTTTTATCAATCCCGAGGATGGTAAGCCCGAGTAGAATGTGACCTCTTTTTTCCCATTTGAATCCCAGACTTCGAGATCGACGGATTTGGTTCCTTTTGGAACATACACAAAAACGGGATTTTGGGTATGGCCGGTGAAGTTGTCGGAAAAAGTGAAACCACGGTTCTCTCCCGTGTAGGTTTCGCTGGGTAAGTCATAATCCAGCGACGTTAGTTGCGACGCATAACTACCTGCGCCTAGGGAGATGCGGTAGGTGCCCGGCATGGCCACGGAGTAGCGTGCTTCCACCAACTGGTAATCCTTGCCTCCTGGACCGGGAACCGCCCGTGAATGAATGCTCGTCATGGTTTCGTCCACGACCGGCTCCCACTCATTTTTCTGGGAATTCCATCGGCTCATTCCGTAGGAAACCACCATGTCGCGCAAGGTGCGGTTTTCCGGTACCCAAGGCCAGAAGAGCTTAAAACCGATCTCCTGACCGGGCTCTGTGGCGAACGTCCAAAAATTCATGTCGCTATTTCGGCTGTAGATGAAGGGCTCGTTGGAGAGATCCGATTCAAACTCGGCTACGGGGACGAGGTCGTTCAAATCGACCGAACTGCCTCTCATCCCGTCCGCCAGCATCGCCTGCTGGAATTCGCTGACGGGTGTTACTTGCCAATGATCGAGAACTTTTTGCCACCAGATGTTTGTTTCCTCGCTGGTGTAGTGGGCGCGTCCCTGGCGGAATTCCTCCCCGATGGCCGTGGCAACTTTCTTGGTATCGAAGAATCTCCGGACCACCATATGCATCGCAGTCATATACGACATCTGCCCTTTCCAAACGAACTCCTTGAAAGCGGGGGAAGCTGGCTTGGTTTCCCCGACATCGAGCAAGTAGTAGAAATACCAGTATTGCTTGAGATCATCGAGACGGCTTTGCACGGCGGGTTCCTTCGTGGGATCGACCTTGGCATCAGCCGCAGCAATGAAACGGATCGCTTTGGCCCAGGTGTTTGGGCCATTGATAAAGCGAGCTGGAGACATCAACTCGTAGTAACTGCGCATCTCCTGCCAGCCCTCGCCGTAAGCCCGCTGCAGCCATCGATCACGAGTTTTTGTCAGCTCGTCGGCGCTGAGCTGCGGATTCCAGAGCATTTTTGAGTAAAGATAATACGCCATTCCCAGGCGGCCGAAGTTGAAGTCCATTTCGGCACCAATTCCGCGAAACCCCAAACGATAGGCCTCCGCGACTTTCTGCTGGATCGCCTCCGGAAGCGGGCTGCCTTTTTGGATGCTGGCTGGTTCCTGGTCGCCGAAATTGGCCGCGCTTAAATACCATCCCACATCGAGCGGCTGTTGCGGCAAGAGCACGCTAAACGCCTCGGCCATGTCGTTGCCCGTGGCAAAGTTGGCCCATTTTCCGGAACCCCGGTGTTTGGGAAATGCGGAAATTTGTACCCGGATGCGCGGATCGAGGTTAAAATTTGGGGGCACGTCATAATAGTTATAGGAAAGCAGCCCGATGGTGAGAAGCTGCTTCTTATCTTTTCCTGTGGCGGTGACGCGCTCGTGCTCAGGCAAGGAATCGATCCACTTGTTGTATTCTCGCCCCAGCCAGTTGGCGAAGCCGAAAACGGTGTCGGATGGTGCGCTGGGATCCCACAATTCAAAAGGCTGCTTCAGCCCATTCATCCCGTTCAGCTTGTAGGGCTTTCCGAGCGGAATCCCCTCCTGCTTTAAATACTCAGGATACCAGTTGGGATTCTTTCTCGTTTTGACGAAATTTGCGTAACCTGTCCCATCTTCCGGGTCCGCGCCGAAGACTAACGTCGCATCGGTATTCTTCTCGAAGTGGGCCCTGGCGCGCACTTTTAAATCTTCGAGTACGATCTCACGAACCCATGGGAGTGTGACGTCAAGACCGGCCCTGTATTCCTTCGGATCCTGCTCCGCCCATTTTTCACCGTTGGAATAAAACACCTTTCCTTCCTCAGGAGTGCCGGGGCCGTCCACATTAATCCACAGCGCGTCTGTCACATCGGCTGTAGCGGCGGGACGTTCGGCGTTTTTGCCGAGGAATGTTTTACTGGCGAGAAAGCCGTCGGTGGTGTTGTCGCCCCGCATTTTTTCGCTAACGGCCCGATGGTAGCGCTGCATCGCATGACCCCCCGCCTCTGGAATGCTCCCGCTCGCGATACGCCTGCCGATCCGCCAGCGGAGATAGCTTTCTTTGACGGTTTCATCCGAGGGATCGAACACCTCCAATAATGTGCCGATTCCGCGATCCTGCCCCGATGTCGCCCACAGCTTGCGGTTATACAAACCGGGCCGTCCGGCAATTTCCAAATCGAAGGAGAGGGGTTTCGTGGTGTAGTCAGGCACATGGGTCCAGTTTGGCCCCATTCCGAGCACCTCGTAGCCGACGCTGTCCAAAAGCTCTACAACCGCATGGCGAAGGCCATCGGGCGTATTGGCGACCAAGAGAATCCTCCCCGGCCCACTGCAAACATAAAATGCCTCGACCGCGTTATAAACATCCTTCTCTTCTTGGCGGAGAGCGCGAATGACTTTTGGGTCTTTTTTGATGTCATCGGGTGCCTCCCGCAAAAGCGTCAGCACGATCCCGCGCGACAAATCATTACTCACGGTCACCGGCAATTCCTTGCCCGTCATTCGACGCACGGCCTCTTGCAGATAACGCACCGCTTCTGCCACCGGTTTGTTTGGATGGGCAGGGGATTTGCTCGCTACCTTACCTCCCAGATCCGTTCCGGAAGCCAAAGCGTCAGGGAGAACGATGGTCGGAAGTTTAAAACCGGCTTCCGGGCTTGTCGCCACATAGGTTCCTGAAAAGGCAGAGGGTAGCGGGAAGCATAAGAGAGCGAGCGAGCAAGCAAAGACTGAGAAAGGAGAACGGTGATGTTTCATGGGAATGGGAGCGGCACTATTTTAGAATCTGCAAGTCTCAGGCGCTGGCGCGGTGGCATAGGCTGAGCCGTTACGGTATTATTTTAATTCGTCGAGCATCTGGCAGGCAAGTCGTGCGCACCTCTCAGGCGTCCGCTCCGGATCGTACGAAACGCCCGCATGGGCGAGGGCGGCCGCAGCTACACCCTCAAGAGGAACGTCGCGCGGGTCGGGCGAAGTCCACGTGGTATGCAGAGCGACGGAAGCAGAGCCATCGCGACAGGCTGCCGCATGGATGAACGGATTCATGAGCGATTCTCCGCACGCTCCGGTCAACGCGATGGAATGCCCCTCACGCCCCAGAAACGCGAGGGACGATGCCGGAGAAACCGCGCTATATTGCCAGTCAAAAATCTGGATTCGCGGATCAAGTTGTCCGAGATGCTCGCCCCCTCGCCCATCCCAGTTGTGACCTGTCAACCCCGGAGCGATCGCTTCTACCGGGAGAAATTGGTCCCCCCAAACCGCGAGTGACACACCCTCCGGCGCCATATTTTGGAGAAAGTTCCAATAGTTTACCACTTCGGAAAGATTGGGAGAATTGCCACAAAGGGGACAAACGAGCCCCTCCTTGCCATCGCCAGGAAGTTTCAGTTCGTCACCGCCGATGTGAACCCGGGAGCAGTCAAAGGCCTCAACTAAATCGCGGATCAATCCGGAAGCGAACGCACGCACTTCAGGATGCGACGGGCACAATCCGGAGAACTCTGTTTCCTGCCACGCTGGTTGCCAGTCGAGAACTCCCGTTTCCCACTGGTGCCCAAGCAAATTATACATCGGCTGGAGAGTGATCCCTTGTTTCCTGGCACACGACGCGAGTGCTCTGAATGCTTCCATCGGGAGAGCGCTGAAGGTAGCCGCCGGGTGGGCCTTAAGGCCTCGATCCAGCTCAAGCAAGATGAACCCGAAGCCAAGACGCGTGGCCAAAGGAATCCAGCGTTCTATCAGTCCGGGCACAGTCGGAAGTTCGGTATACTGGAGGTGGAGCATCAGCCCGGTTGAATAAGGACGAGGGCAATCCCGAAGATCGGGGATCGTCTCCTTGGGAAGACGGCGTTTTAATCCGCCAGGAGGCAGGATTCCAACGGAGCATGCCATTTCAAGACTCGTGGCGCCCTCTGGGGCGGACGCCGTTGAGCCCGAGCCCATTCTGAGACAGAATCCCCTGTGATAAAAGTGGGTCCGCGAGTCGGGCGTCATTGCCTGTGATGCGATGCGGCGCCCGTCACCAGTGATAAACGTCAACGGAGTTTCTCTGTCCAGCATGGCGCTCTTCACTCGCCCGTAGGGCGGCATATCATATATCCACTCTGCCGCATCCAATGTTCCATGCAAGGAACCGGCACTCTCGGTCGGGGCCCAATACGCAAACTCGATCTGTCGCCATCTGCCGTCCGATCCATTCACGAGCTCAACCGAAAGGTGGATCGACTCATGCGTCCATGTCCAGGAGAGCCTTGCTACCCAGGAGGAGCCCCTGCGCTCAAATTCCTTTTTGCCGGGAGAATCTGAGAGCACCACCGTTTCAAAGTCCCATTCGACCGAAGGGAGCAATGCCTCACCGGACCGGAAAAAATCCGCACTCTTGATCCAGACCATAATACCGCGGAAATCCACCCGGGTGTTCTGGCGCAGCGGTCTCACCTCGACCCACTCCCGGTCGAGGACAAACCAGCGAATGATATTTCCTTGATCGTCAAAATCCGGCGAGGGCGGCAGTTGGGTGAATGTGCTCATTGTAAAAAATAGAGAGAGGCCAAAAGATCCCTGTATCCTCCCATGGTTTTATTAATTCAGAACCTGGAACAGGTAAGGCGCCTGCCCCATAAAGGCAGTATCCAGTGACCTTGGGCTGCTAACTTCGTGTCAAATATGAGTCGTGGTTTACGCATCATCTCGACTAACGAGGGAAAGTCGCCAATCCACCCGTGCAGATCTTTGCGATTTCTTCCTGGTTCAACGCACGGTCGCCAAAGAGAGCAAAATCATCCATAAACGTGCCCAAACGCGCTCCCATCAGTCCGGCAAAACAGGTATTCTCACCCGAGTAGGGGATAATTGGGAAATCCGGCACCCTGCCTTTAGCCACCAGTGCAGCATCAATATAGAGCCGAACCTCGCCCCGATCATAAGTGGCCGCAAAATGAATCCACTCATCTGCATAGATGGCGATATCCTGGGGCGACTTTACCGAGGCTGTCTTTCCTTCGGCTGTAATCGAAAAGGTTAGAAAACGATCCATCCACCCGAAGACCACGGTATTCTCTGGCTGCTCTTGATGCCGCCAAAAGAAAACGATCCTGCTTTTGTTATCCCCTGGGCGCACCCAGCACATGACCGTCATTTTCGTGATTTCTTCACCGAATCCAAGAGGAAAGTTTTTACCACTAACGACATACCATCCACGACCATGCAGCTCTTTGCCCCCGGTACCCTGAAGCTTCAGGCTGCCTGCACCGAATCGAGGCTGCTCATCCGTAATCAATGCGGCGGTGGTTAGCCTTGCATCGTAGCGGTTGCCCGCCGCATCTGAGGCGACATTGTTATTCAAGTCGTCAAATTGATACGAAATATCCGGCATCTCAGCGATGGCCGAATGCTGCAGCGCACCGACGATCGTTAGGGCACAAAATAAGGCTCCCGCTGTTTTCATCGATTTATTTTTCCAGAAAGAGATAAACGGGTCCGAGCAACCCTCCGACTCCCAACTCGAGGATGGAGCTACGCGTGGAGGCAATGGAAATCTGGTTTTTTGCCCCCGGCTTGATGGAGTTGGTGATATCGAAAGTGAGGGGGGTCGTGAAGGCGTTTTCTCCCTGGTCAACTTTTGCCCCCTCCGCATTCACGTAAGGCACATGCTTGCCGTCGATGAAAAGTTTCGCCGTGTTGTCCGCTGCGGCAATCCATAACAGCACCTTTTTGCCTTTTGGAACATTCGGGACATCCACCCAGGTCCGATACCACATCGTTCCCATGCTGTTGGAAAATCCAAGATCAAACCAGGTTTCCAAACACGGATCGGTGGTTTTCCACTTGCTGTCGTCAAAATCGGCTTTCTGCCATCCAAGCTTCTCTCCGACCGCCAGCGAGGTCTCTGAGGCAGCACCAGCGGATTTTGGCGCAGGGGAAAATTGGTATTGCCAGACACGAATCGGAGATTTCAGCAACTGGGTGTAGAGGCTGGTTTTGGTGCCCGCAAGTTTTGCAGCTTCAAGGTAGGCGGGCTCCCAGAAAACTTTAAAGTATATCCCCGGCCTGGTTGCCGGGAGCATCGGGGGCTGCCCAAAGGCATAGTTTCCCGTATATTCCCTCGCCAGTCCGATCTGGGTCCCAAGCCATTCGGTTGCTCGTAAATCCAGGTTCTGGAGCCTTCCTTCCGCCATGTCCCGCCGAAGACTCATAAACCGTTCGAACTGTCGCAGCGAGTTGTCGAACAGTTTGACGCGTTGATACTCCATGCTGGAATTGGCGGCAGCCAGAGCCTCGTCCATTGCCTTCCGTGCAGCGGCCATTCGCTCAGGCGTAAACCGTTGAAGGTAGCTGAAGCCACAGCCAGCCTCCGTGGCAACGTCTGTCCAAGCGTCGTCAAAAATTGTCCAGTAACGACGCATCGGTTCCTGCGCACTCCCATAAAACCGTGAATACAGTTCATCGAGCACTTCCTTTGGCTTTCGATTTCTATCCCACGACAAGCGCAACGCGAGCCACATGCCGGGCAAGGCGGAATCAAAATTTGACTGGGTCTCGGGGGTCCAGAATTTCACATGATTGGCCTCAGCAAGAATAATTGGGAGTTCCTCGCTCATCTGGTGGATCATGGGATAGGGAACCGAGGTTTCAGCCAAATGAAACATGTAATTGTAATAGGCAAGGTTCGGGGAAACCCTGGCCCATCCCTCGAGTATGGGGCGAATTTGAGCGCGGGAGGATTTTTCATCCGTCATGGCGTGAGCCCGCGAGTAAGTAATCGGGCAGATTTGCGGGATCAGGTGAGGATCCGGTTTTTCGCGCACGGGAGGGCGGCTGTGTTGGACGTAAGCGAGAAGTCCGAACATCACGTCAGGATACTTTTTGTTTACTTTCTGCGCCACGAGGTTGCAGAACTTGATGTACCGGTCGGTGATGGAGATCGTCTCCATCGAGGGGTCCCAGTCGCCCGCATCCCACGCCTTATCGTCGGTTTCATCGAATTCCGATCCGTCCACAGGACCGAGAGAAACGGTGGGGGTGTATTTTTCGTCCAGCTTGGCGATGATGGCGGCGGCCACGGCGTCCGCAACTGCGGGATTGCTCCATTTCAGCCGATATCTGTGCGGCTTGCCTCCAATGGTCGCGCGCCATTCCGGGTGCTGCTCGCGTTGTTCTTCGGTGATATAATGCTCGAAGTTCTGTTTATGCGAGGTTGCAAAACCGCCCAGGCGATTGCGACGTTTAAAGGCATCGTCGGCATACCAGACCTGGCGAAACGCGGTGATGGGAACACCCGATTTATCAAGCGCGGGCAACTCGATCGTCTTGGACTGCGGGATCACTTCCCCAAGTTCGCCCGGCATGAACCACCGGCATCCCAGCAGGTCAAGCAGCTCGTAGATTGCGTAGCTTGTTGACTCATCGCTTTGGCCGATGAAACCGATGCCCGATTCTGAAACGACCAGGCGCCAGGCTTGTTGATAGGGGTCGGAGTCCTTCGGCTTTCCGAATTTTTTGGTGGCATATTCGCCCACCAGAATGGGAATGCGCGTGTCACCGGGCTTCGCTTCCTCCTGTATGATCTCAAACTTCGCTCCGGAAATCTTGCCGAGTGTTGAGGCCAAGTCCCGGGCAGACTCGCGCAGCACGCGCCGCTGTAATTCCTTGGTCCGGTCGAGTTCAGAAGTGGTTTTCTTGAAGGGGATGTCATCCGCCATGACCGCGGGCGGAACATGAATGGCAGCGCGAGGCACCCCGTCTTGAACGAGGCTGACGGGAGCCGATGCCTGCGCGGGATGAATGAATGTCAGACTGCAAATAACACAGCCGACTAGGAGGAACGCGGAGGGTTTCATTGAATGGTGAGAAGGAAAGCCAATCTAGTGTAGTCCGCCCAACGGATTGCGGGGTTATGTTGTGGAGGCGGTTGTGCCAATCGCGTGTCGATTTTCCACAGACCCTTGACACAAGGGGATCTACAACAAGCACTTTAAATTAGGAATTCCGGCGGCGGCGCAGGACCATGACGGTCGTCAGGCTGAAGGCCAGAAGGGCCCAGGTCGATGGCTCGGGGACGACGCTGAGGTAGAGCGCCTGCGTCGTGTTGTCCACGATGAAGGTGCCTGTGAGGCTACCGGACAGGCCGGTTGCCACGAAGTCACCATTTACAAAGGTGCTTGCGGCTGTGCCAGTCCAATCGACCAGCTTGTAGAAGCCCGTGCTGCCGGTGCCGAGGAAGTCAAAGGTGAAGGTGGTGCCTATCCCTTTGAGAAAGTCGGAACTTGTTCCGCCCGTCACATAGAGGCGGTCGTTGGCACCATCGGCTGCCGAGTTTGCCAAGGCTTGGGTGGCAGCAGATGTTCCGAGTTCGAATTTCCATGCATCGTTGTCGTTCCACGTTGTGTCGCTGGCGATGGAGAGTTGTCCGATGCTGTTGCCGGGAGCCAAGATGCCGTTGATCGTCGTCGCGCCGGCGATCGTGCCGCTGCCTCCGAGTGTGGCCCCGCTCGAGACGGAGACTGTTCCGCTGCCCGTGCCGTTGCCTGTGCTGTTGTTGACGAGCAGCGTGCCCACCGAGACGGTCGTCTTGCCTGAGTAGGTGTTGGCCTGATTAAGAATCAGGGAGTTTGCTCCGAGTTTGATCAAACCGAGCGCGCTGCCGAAGTTGGTCGTGGTGAAGGCGGTCCACTGGGTGAGATCCCCGTTGGTGGTGTCGATGCCGAGAGCGCCGCTGGTCTTGGTGGCATTGGTCAAAAGGGTATCGACCTGCGCCGTGGACCATCCCGTCGTCGTGCCATCGCCCATTTTCGCACTGACGGTCCCGCTGTTGAAGATCACCTTGCCGGAGGTCGTGTAACCTGAAAGCGCTGTCGCCAAAGTCGTCGCCAACGTCCCGGCTGTTACCGTTGTTGTCCCGGCGTAGGCGTTGGCGCCGGAGAGCGTCAGCGTGCCGGTGCCGATTTTGACAAGTTTCACCTCTAAAGCAGCCCCTTGATCAATCACTCCAGAATACGTGGTATTTGTCGTCTGATTGACTGTCAACGTGCTGTTTGCGATAGTCCCGCTTGTGGTAGCCCAAGTGATCAATCCACCACTTCCACTTAAGGAACTCACGTTTAAATTAAGGGCGGAACCTCCAGCCGAACGAAACATTTCAAAGGTTCCTCCAGTATTGACGGTGAGCGCACTGCCTACCGGAATAATTACGTTAGTAGATGATTGAAGTTTCCCTCCGCTCACGGTCGTTCCTCCGGTCCAATTTCCTGCGTTGCTGGTATAGGATTGAACCTGCCCGGCTCCGAGATTGACCATAAGGGCTCCCGCTCCGGTGAATGTCGCGCTCCCGGCACCACCTGTGCCTTGGAGCACCAAAGTGACTGGGTTGCTGTTAACATCCACAAGATCGGTGGCAGTGTTACCGATTTTGCCCGATGCGTAAAATGTTCCAATGGATCCGGCAAACGAAACCACTCCGCTCGTGTTGTGGTTCAAGGTTGCAAACTGAAGTGCATTGGCGTTGCCGAGCCGGAGATTCGACCCGACAGCATTGACCTGCACTGTACCATTCATCGTGTTGGCACCATTAAGTGTAACCATTTGCCCCGAGCCGTTACTGAGCGCGCTGGCCCCTCCACCGCTGATAACGCCATTTATTACCAAAGTCCCATTACTGGTCGACACGGCGTGCGAAGTAGCACTCAGAGCGAGATCTAAGTTGATCGTCTGAACATTGGCGCTTAAATTGCGAAGAGTGCCATTAAGGGTAATCGAGTTTCCTCCCAATGTGAACGCACTTGCGCCTGTGTTGAAGAGGATATTCTCGAACAGCGTTGCTGCAGTAAAATCGTTTGCGGGAGCAAGCCGGGTTGCCCCATCAAAAGTCAGTGAATCTCCTGCGACCGGGGCGGCCACGGCCCAGTTTGCAGTGGTCGTCCAGCTATTGTTCCCGCCCGCCCCATTCCAAGATCTTATAGCAGCTTCTGTCGTAAGGCCTTGAGCGATGAGCGCGACGGCGGTAAAAACAGGCAAAAACCACACAGTTTGAGAGGGGATTAAGCGATTCATAATATCGACTCTACAAGCTGCCTTTTGCCGGTCAAGTTATTTTTTGTCGGCTGTGGTGAGGATTTCAAAGCAGGACAAAAGCGTGCGGTCAAAGCAGGACAGGAGCTGGGGCCGGTGAGTGGATGAGGAGAATGGGCTTGGAAAGCTTATTGGGAGGGGCGGCGAGGACGGAGT